>Ga0209086_10002719_pt1 | contig 13691 bp, 11 predicted proteins | sample M_130207_XF_Meta_FD_187312 | JGI IMG/M metagenome (GOLD analysis project Ga0209086, IMG submission 187312) | Freshwater microbial communities from Lake Montjoie, Canada to study carbon cycling - M_130207_XF_MetaG (SPAdes) (version 2) | ecosystem: Environmental > Aquatic > Freshwater > Lake...
CGGGATCCATGTTGAACGTGAGCGGGTCAACCTCGGCGAACACCGGCGTGGCGCCGGTGTAGAGAATGACGTTGGCCGAGGCCACGAACGAGAACGACGAGGTGATGACCTCATCGCCCGGACCGATGCCGAGGGCATGCAGGCAGCAGTGCAGGCCGGCGGTACCAGACGAACATGCCACCGCGTGCTTGGTGCCGAGCCGATCGGCCCACATCTGCTCGAACCTCGTGACCGTCGGACCCAGCGACAGTTGCCGCGAGCGGAGCACCTCATCAACAAGTTCGCGCTCGCGGTCGCCGATGACGGGCCGCGCCAGCGGAATCACATCAGCGGGGCTCACGCCTCCCGTGCCCCGGCGCCGCTCGGGATCCCCGCACGACGCACGCCGTAATCGAAGCTGTCGACCAGGGCGTCCCATGCGGCCGCGATGACGTTCTGGTTCACACCCATGGTGGACCAGGTGGACGTGCCGTCAGTCGAGTCGATGAGCACCCGGGTGGTGGCCTCGGTGCCGTGACCCTCGTCGAGAATGCGCACCTTGAAGTTGACCAGCGAGATACGGTCGATCTCGGGGATGCGCCCACCCAGGGCCTGCCTGAGTGCCTTGTCGAGGGCGTTGACCGGGCCGTTGCCCTCGGCCGTCGCCACAAGACGCTCGCCGGCGAGGTGCAGACGGATGGTGGCCTCGGTGACGACCTTGCCGGTGTCGTCACGCTCGGTGATGACCCGGAATGATTCGAGGACGAACACCGGCTCATGCACCCCGGCCTCGCGCTCAAGCAGGATGCTGAACGAGCCATCGGCCACCTCGAAGTGGTAGCCCTGGTGCTCAAGCTCCTTGATGCGCGCAAGGATGCGGGGGGCCAGATCGGGATCGGCCCCCACGTCGATTCCGGCCTCGCGCGCGCGCTCCAGCACAACGTGGCGACCGGAGAGTTCGCTCACCTTCATGCCGCGCTCGTTGCCGACCAGCGACGGATCGATGTGCTCGAAGGTGCGCGGGTCGGTGACCATGCCGGCCACGTGCATGCCGCCCTTGTGCGCGAATGCGTTGGCGCCCACGTACGGGGCCCACGGGTCGGGCGGCAGGTTGGCCGTTTCTGCGGCCCAGTGCGACATCTTGGTGAGTTCCTCAAGGCCACCGGGGCGCAGCACGTCGTAGCCCAGCTTGAGCGCGAGCGACGGCACCACCGAGATGAGGTTGGCATTGCCGCAGCGCTCGCCCCAGCCATTCATGGTGCCCTGCACCTGCCGGGCGCCCTGCTGCACCGCCACAAGCGAGTTGGCAACGGCGCACTCGGCGTCGTTGTGCGTGTGAATGCCGATGGCGGCGTCGGGCAGTGCAGCGCGCACCTCACCCGTGATGCGCTCCACGTCCATCGGCAGCGTTGCGCCGTTCGTGTCGCACAGAATGACCCACGACGCGCCCGAACCGTGTGCGGTCTTCAGGCACTCAATTGCGTATTCGGGGTGCTCGCGATAGGCGTCGAAGAAGTGCTCGGCGTCGTAGAAGACGTCCTTGTCCTCTGCCAGCAGGAATGCCACCGACTCGCCGATCATCTTCAGATTCTCTTCGCGCGAGACCTTGGTGACCTTCTGCAGGTGCAGATCCCAGGTCTTCCCCACGATCGTGGCCACCGGGGCGAATGTCTCCACCATGATGCGCAGCCCGGGGTCGTCGGCCGGGTCGGTGTCACGACGCCGCGTCATGCCGAAGGCGGCGATGCGGGTGCTTCCCAGGTCCTCCGACTGCAGCAGGTCGAACAGTTCGGAGTCTTTGGGGTTGGACGACGGGAAGCCGGCCTCCACCACATCCACTCCAAGATCGGCAAGGCGCATGGCCACCTGAAACTGCTCTCCCACGGACAGGCTCATGCCCTCGCGCTGCATGCCGTCGCGCAGGGTGGTGTCGTAGATGAGGATGCGCTCCATCAGCCCGCCGGTGTCACGTAATCGAGCCAGTGGCTGAACTGCGGGTCGCGGCCGTGAATGACGGCGTCGAAGCGCGCCTGCAGGTCGCGGGTGATGGGCCCCGGATCGCCCACGAGGTGGTCGTCCACCTCACGGATGGGACACACCTCGGCGGCCGTGCCGGTGACGAAGATCTCATCGGCGAAGTAGAGCTCGGCGCGGGCCAGATCGCGCTCCACCACCGTGTACCCGGCCACGTCGGCCAGTTCGATGATCGAGTTGCGCGTGATGCCCTCGAGGATTGACGACGAGATGGGCGGGGTGATGATGACGCCGTCCTTCACCACGAAGATGTTCTCGCCCGAACCGTCGGCAACGTGGCCCTGCTCGTTGAGCAGGATCGCCTCGGCGTAGCCGGCCTTGTGCGTCTCGATCTTCGCGAGGATCGAGTTGAGGTACTGACCGCCAGCCTTGGCCGTGGCGGGCATGGTGTTGTTCCCGATACGCCGCCACGACGAGATCTTGGCCCGGATGCCGTTTTTCAGGCCGTCCTCGCCCAGATATGCGCCCCACACCCAGGCGGCGATGCTCACATCAACGGGTGCCTCGAGCGGGAACAAGCCCATGACGCCGTACCCACGCAGCACGATGGGGCGGATGTAGCAGGCGCCCAGGGCATTGCTGCTGACCACCGAGTGCACGGCCTGTCGCATGTCCTCGCGCGAGAACGGGATGTCCATGTAGTACTGGCTTGCCGAACGCTCCAGACGCGCCAGGTGGTCGTCGAGGCGGAAGACGGCGGTGCCGCCCTCGGCGTCGTAGGCGCGGATGCCCTCGAAGACGGACGAGCCGTAGTGCAGCCCATGGGACAGCACGTGGATCGTGGCGTCCTGCCAGTCCACGAGCCCCCCGTTCATCCAGATCTTCTCGGCTTCCTGCATCCCGTGATGCCCTTCCTATTGGGGATTCAGCCGGGCAGCCCGGCGATCCGATGGAGTCTAGCGGCCCCTAGCCTGCGGCCGAGATGAGCAGATCGCCCATCTCGTGGGTGCTGAGCGTGCCGCCCAGATCACGCGTTGCCTGGCCCATGCCCAGCACCGCGTTGACGGCGTTCTCGATTGCCTCGGCGCCGCGAGGAGCATCGAGGGAGTACCGCAACATCATTGCTGCCGACAGACACGTGGCGATGGGGTTCGCAATGCCCTGCCCCGCGATGTCAGGGGCCGACCCGTGCACGGGCTCGAAGAGGCCTGGGCCATGGCCGCCGAGGCTTGCCGACGGCAGAAGGCCGATGGAGCCCGAGATCATGGCCGCCTCGTCGGAGAGCACGTCGCCGAAAAGGTTCTCGGTGACGATGACGTCGAAGTCGGACGGGCGGCTCACAAGCTGCATTGCCGCGTTGTCCACCAGCATGTGCTCAAGCTCCACTTCGGGGTGCTCGGCGGCCACGCGGTTCACCTCGTCACGCCACAGACGCGAACTCTCGAGCACGTTGGCCTTGTCGACCGAGGTGACCTTTCCGCGTCGTGCGATGGCCGACTCGAAGGCCACCTCTGCGACGCGACGGATCTCCTCACGGCTATACGTGCAGGTGTCGTACGCCACGTCACCATCGCGACCGCTCTTGCCGAAGTAGATGCCGCCGGTGAGCTCACGCACCACCAGCAGGTCGGTGCCCTCGATGCGCTCGGTACGGAGCGGGCTCGCCTCGTACAGCGACGGAATGGGCTTGACCGGGCGAAGGTTGGCGAAGAGGCCCAGTCCGGCCCTGAGCGCGAGCAATGCCTGCTCAGGGCGGGGCTTGTCGGGGTCGGTGGTGTCCCACTTGGGGCCACCCACGGCACCAAGAAGCACAGCGTCGGACGCCTGGCAGGCCTCCATCACGCCATCCGGCAGGGGCTTGTCGAACGTGTCGATGGCGCAACCGCCAACCGCGTGTGACTCCCACTGCACCTGCATGTCGTCCAGGGGCGCCACGTGGTCCACGAGGCGCCGGGCCTCGCCGATGACCTCCGGACCGATCCCGTCGCCGGGCAGCAGGATGACCTTGAGCTCGCGCATCAGTTCTCCAGTCGAATCAATCGGGGATCAGAGCAGGATGCTCGTGTTGGGGCCATCGCGCTCGCCATCGGCCTCATAGGCCGTGATGGCGTCCTCCTTGAGGAGGGTCAGACCGATGTCGTCCCAGCCGTTGAGCAGGCGGTCACGCACGGAGTCCTCGATGTGGAACTCCACCGTGCGGCCGTCGGGGAATGCAACGACGCACTCCTCGAGATCCACGGTGGCCTCCACTCCAGGGTTGCTGTGCACCTGCTGCGTGAGGTCGCGCACATCGTCCTCGGACAGCGTGATGGGCAGCATGCCGATCTTGGTGCAGTTGGTGCGGAAGATGTCGGCGAACGACGGGGCGATGACCACGTCGAATCCGAAGTCCTGAATGGCCCACGGCGCGTGCTCACGCGACGAGCCGCAGCCGAAGTTCCTGCCCGCTACGAGAATCTTCGCGCCCGCGTACTCGGGCTTGTCGAGCTCGTAGAAGTCTTCGGTGCGCCAGTCGTAGAACAGGAACTCACCGAACCCGGTGCGCTCGATGCGCTTGAGGAACTGCTTCGGGATGATCTGGTCGGTGTCCACGTCGGCCCGGTCCATCGGGGCCACCTTGGACGTGACGATCTGAATGGGCTGCATCAGGCGCTCCCCTCAATCTCGCGCACATCGGTGAGGTGGCCGGTGATGGCAGCGGCGGCGGCCAGCGCAGGGCTCACCAGATGGGTGCGGCCACCCTTGCCCTGACGACCTTCGAAGTTGCGGTTGCTGGTGGACGCGCTGCGCTCACCCTCCGCAAGGGTGTCGGGGTTCATCCCCAGGCACATCGAGCAGCCGGCATCGCGCCACTCGAAGCCGGAGTCGGTGAACACCTTGTCGAGGCCCTCCGACTCGGCCTGCACCTTCACGGCCATCGAACCCGGCACCACCATGGCGCGAATGCCGTCCTTCACCTTGCGGCCGCGCATCACGTCGGCAGCGGCGCGCAGGTCCTCAATGCGCCCGTTGGTGCATGACCCGAGGAACACGGTGTCGATGGCGATGTCCTGAATGGCCTCGCCACCCTTGAGCCCCATGTACTCGAGCGAGCGGCGCACGCCTTCCTGATCCTGCGGATCGTCGTACTGCTCAGGCGTGGGCACGCGACCCGTGATGGGCGCCACCATGCCGGGCGTGGTGCCCCAGGTGACCTGTGGGTCGAGCGCGGCCACATTGACGACCATCTCACGGTCGTACGTGGCATCGGCGTCGCTCGGCAACTGGCGCCAGCGGTCGACGGCGGCGGCGAAGTCCTGCGGGGCGGCCATCCGGCCTTCGACGTACGCGAACGTGGTGTCGTCGGGGGCGACCATGCCGGCGCGCGCGCCACCCTCGATGGACATGTTGCACACGGTCATGCGGCCTTCCATCGACAGCCCCTCGATGGCCTTGCCGGCGTACTCCACCACGTGACCCTGGGCGCCCGAGACACCCATCTGGCCGATCGCGCCGAGAATGAGGTCCTTGGCCTCCACTCCCGGGCCCATGTCGCCCTCAAAGAGGATGCGCATGGTGCGCGGCATACCCTGCGGCAGCGTCTGGGTGGCCAGTACGTGCTCCACCTCAGAGGTGCCGATGCCGAATGCCAGGGCACCGAATGCGCCATGCGTGGACGTGTGGCTGTCGCCGCACACGATGGTCATACCGGGCTGCGTGAAGCCCAGTTCCGGACCGATGACGTGCACGATGCCCTGACGAGGCGAGTTGAGCGAGAAGATCGGGATACCGAACTCGGCGGCGTTGCGCTCGAGGGTCTCCACCTGCAGGCGTGAGAGCTCGTCTTCGATGCCGCGCTCACGGCCCACGGTGGGCACGTTGTGGTCGGCGGTGGCGAGCGTGCGGTCCGGACGACGAACCGTGCGACCGGCCATGCGGATGCCGTCGAAGGCCTGCGCCGATGTCACCTCGTGCACCAGGTGGAGGTCGACGTAGATGGTTGCCGGGCCATCCTTGCCCTCGGGCACCACCTCGTGCAGATCCCACACCTTCTGGAAGAGCGTCTTCCCCACAGCCAATCCCCTCGTCGCTTCGTCGTGGTCCGACCGGCTAGATGCCGCTGTCGGCCATTCTCTCGTCTGCTGCGTTCCTGCTGGCGGTCACGGCACGGAGATACGCGATGGCCGAGGCCTCGAGCACATCCGGTGACACGCCCTGCCCGGTGAACTGCCTGCCGTTGATCTCGCAGAGCACCCGCGCCTCACCAAGCGCGTCGGGTCCGGCGGTGACGGCCGACACCGAGTATTCGAGCAGCGTGCCTGCGGATCCCACCGCGGCATCAATCGCGCCCATGAGGGCGGCCACCGGGCCGTCGCCGGTGCCCTCTCCCGCGTGGACCCCGCCGTCGGCGCCCTGCACCACCACGCGGGCGGTTGCGGCGTCGCCGGAGGCACCCGCGAACGAGATCTCACGCAGGTCGAGTGAGTGCGTGTGATCGGCCCGCATCTCGTCACCCATGAGGGCGTCGAGGTCCATGGCGCTGATCTCGCCCTTGCGGTCGGCCAGATCCTTGAACCGGGCAAATACCTCGTTCAGCTCATCCTTGTCGAGCTCATACCCCATGTCCACCAGCGCCTGCTTCAGCGCGTGACGGCCGGAGTGCTTGCCCAGCACCAGCTCGCTCTGCATGAGGCCAACGCTCTGCGCGTCCATGATCTCGTACGTGAGCGGGTTTGCCAGCACGCCGTGCTGATGAATACCAGCCTCGTGTGCGAAGGCATTACGCCCCACCACGGCCTTGTTGGGCTGGATCTCGTAGCCCGTCAGGCGACTGACCATGCGGCTGGCCCGGGTGATCTCGGTGGTCTCGACGCCACACCACAGACCGCCCAGATCCTCAGCGCGGGTGCGGAGAATCATGGCCATCTCCTCGAGCGAGGCGTTACCCGCCCGCTCGCCGATGCCGTTGACGCACACCTCAACCTGCCGAGCGCCCACCTCGATGCCCGCCAGCGAATTGGCCACGGCGAGGCCGAGGTCGTTGTGGCAGTGCACCGACAGCGTGACGGTCTCGAGCGACGGGCAACGCTCGTACAGTTCCATCAGGAATCGCTGGAACTCGGTGGGCATGGTGTACCCGACGGTGTCGGGAATGTTGATGGTGCTGGCGCCCTCCGCGATTGCCGAGCCGATGACCTCGGCGACGAACGCAACGTCGGAACGCGTGGCGTCCTCACACGAGAACTCAACGTCCGGGCACAGGCTGGCGGCCTGGCGCACCGCGTCAGTCGCCGCGGCGAACACCGTCGCGCGATCCATGCGCAGCTTGTGGGTCATGTGGATGTCAGACGTGGCGATGAAGGTGTGAATGCGCGGCTTTGTGGCGTCGCGCACTCCCTCCCATGCCACGGCGATGTCCTTCTCGTTCGCGCGGGCCAGCGCGGCGATCGTTGGTCCCTGCACCTCGCGGGCGACGGCCTGCACACCCTCCAGGTCGCCTGGTGACGAGATCGGGAAGCCGGCTTCGATGACGTCCACCCCGAGTCGCGCAAGCTGCTGCGCGATCTCGACCTTTTCCCTCAGATTGAGGTGAATGCGTGGAGACTGCTCCCCATCGCGAAGGGTCGTATCGAAGAACTTGACGCGCTTGGCGTCATCTCGGCTGGCATCGTCGGCCGGCACGGGGGCTTCCTCCTGGCTCGTGTGGACTGATCCGGATACCGGGCGCATCCCGGCGTGGGTGTCGGTTCGCTTCCCCTAACGGGGAAGGAGCAGAAGGGCGCCCAGCGTGCCGCGAATGGCCAGGAGGTTTATGTCCGCGGTGGCGCTCATCACGACGCAAGATAGCGCCATGCGGGGGCACGGGCAATGCTCGGGCCCCATCTACATGTCGAGCGTGACGAACCAGACGGATGCGTCGCAGCCCTGAGCGATGTGCTCCTGGGCCGCCTGCGGCACCGGGGTATCCACCGTGACGCCCATTGTGGCGCGCCCTTCGAGGGTACGACCGACGGACATGGAGGCGATGTTGATGCCCTCGCCGGCCATCGTGGTGCCCACCAAGCCGATCTTCCCGGGCTCGTCCTTGTACTGGAGAATTCCCACATGCGTGGCGAGTTCCATCTCAATGGGAAGCCCGAGCACCTCGACCAGGCGCGGACGGTCGGTCTGCCCCACCGTCGTGCCTGCCACCGAGATGTCGCCGATGCTCACCTTGAGACGGCTCGTGTAGTCGCTGGCGGCGCTCGATGTGGACTCGCTCCACTCGATTCCCCGCTCGCGGGCACGGTCCTGGGCATTCACCATGTTGACGACCTCGACGGTCTGGCCCGCGAGCGCACCTGCCAACACGGCGGTCACCAGCAGTCGCGTGTCGTACTCGGCGATCGTGCCCTCGCACGTCACCTCGATGCGCTCGTTGATGCCACCCGCCATGCACGCGGCCAGACGCCCAAGGTGCCGCGCCAACGGGAGGTACGGACCGATCTGCGACATGGTCTCTGACGACACCACCGGAATGTTCACGGCGCTGGTGACGACCCCGCCGGTGAGTGCGGCGGCGACCTGCTGCGCGCAGGCAATTCCGGCGCGCTCCTGGGCCTCGCCCGTCGATGCGCCCAGGTGCGGTGTGACGATGATGCCGTTCACGCCGAAGTACGGGCTCTCGGTGGCGGGCTCCTCCGGGAACACGTCGATCGCCGCACCGGCAACCTTGCCGTTCTCGATGGCGGCCACCAGGTCGGCCTCGATGATGAGGTCGCCGCGCGCGTCGTTGATGATGCGTACGCCGTCCTTCATCTTCGCGAAGGCCTCAGCGTTCATGAAGCCCTTGGTCTCGGGCGTCGACGCCATGTGCAGGGTGATGAAGTCTGCCTCTGCGTAGATCTCATCGAGGCTCTCGGCCTTCTCAACGCCCATCTCGCGGTAGCGGGCATCGGCCACAAAGGGGTCGTACGCCACCACACGCATCGACAGACCAAGTGCGCGCTCAGCCACCAGCTGCCCGATGTTGCCGAAACCCACGACACCGAGCGTCTTGTCGGTCACCTCGATGCCGCCGAACTTCGAACGCTCCCACCGGCCCTCCACCAGTGCGCCGTGCGCCTGGGGGATGTTGCGGGCCTGGGCAAGCATGAGGGCGATTGCGTGCTCGGCCGCCGACACCGCGTTGGAGCCGGCAGCGTTGACCACCACGATGCCCCGCTCCGTTGCGGCGGGCACATCAACGTTGTCCACGCCGGTGCCCGCGCGGCCGACAACCCGCAGGTTTTCGGCCACAGCGATGAGATCAGCGGTCACCTTGGTGGCGCTGCGCACCACCAAGGCGTCGTATGGAGCGATGTTCTGTGCGAGCTCGTCCTTCGACCACTCCAGCTCCACATCGACGTCCCCCACCTGCCTGAGGACCTCGATGCCGCCATCCGCGATCTTTTCAGTGACGAGAATTCTGGGTCGGTGTGCCACCTAGAACTCGGTGTCGATCCAGTCCATCATGCCCCGCAACTTCTTGCCGGTGACCTCGATGGGGTGATTTGCCTGGGCCTCTGCGGTGGCGTTGAAGTTGGGAAGGCCGGCCTTGTACTCGGCGATCCACTCCTCGGCGAACTGACCGCTCTGGATCTCGGCGAGAATCTTCTTCATCTCGGCACGGGTGTCGTCGGTGATGATGCGCTTGCCGCGCGTCAGGTCGCCGTACTCGGCCGTGTTGGAGATGGAGTAGCGCATGCCCGCAATGCCCTTCTCGTACATCAGGTCAACGATCAGCTTGACCTCGTGCAGGCACTCGAAGTACGCGAGCTCCGGCGGGTAACCGGCCTCGGTGAGGGTGTCGAACCCGGCGCGCACCAGCTCGGTGAGGCCGCCGCACAGCACGACCTGCTCGCCGAAGAGGTCCGACTCACACTCATCGCGGAACGTCGTCGGGATGACGCCCGCGCGGGTGCAGCCAATGCCCTTGATGTAGGCGCGGATGAGGCCATCGGCGTTGCCGGTGGCGTCAACCTCGACGGCCATCAGCCCAGGGACACCCTTGCCCTCGGTGTACTGACGACGCACGAGGTGGCCCGGGCCCTTGGGGGCCGCCATGGCCACGTCAACGCCGGCGGGCGGCGTGACGGTGCCGAAGTGCACGGCAAAGCCATGGGCGAACAGCAGCATGTTGCCCGGCTCGAGACCGGCTTCGATGTCGGCGGTGTAGACGTCGCCCATGATCTCATCGGGCACGAGCAGCATGACGAGGTCGCCCTTCTTGGCGGCCTCCGCCGGCGAAAGCACCTCAAGGCCGTCGGCCTTGGCCTTGGCCGCGCTCTTCGAGTCGGGGCGCAGGCCCACAACCACGTTGGCGCCCGACTCCTTCAGGTTGAGCGCGTGGGCGTGGCCCTGGCTGCCGTAACCGATGATGGCAACGGTCTTGCCATCGAGCAGGCTGAGGTCTGCCCCGTCGTCGTAGATCATCTGGATCGCGTCAGTCGTCATGTGATGCTTTCTTCGCCTAGGTGGTCTTAATGCCGCAGCCGAGGGCCACGACGCCGGTACGAACCATCTCGACCAGCCCGTTGTTCCGCAGCAGCTCTTCGAGGTTCTCGAGCTCTGCGGTGGTGCCGGTGGCCATGATGATCATTGAGTCGCTCGTCACGTCGACGATCTTCCCTTCGAAGATCTCGATGAGCGCGAGGATCTCTGCGCGCGTGGTCTCGGTGGTGTGCACCTTGAACAGGCCCAGCTCGCGCGAGACCATGTTGTCGGGGTCGAGATCGCGCACCTTGATCACGTTGATCAGCTTGTCGAGCTGCTTGGTGATCTGCTCCACGGGGAAGCGCGAGGCGTCCACGGTGATGGTCATACGCGACCGGTCATCGTGCTCTGTGGGACTCACCGCGAGGGAGTCGATGTTGTAGCCGCGTCGGGTGAACATGCCGGCGACGCGCGAGAGCACGCCGGGCTTGTTCTCCACGAGGACGGAGAGTGTGTGTTCGTTCACGGCGCGGGAGACTACCCGAGTACCGCGTCGCGGACGAGGCGCTGCACGGCCTGAGGGTCAGCACGCCCTCCGCTCTGCTTCATCGCCTGCCCCACGAAGAACCCGATGACCTTGTCTTTGCCGTCGCGAAGCTGCTGCGCCTGCTCGGGGTTGGCGTCGACGATGGCCTGGATGATCGCCGCAAGCTCGCCCTCATCGCTGATCTGGCCGAGACCCTTTGCCTCAACCACCGCAGACGGCGAATCGCCCGTGGCGATAACCCCTGCGAGCACTTCCTTGGCGGCCGGCACCGACACGGTGCTGGCGTCAAGCAGCCCAACGAGCTCGGCGATGTGCGTGGGTGTCACCTTCGACTCCCAGGGCTCCTGCCCTGACTCGCGCAACTGCGCCCGCAGTTCGCCGCGGATCCAGTTGGCGCACGCCTTCGGGTCGGCCTGCCCTGCAGCCTCCATGAAGTACGCCACAAGCGCGGGGGATTCGGTGATGACCTCGGCGTCCTCCGCGGAAAGGCCCATCTCGCCCACAAGGCGACGGCGAAGCGGAAGCGGCAGTTCGGGAAGGCCGGCGCGCAGTTCGTCGACCCATGCGCTGTCAGGGGCCACCGGCACCAGATCGGGCTCGGGGAAGTAGCGATAGTCGTGCGACTCCTCCTTCGAGCGCAGCGACGTGATGTGCCCGGTCTCGGGCTCGTAGTGCACCGTCTCCTGGGTGACCTGGCCACCTGAGGCGATGATCTCCTTCTGGCGCGCGATCTCGGCCTCGATGCCCCGCTCGAGAAAGCGGAACGAGTTCATGTTCTTGAGCTCCGTCTTGACGCCCAGCGTCTGCGACCCCACGGGGCGCACGGACACATTGGCATCGGCGCGCATGGAGCCCTCCTCCATGCTCACGTCGCTCACGCCCAGAAACAGCAGTGTCTGGCGCAACTGGCGCAGGAACGTGGCGGCATCAGATGCCGAGCGCAGGTCGGGTTCGGTGACGATCTCCACCAGCGGGGTGCCGCCCCGGTTGAAGTCGACCACCGAGTCGGTGGCGCCAGCACGACGGCCGCCTGCATGCGTGAGCTTGGCGGCGTCCTCCTCGAGGTGCGCGCGTGTGATGCCCACCACCAGTTCCGACCCGTCCTCGCGGATGGCGATGAACTCGCCGCGGCCGCAGATGGGAATGTCGAACTGACTGATCTGGTACGCCTTGGGCAGGTCGGGGTAGAAGTAGTTCTTCCGGTGGAAGATCGACCGCGGCGCGATCTCGCATCCCAACGCATGCCCGATGATGATGGCCCGGCGCACGGCCTCGGCGTTGATGACTGGCAGCACGCCGGGGTGCGCCAGACACACCGGACAGGTGTGCGTGTTGGGGTCGTCGCCGAACGACAGCTCGCACCCGCAGAACATCTTGGTGCGGGTGGACAGCTGCACGTGGATCTCCACGCCGATGACGGGTTCGAGTTCAGCCATCAGACGAGCCCCGGGGGTCGGGTGTCGAAGGCGATGGCCTGCTCCAGCGCGTGCGCGGCGCTCATGAGCCGGTTCTCGCTGAATGCCGGGCCTGCCAGTTGCAGGCCCACGGGCAGCCCGTCGACCAAGCCGCACGGAACGGAGAGCGCGGGCAGGCCGGCGAGGCTCGCCGGGATGGTGCACACGTCGGCCAGGTACATCGAATATGGGTCGGCCGTGCGGTCACCGAGAGGGAATGCGACGGTGGGTGACGTGGGCGATGCCAGCAGATCGACGTTCTCGAACGCCTCTGCGAACTCGCGCACGATGAGCGTGCGCACACGCTGGGCGCGTCCGTAGTACTGGTCGTAATACCCGCTGGCCAGGGCGAAGGTGCCGAGCATGATGCGGCGCTTCACCTCGGGCCCGAACAGGGTGCCGCGGGTGAGCTCGTACTGATCGAGCAGGTTGTCGGCCTCCACCGTGGGGCCGTAGCGGATGCCGTCGAAGCGGGCGAGGTTGGCCGAGCACTCGGCGGGGGCCAGCACGTAGTACGTGGCCAGTCCGCTGAGCGCGGTGGGCAGGCTCACCGGCACGATTGTGGCGCCGAGTTCCTCGGCCTTCGTCAGCGAGGCGTCAACGGCGGCCTTCACGCCGGGGTCAATGCCCTCTCCCATCAGCTCATCGATCACACCGATGCGAAGCCCGGCCAGATCAGTGGCCGTTGGCACCTCGATGTCAACCGGCCACTCGAGCGAGGTGGAATCCATGGGGTCGCGCCCCACCATGTGTTTCAGCAGCAGCGCGGCGTCAGCAACCGTGCGGGCAAATGGGCCCACCTGGTCGAGCGACGACGCGAAGGCGATGAGGCCGTAACGGGAGATGGCGCCGTACGTGGGCTTCATGCCCACAATGCCGCAGAGCGCTGCTGGCTGGCGGATCGAGCCACCCGTGTCGGACCCGAGCGACCAGGGAACCTCGCGCGCCGACACCGATGCCGCAGAGCCCCCCGACGAGCCGCCCGGCACACGTGCGTGGTCCCAGGGGTTGAGCGTGTTCTTGTACGCCGAGTTCTCGGTGGACGACCCCATGGCGAACTCGTCCATGTTGGTCTTCCCCACCACCACGGCGCCGGCGGCCTCGAGCCGGGCCACGCACGTGGCGGTGTATACCGGGCGGAAGCCCTCAAGCATCTTCGAGCCCGACGTGGTGACGATGTCACGGGTGGAGAGTGCGTCCTTCACGCCAAGCGGCACGCCGGCGAGCGGCGGGCGCTCGGGCATGGCGTCGATCTCGCGCGCGCGCGCGCGGGCACCTTCGACATCGGTTGCCAGGAACGCCTG
>Ga0209086_10002721_pt1 | contig 13662 bp, 16 predicted proteins | sample M_130207_XF_Meta_FD_187312 | JGI IMG/M metagenome (GOLD analysis project Ga0209086, IMG submission 187312) | Freshwater microbial communities from Lake Montjoie, Canada to study carbon cycling - M_130207_XF_MetaG (SPAdes) (version 2) | ecosystem: Environmental > Aquatic > Freshwater > Lake...
TTGCGTAAAAATACATTCCAATCAGAAAAACTAATATTAATAGAAAGATAAATGTTGTCATTATATATTATAAGGATAAAAATGTTATGATTTTATTTTCTATTTATTTAATATAATGGTTTATCTTGAGATTAATAAGAGTAATTACAAAAAAAATGGAAAGGATTTGGTTAAAGAATTAGACCATCATTTAGGTAGCAAACATAATAAATGTTTCGTTTTAATTTTCATGGAAGGATGTGGTCCTTGTAATGCTACACGTCCAGAATGGAAAAAAATGGAAAATGTGTTAAATAAAGATTATTTAAATCGAAATGATGTTATTATTGCTTCAATTGACCATCAATTAGCAGAAGGTCTTAAACACCTTAAATCTAAACCAGCTAGTTTTCCGACTATGAGATTTATAACTAAATCTGGCGAAGAAGTAGAAAATTATGAAGATAGTAATATTAGCAACAAAGATAGAACAATAGACTCATTTATTGATTGGGTTAAATTAAAAAGCGGTGAAAATAATATATCTAGGTCTGATAAGGAAAATTATGTAGACCATAAAAGACATAAAACACATAAAAAAAGACATTTAGGTGGAACTAGAAGAAAACGAGGTGGAAAATGGTCTTTAAAATATAAACGTAGTATTAATTGTAAAAGACCAAGAGGTTTCTCTCAAAAACAACACTGTAAATATGGTCGTAAAAAATAAATATATATTAAGTTAATTATAATATTAATATATATATGAATCAATTTTTAATAGAATCAATATTAGGTCTACTATGTGGATTATTTTTAGGTGTAACAGGAATTCCTCCAACCGGTTTAATTTTATTAGCACTTGAAGCCTTAAAAATTGGAGATTATAAATCAAATTTAGGTGCTATTCTTTTCTTAAATTTATTCCCAATAACAATAGGTTCTACATATGAATTTTACAAATCAAAGCAAATAAATTTTTCACTTGGAATTATTTTATTATTAACGATAATACTGGGTAGTTTTCTTGGTTCAAAATTTGTTGCTGGAAAGGAATCAACATTTTCTACAAGAGAAATAAAATATATAACAGCTTATTTGAGTTTATTTGTTGGAGTGACATTTTTATATTCAGCTTATTATGAAAAAAACTAATTCTATGTAAAGTTTTCCTTTGAATATCCGATAACTGCGCAGGCAATTCTTTTTCCAGCATTTCCAGTTTTTAAACTTTCGGCATTACCACCTTTACCACAATCATCTTCATCTTCATGAATGATTAATCCTCTACCAATAATATTACACTTAGTTCCTCTAAGTTTAATAACATTATCATAAAAGGTATACTTGGATTCCCCTTTATTATTAGTCTTTATATTACCTAAATCACCAACGTGTCTTTCTGTTACACCAGGACATCCGTGTGTTTTTCCGTAAGGATTAAAGTGAGCACACATACTAGTACATTTATCAGTTAGATCTCCAGCCTCGTGAACATGAAATCCGTGTAAACTATTTGGGTTTAATCCGGATAGACTCAAATCTATTTTAATTTGATTATTAACTAAATCTTCGGTAAATCTAACTGTGCCTTTAATAGTATCATTAAATACAGCAATAGCATAAATTGGTTTATTACTCATTATATTATATAAATAATAAATTAAAAAACAAATTATAACTAATAAAGAGATATATAAATATGATATTGGTTTCATTATATATTATATTTTGAAATTAAATTTATATCTATCACGATTGTCTAATTTTGTTCTCTCTCCTAGAAATTTTAAATATCTTTCTGAAAGTTTATATTGTTGCGGTTTTATATCTTTCAATACTTCTAATCTTACTTTCATTATCATTCCAACTTGCCAAATTCTTTTATGTGTATATTTTTTATTTTTATAAAGTCTTTCTAATTTTTTTATAGTGTTTTTAACATCGTCAACAGTAGTATATTTTATAGGAATAGTGTCTTTTGGATTTTTATCAATATAAACATCAAATGATTTTTTTGGATTATTTGGATTAAAAAGAAATTGTTTTTTTGTTTTATTTTTTAAATTGCGATTATTTCTAGTTTTCATAATTATTATATAATTTTAATTTATTTTAAATTTAATTTAAATAAAAATTGAATATTTTTAAACAAGATAAATATAAGTTAATATAATAAATTAACAATGGAACACATTTTTAGAATCGTAGATTTTAACGTTTATAATGGTAAGGATTCATCGCATGAATCTTCTGACGAGGAGCAAAATGTTTACAAAGATACAAATAGTTTTGTTATTCAGATGTTTGGTGTTGATGAAAATGGAAAAACGTATTCTCTTACAGCAGAAGGTTTTCGTCCGTTCTTTTATTTAATGGTTAATGATAAATGGACTATTCAGATGAAAGAAGATTTTCTAGCACATTTAAAAGATAAAGTTGGTAAATATTACAGAGAATCAATTACAGAATGTAAGATTATTAAACGCAAAAAATTATATGGCTTTGATGGAGGAAAGGAACATAAATTTATATTTATAGAATTTTCAAACTTTAACGCATTTAATAAAGTAAAGAATTTATGGTATTGTAATGATAATACAAGAGGTTATTCTTTATCAAAGAATGGTTATACATGGAAAGACACAGATATTAAAATATACGAATCAAATATTCCGCCTCTATTACGTTTCTTCCATATTAGAGATATTAGTCCTTCTGGATGGATTGCTATACCTAAAAAGAAGGTAGTTGAAAATAAAAGTGAAACCAAAGGTGTAAATTGTGATTTTGAATTTACAACAAATTATAAAAACATAATTCCTTTAAATGATAAGGAAACTCGAGTACCTTATAAAATCATGAGTTTTGATATTGAAGCTAGTAGTAGTCATGGTGATTTTCCAGTTCCAATTAAGACTTATAAGAAACTAGCTACTAATATTATTGAGTACTTTGAGAATTTAAAAATGGATATGTCAAAGGAATTATGTAAGAATATTCTAAGAAGAATTATATTATCTGCGTTTGGTTATGAAAATATGGAGCAAATTGATTTGGTTTATCCAAAGAGACATCCTGGTTCAAAAGAAGAAGTTCAGAGATTAACTGAAATTTGGTTGTCATCTGAAGTAAGAAACCTAAAAACAGACGATAATTATTCAGACGCAAATAATATAGAAAATATGTTTCAAAAAATGGGAAATGATGAAGAAGAAGATGATTTTGATAACAAATTTATAAAATCATATACTGATAAAAAGGCTACAATTGTTGACATCATTTGTGATAAGAAATTTGAAAGAGAAGGAAAATTAAATGAATTGAATGTATCATTAAATGCAAAGTTTCCGAAATTGGAAGGTGATAAATGTACATTTATTGGTTCAACATTTATGAATTATGGTAATAAAGATCCTCATTTTAACCACTGTATTGTATTAAATACCTGTTCTCCAATGCCAATTGATAATTCGGTAGTAGAATCTTATAGTACAGAACGAGAGGTATTATTGGCCTGGCAACAATTAGTTCAGCGTGAAAATCCCGATATAATTATTGGTTATAATATATTTGGTTTTGATTATAACTTCATGTTTAAGCGAGCAGAAGAAAATAATTGCGTTGAAGATTTCCTTAAGTTATCTCGTAATAAAGATGAAATTTGTGCTACAAAAGATAAGGATACTGGAAAATATAAAATTGAAGAAAGTACGCTTCAAATTGCCAGTGGTCAACATGATTTCCAATTTATTAAAATGAATGGTAGACTTCAAGTAGATTTATATAACTTCTATCGACGTGAAGCAAATTTAATTTCATATAAATTGGATTATGTTGCTGGTAATTTTATTGGCGACTTTGTTAAAGAATTAGATCATAAAACAGACCAAACTATAATAAAAACTTCTAATATGACAGGTCTTCTAGTAGGAAGTTATATTCATTTTGAAGAAATTGGTCATTCAGTAGACTATTACGCAGATGGTGCAAAGTTTATAGTAACTGATATTGATAAAGAAAAGTGTAAATTTACTATAAATGGTATTGTAAATCCTGATCTAACTGTTAAAAAAGTAAGATGGTGTTTGGCTAAGGATGATGTTACACCTAAAGATATATTTAGAATGACAAATGGCACTGCTGATGATAGATCGGTAATTGCCAAGTATTGTATTCAGGATTGTAACTTAGTTCACTACTTATTTAATAAGTCAGATATTCTCACTGGTTTTATTGAGATGGCAAAGATTTGTAGTGTTCCAATTAACTTTCTTGTTATGAGAGGTCAAGGCATTAAGCTAACAAGTTATGTTGCCAAGAAATGCCGAGAAAAGAGGACATTGATGCCTGTTATTGAAAAAGGTGGACTTGATGAAGGTTTTGAAGGTGCTATAGTCTTAGACCCAAAATGTGATTTATATTTGGATAATCCAGTTGCTTGTAATGATTATGCGTCTTTGTATCCAAGTTCAATGATTAGCGAAAATTTATCACATGATAGTAAGGTGTGGACTCTAGAGTATGATTTAGCAGGCAACCTTATTGAAGAATGGGGTGAAAAGTGCGAGGCAGGAAAATTTATTTATGATAATTTGCCCAACTACTCATATGTAGATGTAAAATATGATACTTATGTTTACAGAAGAAAACATCCGAAAGCGGCTGCTGAAAAGGTCTTAAATGGATATAAATTATGTAGATTTGCTCAACCGGTTGAAGGTGAAGGTGAAGGTATTATGCCTTCTATCTTAAAAGAATTATTGAAAGCAAGAAAAGATACTAGAAAATTAATTCCTCAACAAACTGATGAATTTATGAAAAATGTGCTAGATCAGCGTCAACTTGGTTACAAGGTCACTGCCAACTCTCTTTATGGTCAGTGTGGTGCCAAAACTAGTACATTTTATGAAAAAGATATTGCGGCTTGTACAACTGCTACTGGACGCAAACTGTTAACATATGGAAAGCGTATTGTTGAAGAATGTTATGGAAATAATATTTGTGACACTAGAAATCATGGCAAAGTAAAAACTAGAGCGGAGTACATTTATGGTGACACTGATTCAGTATTCTATACATTTAATCTAGAGGATTTAGATGGTAATCCTATTCGTGGTAAAAAAGCGCTTGAAATAACAATCGAATTAGCTCAACAAGTAGGTGAAGTATCAGCTAAATTCTTAAAGTCACCACATGATTTCGAGTATGAAAAAACATTTATGCCATTCTGTTTATTATCCAAGAAAAGATATGTTGGTATGCTTTATGAAACTGATGTAAATAAATGTAAAAGAAAGGAAATGGGAATTGTATTAAAGCGTAGAGATAATGCTCCAATTGTTAAGGATATATATGGAGGTGTTATTGATATCCTAATGAAAAAACAAAATATCCAAGAAGCAATTGATTTCTTAAGAGGATGTTTACAAAATATTGTTGAAGAAAAATATCCTATGGAAAAGCTAATTATTACAAAATCATTGCGGTCTGGTTATAAAAATCCACAATCAATTGCGCATAAAGTATTAGCAGATAGAATTACAGCTAGAGATCCTGGAAATAAACCAGGTCCTGGAGATAGAATACCATTTGCTTATATTTCAACAAAAGACAAGAAGGCATTACAGGGTGAAAAAATTGAAACTCCGACATTTATAACTGAAAATAATTTGAAAATTGATTATTCATTTTATATTACAAACCAAATCATGAAACCAGTTCAACAGGTATTTGCTTTGGTTCTAGAAAAAATTTGGACAATACAGAAAAAATTACCAAAAATTAAACAATTTAAGAAGGAGGTAGAAAATTTAAGAAAAGAGTATGTTAACGATTCAGAAAAATTCGAAGAAAAGTTAGAAACAATGCGTTGTAAAGAAATTAAGGTATTACTGTTTGATGAATATTTAAGAGAAACTAATAATGAAAAGGCTGGAGTTCAAAGCGTGACAAAATTCTTCGTGAAAAAATAATAAAATTGTATATAATAAATATTATATAAACATAACTTAATTTATATATTATACATGTCTGAAACAGATACATCTGAACCCTTGCCTCGTAAGCTTCGCATGGAAGATTTTCTTTCTGAAAGCGAACCTATAAATAAGTATAATAAAAATTATTCACAAAATGATAATATAATATCAAAAAATCAGAGAGAATTTGGTCATAGAAAAAGAATAAAGCCATGACGCACGGGAACTAAAAGCCAACAACAAATAGTACCAAAGGGCTTTAAAAAGGGCTTTCGTGGATAAATAATATTTTTATATAAACGTGAATGACGAATTTTAATTAAATTCTGAGAACGTATTATAAAATTATTTAATTTATTTATAACAAAAAGTATTTTAATAAATTATGAATAAAAATAATTTATTAAATTTTTTACTAATATTTTTATATTTAATGTTGCTCAGCCATTTGGTTTCTTAGTGGCTTAAGTTTTTTTTGATTTGATGAAACCATATTATTAAACAAGTGTTGAACCATATCCTTGATATCAGTAACAGCTGTCTCTAAACTCCAAACTCGATCGGAAAGTTTCTCAACCTCAGATGCGTCATCTTCATCTTCGTCTTCCTCATCCTCTTCCTCTTCCTCATCCTCTTCGTCGGCAACATAATCCTCATCGTCATCACAACATTCTTGATCCTCATCCTCATCCTCATCCTCATCCTCATCTTCATCATCTTCATCATCTTCATCATCTTCATCATCTACACAAGATTCTTCATTACAAACACAATCCTCTGTAACAACATTACCTTCAATGGAAGCCTTATATGATTCCATATCAAAACCTCTAGCATCATTCCATGAAGTAATAAATCCTTCTGATTCCAATCTGAATAGAATTGCTCTTTCAGTTCTTTGATGCTTTACAGCAATTTGTTGAATAGTCCATTCTAAAAGTTCATACTCTCTTTGAAGGGAGAGTAATTCATTAACAGTCCATCTATTTCCGTTTCTCTTATTTGAGTTCATTGTATAATACTATTATTATTAGTATATCTTTAAATAGTTTTAGATAATATAATATTTTATTTTATATTAGGACGATACATCGTTTGGTGTATGTGTGTTAATTTTTAATATTGTAGAACATACCCACGTACCACAAACTATCCACATATTATTAATCATATTTGCAGCATTATAAACAACCCATCTAAGACCTTGACAATGTGGTGTTGGTGTCATAAATGGTGATAATAAAAATCCAGTTATAGTTGATGGAACGCAAAATTTAACATATAGATGTGATGCGAAATAATGTAAACATATCCACATTAAATATATACCAGATATACCAAAAATAAATTTAAATAAATTTTGTAAATGTGAAAATATATTATAGATTCTCTCTAAAAAGTAACTTGAGTCTCGTTTAATTTTATCTAATTCATAATCTTTATCTAGATAATCGGTTTCGTTTATATTTTCAATTTCATTATCATTTCTATTTTCATTACTAGAATTACTTTCTGTTTCAACATCTCCCATTATTTTTTTGAATACTTTGTCTATTTTTTTTAACCTTCTAGGCATTATATTTTTAACATAATATCTCTTTATATCATGTTAAAAAATTAATTAGCGTGAACTTCTTCTGTTAAATGTGTTTAGTAAATTTAAAAAACTTTGAGATCCTTGATTTCCAGAAGGATCTATATTGTTTAAATTATTCAGAAAATCTTCAGAAAATCTGTATTCATCATTCATTATGCCGTTAAACAACATATTTACTAATGCTGATGTATAATTTCTCTCTTCACTTGAATTTGAAGAGTTATTATTTGATTGATTATTTGAACTTGTTGAACTTGTTGATGTATTATTAATAGAATTAGTATTTTCAGAAGAGAATACTGAAGAAGCATTTGAATTATCTTCTCTAATATCATATCTACAAACAGGACAACTACAATGACTTCTAAACCATGTATTTAATTCGTCTGTATTAAAAATATGTCCACAGTGTCTAATAACAGTAACCATATCATTATCAGTAAAATTAGTTAACGAAATTGGACAAGATGTATTTTTTGGCGAAATAATGTCACAATATCTTACACGTCTTGTTGCTGTTTCAATTTGTGATTGAGTAGGATAAACTTCAACTGGATCAAAGAAACTTTGTAGTATTCGAGAGAAATCATTGTTATTATTTAAATTTAGATTTCTTGAATTTTGGTTAATAGGATTTCTATTTTGTGTAATATTATCAATATTATAAGGTATATAAGGTATATAATTTAAATAAACTCTATTACTTAAATCGCCGTTTGATGTATTATTCCCTCTAAAAATATTTCTATAGTTATTACTATTACTATTACTATTACTATTACTATTACTATTACTATTACTATTACTATGATTATGAGTACGTCGATGATTAATATTTGTGTTAAGTATTTGAATAATTAAATTTCTGATTTGTTGATTAGAGTCAGTTAAATTAGTAATTTGTCTTAAATTATCATTGTACATGGTGTTTAATATATCAATTAACAAAAGCTGTTCATTGCTTATACTATAAGTTCTTTGAGTGTTATTCATATATTATATATATTATTAAATCTGTTTAAATGTATTATTATATTAATAAATATTACTGAATGGATATTCAAAAATACCAAAATAAAGGTTTAAGTGGTCTCGCAAATTTGGGGAACACTTGTTTTATTAATTCGTGTATACAAGTATTATCACATACATATGAGTTAAATAATTTTTTGGAACAAGAAACATATAAAAACAAGTTAAGAAAAAAATACGACTCTGCTTTGCTTTTAGAGTGGGATAATCTTAGAAAAATAATGTGGAATGACAATTGTGTTATATCTCCTGGAAAATTTATAAAGACAATTCAAAAGGTAGCAGAATTAAAAGATATGGAAATGTTTACAGGGTATTCTCAAAACGATTTACCTGAGTTCTTGTTATTTTTAATTGACTGTTTTCACACATCATTGTCGAGAGAAATTAAAATGACTATCTCTGGAAACCCAGAAAATGAAACAGATATTGTTGCTATAAAATGTTTTGAAATGATAAAAAATATGTACTCAAAAGAATATTCAGAAATATGGAATTTATTTTATGCTGTTCATGTTTCAGAAATAACTAATTTAGAAACAGGAAAGCAAATAAATTTAACACCAGAGCCATATTTTATGATAGACTTACCAATTCCATCTGATAATAAATCACCATCTTTGATTGATTGTTTCAATCTTTATGTTGAAGGTGAAGTAATGGAAGGAGAAAATGGATGGTATAACTCAGAAACAAAAGAGAGAATAAATATTAGAAAAAAAATACAATTCTGGTCATTCCCAAACATTTTGGTAATAGATTTTAAAAGATTTAATGCTAGATTTCAAAAAAATCAAATATTAATTTCATTTCCATTAGATAATTTAAATTTATCTGAATATGTTATTGGATATAAAAAAGAATCATATAAATATGAACTTTATGGTGTATGTAATCATAGTGGCGGAGTTATGGGAGGCCACTATACAGCATATGTAAAAAATGCTAATGGTAAATGGTACCATTTTAACGATACAAGTGTGGCAGAAGTTGGTTTAACTGAGTCTATAATATCACCAAAAGCATATGTTTTATTTTACAGAAAGAAAACAACTTAAGATAGTTAATTTTATATTATAATTATATTATTTTAACTATTTATATATTATAATGGAAGTCGTAAATACAACATCAACAACAGATCCAGTTAATATGTATAATTATTTAAACAGTTACATTTTAAATCCTATGGTTTTTATTATTATATTATTAATTGTAGTAGCATATTATGTTTTTTCTTCATCTTTAGGCAGTGGTTCTTCTGGAGCACCAGGTTTAGGAAATGGTGATGACAGTGGTACAAATATTATGGGAGTTATAATTGTAGCTATTTTAGTGATTTTAATTATTGTAAATGCTTTCCAATACTTTTTTAGTATAAATGTAACTGCTTATATTCAAGATTTATTCACTCCAAAAACAAAGATTGATATTGTTGTAGACCAAAGTACATACCAACCAACAACCGTCCCTGAAATCAAATTTAAGAAACAAGTATTTAATATTCCTGGAAACTATTATAATTATGAAAATGCAAAGGCTGTATGTCAAGCTTATGGTGCCGATTTAGCATCATACGACCAAATTGAAAAAGCTTATGGAAGTGGAGCTGAATGGTGTAATTATGGTTGGTCGGCTGATCAGTTGGCACTTTTCCCAACACAAAAGAAAACATATGACCGTTTACAAACCATACCAGGTCATGAAAATGATTGTGGTAGAACCGGTGTAAATGGTGGATATATTGCTAATCCAAATGTTAAATTTGGTGTAAATTGTTATGGAAACAAACCTAAAATAACATCAGAAGAAGAAGAGTTAATGCAGACTGCGTCACCGTATCCAGAAACCGCAAAGGATCTAGCTTTTCAAAAACGTGTAGATTTCTGGAAAAATAAAGTTGACGAAATCTTAGTATCACCATTTAACTACAATACTTGGGGATCATTTTAAACAGTTGTTTTATATATTTTATAACATATTAATTATATAAAATTGTTTATTCTGTTATACGTTGGTACTTATCATTGTAATTACGAAGTTTCAATATAAAATAAGATTTATAAATATGATAGCTACATGATATCATAAATACTAACCAAAATAAGAAAAAAAGGCGAATAAAATTCAATATACATTTACCACAAAGGTTGACGAAGTTTAAACTAAAAATAGATATCATTGACCGATATTTTGTCATATGTAACCGACATATCGGACAGCTTTTACTTATATCATGCCATTCACATAAACATTTTAGATGAACCCACCCACCACAATCACACTTTTTTAAATATATTTGTTGTCTTTTTAAATCAATTGGTTTTAAATTGTCAGGTGTATTAATTTCCAAACAAATTAGACATTCATTTAGTTCTGGTGGGTCGTCTTCTGGAAAATCGGGATAATGGTCAATTAATCTAAAATACATAATATTATATTTGCTTAATATTTAATATTATATTATTTATAACAACTTTTTCTTTCTCGTTGTTGTTTTCTTACCTAATCTTTGTCTCCTAGTTTTTTTCTTTTTTGCTCCAGCACTTTTTATATCATATTCTCTAACAAGACCTAATAATTTGTCATGTAAATCGTCATCAATATCACCACCATATTCGCTGTCAGAATCAGAAGATTCGTCTTTATATTCTCCGCCTCTCATAGTATAACTTAATGCCCAATTTGGAATAACCAAATCATTAAATAAATCTGAAACTTTACTAGAACCTCCGGATTGTAATGGTTTATTTACTGTGAGTATTGGAGATAATCCTGCTTTCATCATAGTTGATTTTACACTAAATCCTCCAGAATAAATTCCTGCTTCTTTATCTGTACTAAATACTAATTCTCCAGCACCTATATAATCAATTTCACTCATTATATAAATTATTTATATATTAATTAATTATTAGAAAAGCGCTTTATTTCAGGAACAACTTTTATTTCTCTCTTCTGCCTTATATGTTCCATTATAAGCTTAACCTGATTTTCATTTTTAATAACTTCACCTAATGTCTTTTCTAAATATTTAAAAGTAAGTGGTTCGGGAACTTTTGTATTCGCAAATTTTAATTTTCCATCGTTTATTTGAACTGTCGCATTAGAGAGATTATTTGAAGAAGCATAGGTTGTAATATGTTTTTCGAGTATATTACGTTTTTCTCTCAATTCCTTTGTTTTCTCATTTATTTGCTTAAGTTGATTATCTAGTTGAACCCATTGTTGAATTTGATTTTCAAAACTCATTTAATTCCTATAGGAATATAAAATATAATATAAATATTAAAAAAACTTAATGAATTATTTTTTCATCGTTTTCTTCTTCTTCCTTTAATAGTCTTTCTTCTTTTAGATTTGTTATTTATTTTTTTATATTTTCTTTGCTTTCTTGATTTTTTTCCACCAGAAGAATCGATATTTCTAAATGTAACCGTTCTTATTGGAGCTAACAGATGTATAAGCATAAAAGCTAATAAATTTTTTGTTACATAAAATTCACATCCTGTTCTAACATTATTATTGTACCACTCTAATTCAGCAATGTCATTACTAATTTTTGCTCGTATATCTTCATCTAAAGGTAATCCTAAAATTTTATAATAATTTTCATAAAACTGAATATCTTTTTGTTTAAAATAAGCATCATAATTACATTCATTAGGATTTCTTTCAGGTGTTCTGTCTTCTCGTCTCATATCAAGACCTGTAACAGCATCAACTCCATTTTCAGGCGTCTCTGCAACTCCAATAGATGTTCCGAGTGCGTTGTCAAGAGGGTTTCCAATGTACGTAGCAACGGCTTTATTAAAATGACCAATAGATATCATAGGGTCTCTCTCTAATTTAAAAAATAAAAGCTCTTTGTTTTCGTTAACTGACTTAAAAGGATAATATAACAATACACGTTTAGTTTCACTTCTATTTGTTTCACATAATCCTTCTAGTCTAGGTTCAAAATGGCGTTCAAATTTTGTATATTGAGAATTGGGTATACAATCTATTGGTACACCTTTATTTAATTGAAAAACTTTATTATGTGTAGCATGTCCTTTTTGATAATCAATAAATTCTGAAGCTATTCTAGGATAACCTCTAAAAAATGATGTTTTAACTTTTGATCTATCAGGTGATTCACAATTATAAATGTTACTATCAAATATTATTTGATTATAGGTTAATAAGTTAAATAATAATTTTCCTAAATCATTAAAAACTAATGTTCCTGCTGAAAAACATACACGACCATTAGATAAAAATTTAAACATTGAACTAATAAAATCGTTTATTTGTGAATCGTAATATGTTATTGTACCATAAGTTTTTCCTGAATATGTAGTGTTTAACCATAAATAAAACTCATTAGGAAAATTATCTTTGATTTGTTCATCTGTAATTTCAGTATTTGTATTCATTTAATATATATATTATAATATGAAAATTAATTAAAATATTATAATATAAAACATTTTAACGTCTATGTCTGCGAGTTCCGCGACCACCACGACTCTTCTTTCTGTAAGTTTGTTGTAATCCTAAAAGACCAAAAGGAACAATGGCTTGGTTAATAACTTCACCAAAGAATCCTCCACGTCTGCTTCTTCTGCGTCTTCCAGCAGATTGAACTAAAGATAAGTTTTGGGCTGATGGTACATTTGGTTGATTAGACCATTGACCTTGAGCTCCAACATATTCTGAACCAGCTCTAGCAGCATATGGTCCAGTTGCGTCAAAAGTTCTTGAGAATTGTGAATTAGGTGATCCATTTACATAACTACCATAAGTGGAACCAGAAGTATAATTTCCATTACCACCTCTCATTCTACGACTTCTGCTTCTATGTCTACGACTATGTCTATGTTTTGCCATATTATATAAATTGCTGAGAATAAAATAATTTAAAAGTTAAAAATTAAAAATTATGATAAAATTTTATTTTTATTAAGTTTCCTAAACTAACGCGAGTTTATGAATTAAAAATTTTAGTAATTATTTGTTTATTACGTAATAACATTATTAAAATAATAAGAATAGCTAAAATCATTACAAAAATTAAAAATACTAAAGCAA
>Ga0209086_10002724_pt1 | contig 13654 bp, 12 predicted proteins | sample M_130207_XF_Meta_FD_187312 | JGI IMG/M metagenome (GOLD analysis project Ga0209086, IMG submission 187312) | Freshwater microbial communities from Lake Montjoie, Canada to study carbon cycling - M_130207_XF_MetaG (SPAdes) (version 2) | ecosystem: Environmental > Aquatic > Freshwater > Lake...
GAGATTTTTGGCGTTGAGGGCGACATGCCTGAAGATTAAAGCAAGGCACCGTCATTTCTGGCTTTTTCTAGCTTCGGAAGTTTGCAATCAACGCAGAACTTTAGAGTTTAGGTTGAGAGTTTGTTGGTTCGCCATGACGTTCTGAAACTTGATTCAAATATGGTGGACGATAGGGTTGCTCGCACATCAATCCCTTTCACAAGGGTTACTTCAGGAGGCGCTTTGAAAAAACCATTAAAGCTAATGGCGGTTGTCGCATCTTTGACACTTATTGCAGGTGTTGCAGTTGCTCCTTCAGCACAAGCAGCAAAAGTTAAATTATGTCTTGCACTAGATACTGGTGGCGTAGACGATCGTTCTTTCAATGAAGGCGCCTGGAAAGGTGCACAAGCATCATTAGTATCGAATGCTGAGTACCTTCCTGCTTCATCATCAGCAGATTTCGCACCAAATATCAAGAAGTTTGTTGACAAGGGTTGTGAATTAATCGTTGGTGTTGGTTTCGCTATTTCAGCAGAAATCGTTAAATCTGCAAAGGCTAATCCAAAGATTAAGTACGCAGTTGTTGATGATGCGGGTCAAGATTGTGATGCAAATTGGGTTTGCAAAGATGTTCCAAATGTAAAGGGACTAACCTTCCAAACTGATGAAGCAGCATTCATGGCAGGCTACCTAGCAGCCGGAATGACGAAGACCGGCAAGGTTGCAACTTACGGCGGCGCTCCATATCCAACAGTTACAATTTTCATGGATGGATTTGCTCGCGGTGTTGCTCATTACAACAAGCTGAAGGGAAAGAGCGTTCAGGTACTTGGCTGGGATCCAGCAAAACCAGCGTCTGGAACATTCGTTGGTAACTTCTCTGATCAAGCTAAGGCGCTAACAATTTCTAAGGGCTTCGAACAACAAGGTGCGGATATCATCCTTCCTGTTGGTGGAATTCTGGGTGCGTCTTATGCGGCAGAATCTGAGAAGACCAAGAAGTCGCTAACAATCTGGGTTGACTCAGATGCTTACAACACTCTAACTGCAGGTAAGTCAATTATTCTTTCGACTGTAGTAAAAGAGATTGGTGCATCTATCAAGTCAGTTGCGAAAGATGTGGCTGATAAGAAGTTCACCGCATCAAAGTATGTTGGAACTCTAAAGAATAAGGGAGTTTCACTTGCTCCTTACCATGACTTGTCAGGCCGAGTGCCTGGTACTCTGAAAAATGAAATTCGCGCTATTCGCGATTCCATTATCGCTGGAAAACTAAAGGTTAATTAATCGCTAATTAACCACTTAAGAATAGGAGGCGCCGAGCGATCGGGCCTCCTATTTTTTTGCACTCGAATTCGCTAAGATTCCGAGGTGTCATTAGAGCTACGCGGAATTACTAAAACCTTTGGTTCCTTTACCGCCAATGACGAAATAAATTTAAGAGTTGAAACTGGTCAGATACATGCGATTCTCGGCGAAAATGGCGCTGGGAAATCAACCCTCATGAATATTGTTTATGGCTTGCTTAAGGCAGATTCGGGTGAAATATTTGTCGACGAAAAAGTCATCGATATTTCTGATCCAAGTGATGCGCTACGAGCTGGCATTGGAATGGTGCACCAACATTTCATGCTCATCCCTGTTTTCACCGTTGCAGAAAATATTGTCCTAGGACATGAAAAAACCGGGAAATTCGGAGCGTTAGATATTGAAACTGCGCGATCGGCGATAAGAGAAGTATCAAAAGATTTCGGTTTTGAAGTAGATCCGGACGCGATTGTTGAAACCCTTCCCGTTGGTATCCAACAAAAAGTAGAGATTATTCGGGCGCTGATTTATGAGGCTAAAGTCTTGATTCTCGATGAACCAACTGCAGTCTTGACTCCACAAGAAACTGATGAGCTTTTGAAGACGATGCGAGAACTAAAAGCCAAGGGGACCTCGATCATTTTTATCACTCACAAATTGCGTGAAGTTAGAGAAGTTGCGGATCAAATTACAATTATTAGACGCGGAAAAGTTGTAGGAGCTGTCTCTCCGCAAACATCTGAAGGTGAACTTGCCTCACTGATGGTCGGGCGCACTGTAGATTTAGCTCCCGAAAAGCACAAACATAAAATTGGCGAGCCTATTCTTGTCGCAAAAGATTTGACTGTTCGCAATGCTTTAGGAGCAGCTGTTGTGAAGAAAGTTAATTTTCATGTAAATGCCGGTGAGGTTCTAGCAGTTGCTGGCGTGCAAGGAAACGGCCAATCCGAACTCGCTCGGGCGCTCATAAATTTGGAAGATCACGTTGAAGGATCGATTCTCCTGGGTGGGAATGAGATTAGAGGAAAGAGTATTTACGATTCGCTGCATGCTGGAATTGCATTTATTCCGGAGTCACGAGAGTTAGATGGTCTCGTTGGAAGTTTCTCGATTGCCGAGAATTTAATTTTAGATTTACATGATCAAACACCTTATGCAAAGGGGATTACGCTTTCAGCAGGAGTAGTTCTCGCTGAAGCAGAGAAAAAAGTTAAAGAATTCGATATCAGATTGCAATCTGTTTCAGATGCTGTTTCGACACTTTCCGGTGGAAACAAACAGAAAGTTGTTATTGCCCGTGAGTTATCGAGGCCGGTCAAAGTTTTAGTTGCCTCTCAACCAACCCGCGGTCTGGACGTTGGCTCGATCGAGTTCGTACACGAACGCGTACTTGCCGAACGCGATGCCGGGCGTGGGGTAATCCTTTTTAGTACCGAACTCGATGAAGTTATGGCTCTTGCTGATCGAATTGCAGTGATGTATCGCGGCGAGATTTTAGATATTGTGGATTCGAACGTTACACGTGAAGAGTTAGGTCTCTTAATGGCAGGCGTGGCTTCTAAGAAGGCGAGTGTTTGATGCGCAATTCACTCTCTAAATTCGGACAGGCAATTAAATTGCCAGGTCTATCTTTCGCGTTGGCCTTCACGCTAACTGGATTTATCATCGCTTTTTCAGATTCCAAAGTTCTCAGCAAAATTGGTTCACCATTAGAATTTATTAAAAGCGCTGGGGCTACTGCAGGGAATGCATATCTCGCACTTTTCCAAGGTTCTATTTTTGATATAAATTTAACGAAGGGCCATAATTTCTTCCAGGGTTTCTACCCGCTATCTGAAACAATTGTTATTGCTACACCACTAATTTTAACTGGCCTATCAGTTGCACTCGCATTTAAATCTGGTCTTTTCAATATCGGAGCTCAAGGGCAATTCATATTTGGTGCCATAGGGGCTTCATATGTTGGTTTTCATTTCCAACTTCCAATCGTTATTCACGTTATAGCGGCAGCGCTAGCAGGAATGGCACTTGCCTCCATTTGGGGTGGGGCAGTGGGGTTATTGAAAGCGAAGACCGGCGCCCATGAAGTTATTTTGACGATTATGATGAATTACATCGCTGGATATTTTATTTTGTGGATTCTGAAGACAAGCCAATTTTTGCGTCCAGGACGAATCGATCCGATAGCTCCCGAAGTTAATCAAAGTGCTCGATTGCCGTTGCTCGCTGGTGCTAATTTGCGAATTCATGCCGGAATATTTATTGCTCTCGTTGCCGCACTCTTTGTTTGGTGGTTACTAACCAAGACAACAATTGGTTATAAATTTCGCGCAGTTGGTGCCAACGGCCAAGCGGCAAAGACTGCGGGAATTTCAGTTCCCTTTGTTCTGACAGCGACGATGGCAATTTGCGGTGCACTCGCAGGATTGGGTGGCGCAGTTCAAGTTCTTGGCAGCGAGCATGCGCTGAATGCAGATATCGCTGGTTCATTTGGTTTCGATGCAATCACAGTCGCTCTTCTTGGCCGAGCCCAGCCACTCGGAACAGTTTTCGCAGCGCTTCTCTTCGGCGCACTCCATGCAGGAGGACGCACAATGCAATCAAATACTGGCGTACCTCTAGATATTGTTCTTGTAACACAAGCCTTAATAGTTCTTTTCATTGCCGCGCCAACCTTCGTTCGCTTTATCTTTAAGTTAAAGAAAATGAGTTCATCCGCAGGACTTACTTCGAAGGGCTGGAACGGATGAGCGAGATTAGATCCAGCGTTGAGAAGCGACGATTTCGCGGAGTAATAGTAATTGCGTCGCTATCTGTGCTTTCATTTATGTACTTTGGTTTTATAAGACCTGGCAAAGGCGACACAACTTATGGTTTTGTTCTAAATAACGAGTGGGTACTGATTAAGGAATGGATTATTGCTTCAGCAACAGGGGCGAAGATATTCTCAGGGATCTCATTGATTGCCAGCGTCTCTGCAATTTTAGCCTTCCGCAAAGGCAGAGAGATAATCATTCCCGTTGGTTTCGCATCATTTGGAATTTTAATGTCCTTCATAACTTGGGCAGCCTCTGGGAAATTCATTCCGTTAACTGGCTTATTGCAAGGCGCGCTCTTATTGGCTGTTCCATTGATTTTTGGATCGATGTCTGGCCTTATTTGCGAACGATCAGGCGTTATTAACATTGCAATTGAAGGCCAGCTCCTGGCCAGCGCATTCGTCTCTGGCGTCGTAGCGAGCCTTACGCATCAAGCTCTTTGGGGGCTAATAGCGGCTCCTATAGCGGGGGCAGCTATTTCATTCTTGCTCGCAACATTCGCGATTAAATTCTCGGTCGATCAAGTCATTCTCGGCTTTGTTTTGAATGTTTTAGTAATCGGGCTTACCGATTTCTTATATAAAAAGCTATTAGTGCCATATCAGAGTACTTGGAATACCGCACCAACCTTTGGAAAAATCGAAGTTCCGATACTTTCAAAGATCCCAATCTTGGGACCAATTTTCTTCAGCCAAACGATCGTTGTCTACCTAATGTTTGCAATTGTCGCTGCGATTACTTTTGCGTTATTCAAAACTAAATGGGGCCTTCGTACTCGTGCTATCGGCGAACACCCAACCGCTGCTGACACTGTTGGAATCGATGTAAACAAACTTCGCTTTAAGAATGTAATTATCGCTGGACTTATTGCAGGTGTTGGTGGGGCTTATTACACAGTTGCTTCAGTTGGGGCTTTCGGTAAAGAGATGACCGCAGGTGCTGGTTTTATCGCCCTTGCAGCTTTGATTTTTGGAAAGTGGAGCCCGATTGGCGCAGTATTTGCCGCCCTATTATTTGGCTTTGCAGATAACTTACAGAGTACGTTGACAATTATCGGAGTATCAATTCCATCAGAATTTATGTTGATGGTTCCATATATCGCAACCATTATTGCCGTTACCGGATTGGTAGGACGAGTTAGAGCGCCGGCCGCCGACGGCATTCCTTATCTGCGTGGTGGGTCGCACTAACTATGGAGATTAATTGGGATCAACTTCATACCGAAGCTAAAAATATTATGAAGAAGGCCTACGCCCCTTACTCAAAATTTCCAGTAGGTGTCGCTGCGTTAGTTAGCGATGGTCGAATTATTTCTGGCTGCAATGTTGAAAATGCGAGTTATGGTCTTGGGCTTTGCGCCGAATGTGGTCTAGTTTCAAATTTGATATCTAGTGGCGGCGGCAGGTTAGTTGCCGCCGTTTGTGTTGATGCAGATGGAAACTTTCTCTCACCTTGCGGCCGTTGTCGCCAATTGCTTTTCGAGCATGGTGGAAGCGATTTATTATTTATGACTCCAGATGGTCCAGCTCTTATGTCCACGCTATTGCCTTGGGCATTTGGTCCGGATGATTTATTGAAATGAGTGAAGTTTTCGATGCCGTTGAAATAATTGGCGCAAAACGAGATAGAAACGAACTTTCAGATCTGCAAATTGATTGGATCATCGACGCTTACACCAAGGGCATCGTTGCCGATGAACAGATGTCCTCTTTGCTTATGGCAATTCTGTTAAATGGTATGAACTCTCGCGAAATTTCACGTTGGACCGATGCGATGATAAATAGCGGTGAACGCATGGAGTGGTCGATGTTAGATCGCAAAACCGTTGATAAGCATTCAACCGGCGGCGTTGGTGACAAAATAACGTTGCCGCTTGCTCCACTTGTTGCAGCATGTGGTGGTGCGGTTCCCCAACTTTCTGGACGAGGTCTTGGTCATACCGGCGGAACTCTAGACAAATTGGAATCAATACCGGGTTGGCGAGCTTCACTCACAAATTCACAAATGCTAGAAGTTATTAAGAGTTGTGGCGCAGTAATTTGTGCGGCCGGCGCTGGCCTTGCTCCTGCTGATAAGAAACTTTATGCACTTCGCGATGTAACTGGAACAGTGCAAGCAATTCCTTTAATTGCCTCAAGCATCATGAGTAAGAAAATTGCTGAAGGTACTAGCGCGCTTGTATTGGATGTTAAAACAGGTTCTGGTGCATTTATGACTGATCCCAAAAAAGCGGGCGAACTTGCAAGAGTCATGGTTGAACTTGGAAAGCGTGCTGGTGTAAAAACTAGAGCGTTAGTAACTGCTATGGATGTTCCACTTGGTTTAACAGCGGGCAATGCCCTTGAAGTTTGGGAATCAGTTGAAGTTTTAGCTGGCGGTGGACCAAGTGATGTCGTTGAACTTACTCTGGTTCTTGCCCGTGAAATGTTAGATGCTGCAGGAATAAAACAATTGATGGATCCAGCAGATGCGCTAAAAAACGGTGCTGCGATGGATAGTTGGAAGGCAATGATTCGCGCACAAGGCGGAGATCCTGACGCAAAGCTACCAATAGCGAAAGAGAAAACTGAAGTTACAGCAACTTCGGATGGCACTCTTTCTTCAATGGATGCAATGGGCGTTGGAATTGCGGCTTGGCGTTTGGGTGCTGGCCGGTCAAAGCAAGGCGAGAAAGTTTCGCCGGGCGCAGGAATAGAGATTCATGCAAAACCTGGAGCGATGATCAAGAAGGGCGATGTTATTTATACCTTGCACGCAGATGAACCTGCGCGCTTTGAACGTGCCCTACTAGCACTAGATGGTTCATTTACAATAAGCCAAGATGGTTCGATTGCCAAACGCTTACCTCTTATAATTGAGAAAATAGAGGGATGAGATGACACTTACAAGTATTCCAACGGCAGAACAAATCAAACGCTTGCCGAAAGCGGTTATTCACGACCACTTAGATGGCGGCCTTAGGCCACAAACAATTATTGAATTAGCGGCGGAAATTGCTTACAAACTTCCCGCTAATGATCCTGACGCTCTTGGTGATTGGTTCTATGAGGCTTGTAACTCTGGTTCATTGGTTCGCTATATCGAAACTTTTGAACACACGATTGCTGTAATGCAAACAAAAGAGGCAATAACCCGTGTAGCAAAAGAGTGTGCACTTGATTTGGCAAGAGATGGCGTGGTCTACGCGGAAGTACGTGGCGCTCCAGAGTTGTTTACTCGCAAGGGATTAACGCTAGATGAAGTTATTGAAGCGACAATTGCCGGATATCGATTAGGTGAAGCAGAAGCAAAAGCCGAGGGGTTGACCATCAGAGTTGAATCTCTTTTATGCGCACTACGTCAAAATCCACATGCCCAGGAAATTGCTGAAAAAGTTGTTAAGTATCGCGATCTTGGCGTAGTTGGGTTTGATATCGCTGGACCGGAAGATGGTTTTCCACCGACAAATCAATTAGATACTTTTAATTATTTAAGGCAAGAAGATGCTCACTTCACAATTCATGCTGGTGAGGCTTATGGTCTGCCATCAATCTGGCAGGCAATTCAAATGTGTGGCGCTGAGCGCTTAGGTCACGGCGTACGCATCATCGAGGATATTGATTTCTCTGGAACAAAACCAAAACTTGGTCGCCTTTCAGCATATGTAAGAGATCGTCGTATTCCATTGGAACTCTGCCCAACTTCGAATTTACAGACCGGTGCGGCAAAAAATATTGCTTCACATCCGATTGGGGCTCTAGCAAAGCTACGTTTCCGAGTGACAATTAATACAGATAACCGATTAATGAGTCGTACATCGATGACAAATGAGATGGTGGAGGTTGTTAAGGCATTTAATTGGAACTTTCAGGACCTACAACGCGTCACGATTAATGCGCTGAAAAGTTCTTTTATTCCCTTTGAAGAGCGACTCGCAATTATTGAAGAGATTGTTAAGCCTGGATATCTAGCTATATCCGGCGAATAACTTAGTAAATTCTGTAACTATCTCCGCTACTTTCGCCTCGGCAAAATCTTTCCCATCGACCACTTCGATATAGGTTTTGAGCTTAGGTTCGGTCCCACTTGGGCGGATAATTACCCGAACGTTTTCGCCGCAGTAAAAGCGAAAGCCCTCAGTAGGTAATTCGCTCTTACTTAAATCCTCAAACTTGGTTACAGAAAGTCCTGAGATTGTTTTAAGGGGAGTGCTACTTAAATCGGAGAGAATTCTCTTAATTGTTCCAAGATTATTGACTCGAATAGATAGCTGTTGGGTTCGGTGATAACCAATCTCAATCCAGATCTCATCTAAATACGCGAAGATATCTGAACCTTTAGCCTTCAACTCGGAATTTATTTCCGCAATTTTGAGCGCGGCAGATAACCCATCTTTATCATTTACATTCTTTGGGTCTACGCAATATCCAATTGCCTCTTCATAGCCAAATGCCAAATTTGGAACTTTTGATATCCATTTGAAGCCAGTCAAAGTTTCGCTGTAACCAACTCCGCTTTTCGCCGCTATTTTGCTAAGTGCGCTAGATGAAACAATCGTTGTCGCAAAAACCTTCCCCGATACATCTTCGCTCTTGGAAATGTAATGACCTAAGAGGGTGCCGAGTTCATCACCACGAAGAGTTCTCCAGCGGCCATCCTTATCTTTAGCGGCGACAGCGCATCTATCTGCATCGGGATCGTTTGCAATAATTAAATCAGCGTCCTCTTTCGCCGCAAGTGCGATTGCTAAATCCATCGCTCCAGCTTCTTCCGGGTTTGGAAATGCAACAGTTGGAAAATCCGGGTCTGGCCTTGCTTGTTGGCTTACAAGAATGGGCTGTGAAAAATTCGCTTTCGCAAAGAGTGAGAGCAGCGTTTCGGTGCCAACTCCGTGCATTGCGGTATAAATGATTCTCTGCGGCGTTTTTTCGCTCACACCCTCCGCAGTATTTGATAAATAACGCTTGATTAGCTCTTCGCTTACCATGCTCCAAGTGCTACCTCTTGGGCTTGGAAGTTTTACTTTTGCAATTTGTGCTGAGATTTGAACATCTGCCGGTGAAATTATCTGGCTGCCACGATATTCGATGTGATCTACGTTCTTTCCAAGGTAAACCTTGTAGCCGTTATCGATTGCGGGATTGTGGCTTGCGGTAACCATTACGCCACAATCAAAATCCAACTCATTAACTGCGTATGCCAATATCGGAGTTGGCAATTCTCGGGGGAGTAAGTGCACGTTCAAACCAGCGCCAGCGAAAATCTCTGCGCTCTCTTCCATAAATTCGACAGAACCATGTCTTGCATCGCGTCCAATAACAACTTTAGATAGGCCACGAGAACTCAGGTAAGAAGCGATTCCTGCGGCCGTTCGACCGACGACGGCGCGATTCATTCCTGAAGGCCCAGGACGTACCGGCCCACGCAAGCCCGCTGTTCCAAACTCTAGAAAACCGTTAAAAGACTTTCGAAGTTCTATTTCATTTTCGTCTTCAAGCCAATTTCTTAAGAGGGTTGCCGTTTTTGGGTCAGGATCTTTTGCTATCCAATCTTGTATCTCTAATCGGAATTGCTCGTCGATCACAGTTGTTTTAATACTTTCGCAAGCAGTTCGCCCATGCGTCCAGCAGCAGCTTTTCCAGCTTCCATAACTTCGGTATGGCTAAGTTTTTCACCAGTAACTCCAGCAGCAGCATTTGTGACTAGTGAGATTCCGAGAATCTCGGCGCCAAGTGCGTGCGCCGCAATTGCTTCTGGAACAGTTGACATACCAACTAAATCTGCGCCAACTGTTCGCAACATATTTATCTCAGCAGGAGTTTCATATGCTGGCCCGCGCCAATGTACGTAAACACCTTCAGACAGTGATGGGTCTTCGCGCTTTACAAGTTCGCGGATTCGTTTGCTATATAAATCCGTGAGGTCCACAAAATCTGCGCCAATTAAAGGACTGGTCGCGGTCATTGAAATGTGATCTCGAATCAAAACAGGTTGCCCGACTTTGTAATCTCGATTAATTCCACCACAAGCATTGGTAAGGACTACAACTTTGCAGCCAGCTTTAACTGCGGTCCGTACACCGTGAACAACTGGCTCTAGGCCTTTACCTTCATATAAATGGGTACGTCCCAGAAAGACCAGGGCCTGTAATTTTCCATCTGCGCCATCAATTTCATAAGAGCGGATAAGTCCGCCATGGCCAACCACTGTGGGTGCCGGAAATCCGGGAACTTCGGTTACTGCGAATTCATGTGTTGGTTTACCCAGTGCATCGGTTGCAGGTGTCCAACCAGAGCCCATGACAAGTGCAACGCCATGCTTTGGTTTTCCAGTCAGCTCTGCAATTTTTGCAGCAGCAAGCACAGCAGTCGCGATTGGATCTGAATATAAATCACTCATGGCATTAACTTACCTGCTCTTGTCGTGATCTTTTGAACTCATATTTGCCATGTGGTGCTTACGACAGAGCACTTCATATAAAACTGTGGCATCTGGAGCGGTATCTCCTGGAAGTAGTTGGTCGCCTTCACGTGTCATGCGACCGCCAACGATACGGGCATTATGTGTTGCGCGAAGTCCACACCAACATAGAGCTTCAACTTGTAGTGGATTTACGCGATCTGCTAATTCAATCAAACGCATAGAACCCGGGAAGAGTGAAGTTCTAAAATCACTAAGAATTCCGAATGCGAATACATCAACTTCCAAAATGTCCACAATTCGTGCGAGTTGGTCTATCTGTTCGCTCTCGTAAAACTGGGCTTCATCAAAAATTAAATAATCTAATTTCCCTTTTGTTTTCTGGTGGGTCTCAACAAAGGCATAGATATCCATTCCGCTACCGACTTCGATTGCTGGACTTTGTAGCCCTAACCTTGATGAAATTATTCCAGCTCCAGCACGATCTTGGTTTGTGAAGACCAAACCATGACGGCCACGACTTTCGTAGTTATGAGCGGTCTGAAGTGCAAGAGTCGATTTTCCGCTATCCATCGTTCCGCAGTAATAAATAAGTTGGGCCATGGTGGCAGTTTGTCATATCTGCTCGCTATTTAATACGAACCAGGGGTGCGGTGAGGCAAGTAGGTCCGCCATCACCTTTGACTGCAACATTTTCCCCTGTGAATAAATGCACAGAAATTCCAGCGCTGCGCAATTTATTTTCAATCTCGGGATTGCCTGCAGCCAAAACAACAACGCCAGGTGCGACTGCCAAAATATTAGAACCTTGTGTCAACATCTCTTTTTCACTCACTGTCAACCAAGAAATTCCTCGCGATATCAAGAACTCTAATAAACGTACAGGTGCAAGTGGCTCATAAACCACCGCTTTATCGTAAGATATTGGTGATAAAACGCTCATCAAATGTAGAACAGCGCCGGGACCCTCGTAGTGCGGTAAGTCGAAGGAATGAACCTCAACACCAAAAGGTGCTAACAAGTCGCGAATCTGATTGATACCTTCTTGATTTGTTCGATAACTATGACCAATCAAAAGTGTTTTCTCATCTAACCAAACTTTATCGCCACCATCCGCAAATCCTGGTGAACTTAATTCGCCCAAAATTGGAACGCCAAGTCCTTCTAGGGTCTTACGAAAATGCGCTGGTTCATCACTTCGAACTGGCTTAACCATTCGAAGCAAGATAGCTCCATGTGGTGTCATAAGCATTGGATCATGCATATATACCGAATCAACAAGACCATCGATGCTCTCGGCAACATCAACAACTGCGCCTAACGATTGGAGAAGCTCAACGAAAGATTGGTGCTCCTTGATTAGCGCGACAGTATCTGGCTCACGCCAAAGCCCTTCTTCAACAAACTTTCCAACGGTTGTTGGCGTACGCACAAGAACTCTTGTGAGTGGGGAGACCATATCTGGCGTTCCCCATTTCAAATCACTCACCGGTGTAATACTTTGCAATTTCACCTAGTGATTTATCGAGAATTTCAAGCCCCAACTTGGCATCTGCTTCGGAGATATTGCAAGGAGGGCAGAGATGAATTCGATTGAAGTTTGTAAATGGCATCATGCCATTCGCTTTACAAGCCGCAACTAGTTCGTTCATTGCTGGACTTGAACCACCATAAGGTGCAAGTGGGGCATGTGTTTTGCGATCGCTTACTAAATCAATTCCCCAGAAAACACCAGCGCCTCGAATATCACCGATTACTTTATGCTTTTTTTCTAACTCAACTAAACCTGGACCGAGAATTTTATCGCCAATTAATGTGGCGTTCTCCAACATTTTCTCTTCCTTCATGACATCGATCGTGGCAACAGCAGCAGCTGCGGCGAGCGGATGTCCCATATAGGTAAGCCCACCCGGGAATACAGTCTCATCGAATGTCTTTGAGATATCGCTACTGATAACAACGCCGCCAAGTGGGACGTACCCTGATGTAACTCCCTTTGCAAAGGTAATCAAATCTGGAACTACCTTCGTGCTTTGGAATGCAAACCATTTCCCGGTTCGGCCGAAACCAGCCATAACTTCATCTGCAATCCACATAATCTTGTACTTATCGCAGAGCGCGCGAACACCTTCGAGATAACCGGCTGGTGGAATTAAAACGCCTGCTGTTCCCGGAACTGACTCAAGCAAAATTGCGCCAATTGTATTTGGACCTTCAAAGATAATTGTCTGCTCTAAATGCTCAAGTGCTCGAGCACATTCTTCGGCCTCACTCGTTGCCCAAAAAGGTGTGCGATAAAGATATGGACCCCAGAAGTGAACATGACCAAATGCATATTCATTTGGGAATCTGCGTGGATCGCCAGTTGCATTTATCGCTGAACCAGTATTGCCATGATATGAACGGTAGGTTGATAGAACTTTATGCTTTCTAGTATGTATTCGCACCATACGAATCGCATTCTCTATTGCATCCGCGCCGCCATTAGTAAAGAAGACCTTTGCAAATTTTGAACCAGCAACACCAACAATTCTTTCTGCCGCCTCATTTCTAACATCACTGGCATGTTGTGGCGCAAGAGCGGTAAGCGTTCCTGCCTGTGCCTGAATTGCCGCTACGACCTTTGGATGTTGGTGACCGATATTTGTGAAAACTAACTGTGATGAGAAGTCTAGAAATTCTTTTCCGTCGTGATCCCAAAATCTCGAACCAGAACTCTTCGCTACCGGAATGGGAGAGATAGCACCTTGCGCAGACCAGGAGTGGAATACAAATTGATGATCGGCGGCGCTCACTTGCGCATTGGTCTTCTTTCCTGCACTCATACCTAAGCCCCTAGCGGTTGGACGGTTTGGACACCATTCGTGTCTCATCTAATTGGCGTCATCATATTCGACTGGCGTACATTGCGACTATGAATCAGATAACACATATTTCACATATTTCACATATTTCACATTGGATAAACGGCGCCCTCGATACCCAAAAACCAGAACGCACTAGCGAGGTTTTCAACCCGGCGACTGGAAAAGTATCGGGCAACGTTGCGCTAGCCAGCACGGCCACCGTTGATCGAGCCGTCAATATAGCGACTGAAGCTTTTACCGAATGGCGACATAGTTCACTAACAAAGCGCACCCAAGTTT
>Ga0209086_10002727_pt1 | contig 13638 bp, 8 predicted proteins | sample M_130207_XF_Meta_FD_187312 | JGI IMG/M metagenome (GOLD analysis project Ga0209086, IMG submission 187312) | Freshwater microbial communities from Lake Montjoie, Canada to study carbon cycling - M_130207_XF_MetaG (SPAdes) (version 2) | ecosystem: Environmental > Aquatic > Freshwater > Lake...
GTACGACAGATCAAGGTGGATTATACGCATCGCAAGCAGTAACTATAAACATAAACAACGTGAATGATGCGCCGACAATAACGTGTGTCAGCGCAGTAACAGTTGATGAAAATATCCTAACAACACAAGTTTTGCTGACTGCCGTATCTAACGATGAGGATTTGGGCGCAACAAATACATTTTCAGTTACCGGAACTGATGCGTCATATTTCAATATTAATTCATCTGGTCAATTGAGATTTAATGCATCCCCCAATTATGAAACCAAGTCCTCGTATAGCATTAGTGTTCGTACGACAGATACAGTTCAAAGTGGATTATACGCATCACAAGCAGTGACAATAACAATACGAAACGTATCAGAAGATACGTCGGGAAGTGTGAGTATTGAAGGTCTAGCAAAGCAAGGACAAACATTGTCAGCATCACATAGTTTGGTAGATTCTGATGGAGTGAATTCATTAGCATATCAATGGAAAGCTGATAGTGTTAATATTTCAGGAGCAACCACTGATTCGTTGTTGTTACAAGAAGCTCACGTAGGTAAAGTGATAACAGTTGTAGCTACTTATCTGGATAATTATGGTGTTAGCACATCAGTTAGTAGCATAGGTACATCAGCAGTGGAAGCGCTGATATTGTTGCCGACGCAAAGCGCGCATACTTCAGCATTAGTAACAACCCAAGAAGACGTAGAAGTGGAAATAACATATGACATGTTAAAAACCAAAGGAAATGCGGTAAATGTGACGTCATTTGAGTTAACAGACATATCAAATGGAATATTGAGAATAGGAATCTCGTCAGGACTAACGTCAGCTTATAGTGCGAATAATAAAACAGTAGATAATATTAGTAATAATAAAGCATATTGGACGCCGTCAAGAAATCTAAACGGAAGAGTAAATGCGTTTAAAGTAACGGCGGTAAACGGATCAGGGTCGTCAACACCGATACAAGCAGAAATAGAAGTGACAGCGGTGAATGATGCGCCGGAAATAGTAGAAGGGCCACAAACAGTGACACTGTCAAGCACAGAAGTGGTAAAACAAGGTACGTTTACAGCAACCGATGTAGATAGTACAGGATTAACGTGGAGCATAAGTGGAACAAACACATATGGAACGATAGATATATCTAATAATGCAGGAACGTGGAAATATAATTTATCAAGTGAATCAGCCCCGTATAAAGGGTTGGCAAATGGTGAGATAAAAGATGAAACATATACAGTAACCGTAAGCGATGGCATATTAACAGCAACAAGACTTTTAACCGTAAAAGTAACGGGAAGAGTCCAGGTGGTAGCGCCATCTGCTCCGACGTCATTTACTGTAAGCGGATTAAATGGTCAAATAACAATAAGTAATATAAATAGTGTAGGAACCGGAATCGATAAATATGCGTATAATATTTCAAGCTCATCGACAAATTGGCCGAATAGTGATGTAGATTTTACAGGGTCGTCAACAACAATAACAACAGGAATAACTGCGGAACAAACATATTACATAAAACTAAAAGCCCATAATTCAGCAGGATATAGTGCGTATTCGACATATACCCAGGTGAAGCCGACATTGGAAGTGTCAATAACGATAGGAGGCGCAGTAATCGATGGATACATAAAGAATGGTACAATAACGATAAAAGATTTAGCAACGGGAATTTCGCGCGGCACAACAACAAGCGATCAAACAGGAAACTATACGCTGCCAGCAACATTAGTCCCAAATACAAAATATATAATAACAAGTGTGGGAGGAACAGATATAGCTACAAATGCGGTGTTAACATATCCATTATCGATTGTATACGAGACAGGAGCGATAGTAGTAAATGTAACAAATATAAACATAACGCCACTGACGACGATGGTAACGACATTGGTAGCGGGAGGGCAAACATTGACAAGTGCGACAACAAAAGTTGCAACAGCACTAGGAATATCAGCAGCAAGTATAACATCGGATTATATAGGGGTGCCGAATACCTCAGTAGCAGTAGCAGCAGTAAAAGTGGCAACATTAATAAGCACGTTAACAACCGCGACAGCGGGAGCGGGATATACGGGAGGAGAGATAGTGACCGCGGTAGCGCAAACAGTGGGGACGCAGACAGGAGTAATAGACTTTACACAAACGTCATTAATAACAAGTGTAATAGCAGTAGTGAATACAAATAATAGCTCATCAACAGATATAGTAGGACAAACAGCAACAAATATTTCAGCAGTAATATCGCAGGTGTCAACAACATTAGATGCGATAAAGACATCAGGAACAAATACGGTAGCGGATTTAACGAATATATATAAGACGGAGATAGGAGCGCAAGCAGTAGTGACGACAAATGTGAGCACGATAAATAGTGCGACAATACAAAATGTGTCGACAGCGATATCGAGCGCGACATCAAGCGCAACAGTGGGAATAATAACAACGACAGCTCAAGTTACCCCACCAGTAGACGGTTCAATAACAATAGGAGGTGCGGCGATCGATGGGTACATAAAGAACGCGACAATAACGATAAAAGATTTAGAAGGAATCTTACGCGGCACAACAACAAGCGATCAAAATGGTAACTATACGCTCCCAGCAACATTACTGCCAAATACGACATATATAATAAAAAGTGTGGGAGGAACAGATATAGCGACAAATGCGGTGTTAACATATCCATTATCGCGTGTATACGTGACAGGAGCGACAGTAGTAAATGTAACAAATATAAACGTAACACCACTGACGTCGATGGTAGCAGCGTTAGTAGCAACAGGTCAAACATTGGCGTCAGCAACAACAAAAGTTGCAACAGCACTAGGAATATCAGAAGCAAGTATAAATTCGGATTACATAGGAGTGCCGAATACATCGATAGCAGTAGCGGCCCTAAAAGTGGCTACATTAATAAACACATTTGCAACAGTGACCGCAGCGGCGGGATATACCGGAGAAGAGATAGTGAGAGCAGTAGCGCAAACGTTAGGAGAACAAACAGGAGTAATAAACTTTACAGAGCCGTCACAAGTAACAAGTATAGTAACAGCAATAGTAACAAAATTAAATACAAATGGTAAACCAATAATAGGAGGGCAAACAGTACCAAATATTTCGGCCATAATACTGCAAGCGTCAACAACATTAGAAGCGATAAAAGCGTCGGGAACAAATACAGTAGCGGATTTAACGAATATATATAAGACGTTGATAGGAGCGCAAACAGTAGTGACAACAAATGTGAGCACGATAAGTAGTTCAGCGATAGAAAATGTGTCGGCGTTATTAAGTGCTGCGACATCAACAGCGACAGTGGGAATAATAACAACAAACATCTGCTTCAAAGCAGGAACAAAAATAGTAACCGACCAAGGAATAGTGAATATAGAAAGAATAACAAGAGAGAATAGTATAAGAGGAAAGAAAGTGTTGTATGTGTCAAAAACGGAGAATATTTCGGATGATATGATCATAATAAAGAAGGGAGGGTTGTATGATTCAGTGCCAAATGCGGATACATATCTAACAGAAGAGCATAAGATCTTTTATAATAGAGAGATGATAAAGGTGAAGCATTTAGTGAACGGCGAAACAATAATAAGGAAAAAAATGAGAAAAGAGATAGTATATAATGTGCTATTGGAAGGGGAAACGTCAGGTAAAATGATAGCAAATGGGTTAATATCAGAGACATTAGATCCGAGAAGTCCGATGGTAAAATTGTTGTTGACGCTGGAAGAGATGAGTGACTCAGACAAAGAAGAAATAATAAAAGTGGTGAACAAAAAGCTTAAAAAGGAGCACGATACGAGATCGTCAAAAAAAAATTGAAATGCTTTTATAAAATAAAGGTAAAAGCACCAAAACAAAGAATTAAAAGAATTAAAATTTAAGATGACGCAAGTAATGAATAATATGAAGGAAGTGTTGAGTAAGTATGGCGTGGTTCTAGAGGAGAATGCGCTGAAGGAGTTGGAGTTGGCGTGTAAGAAAGTGTATAAAGTGGAGAAGGTAGAAAAGGAAAAGGAGATGTTGTTGCCGTATTCGGGAGTGATAGAAGAAGGGTGTTGTAGAGGACTGAAGGTGAACTATGGGCTACATAGTCAGTGTCAGACGGCAGTGAACTCGTTAGAAGAGTTGTGTAAAGTGTGTAAGAAGCAGAGTGAGAAGAATGATAGTAAGGAGCCGGACGGAGGAAGAATCGAGACGCGATTAAAGTTAGGAGACGAGTACAAGGATAAAAATGGAAAAAAGCCGGTGGCTTATGTGACAGTGATGAGAAAGCAAGGGTTAACGAGTGAGCAGGTGTTAGAATATGTAAAAGAGAAGGGTTATACGTTAGATGTGTCACATTTGGAGGAGAAAAGCAAAAAAGAGATCCCAGAAAAAGTAAAAAAAGCAGAAAAAGAGAAGGCAGAAAAAGACGTAAAGCGCGGTCGTCCAAAGAACGCGAAAAAGGAAATAGAAGTGTCAACGACAGAGGATTTATTTGCGACGTTGATATCAGAGGCGAAGATGGATGCGTCGGTAGTGGAAAAGGAGAAGGAGAAGGAGAATGTAGTCGAGGAAGTAGCGACAGAAGCAGTAAAGGAGTTGAAGGGAAAGGAGAAGGTGGTGAAGGAAAAGAAGGAGAAGGTGGTAAAGGAGAAGGTTGTGAAGGTGAAGGTTGCGAAGGAAGTCGTAGTAGTACCGACAGAAGTTGTGAAAGAAGTCGTGAAGGAAGTCGTAGTAGCAACGACAGAAGTTGTGAAGGAAGTTGAAGCAGCGACAGAAGTCGTGAAGGAAGTTGTAGTAGTACCGACAGAAGTCGTGAAGGCCACCAAAGCAGCGAAAGAGCCAAAGGCACCCAAAGAGCCAAAGGCACCCAAAGAGCCAAAGGCCGCGAAAGAGCCAAAGGCACCCAAAGAGCCAAAAGCACCCAAAGAGCCAAAAGCACCCAAAGAGCCAAAAGCTAAGGCATCAGTAGCAGTAGCAGTAGCAGCAGTAGTAGTAGTGCCTTCAAAGGAAGAGGAAGAGGAAGAAGAAGAAGAAGTGTCAGTGTCAAATGTGGAAATAAAAGGCAAGACATATTTGAAGAGCAAAAACAATATCTTGTATGACGTAAAAACGCAAGACCAGATAGGGTTGTGGAATGAGGTAAGTCAAGAGATAGATTATAGTGAATTGGAGGAAGAGGAGGAGGAGGAGGAGGAGGATTTATAAAACCATAAAAAATATAAACCATAAAAAATATAAAACGTAAAACATAAAAAATATAAAACATAAAAAATATAAAACATAAAACATAAAAAATATAAACATTTGTATATATTTTTTTTCGTAAATAGCAAAAAAGGGTGGAATAAAAACGTGACCGGTATCTGGTAACACGACTCATTTCTGGTTTCCCACGATAATGACGACATAGTAGGGTAAACAGTTCAGTTGGCCCGCGGTATAATGGCGCGCCGTGACCCCGGCGATCGCACCAGTTGAAAGAAGTGTCCAGTGTAGAATGGAATAGTATATGTTTCTTTAAGTATGAAAATGAATAATATATATAAAAACACAAAGTACCATTTTCCAAAAGTCGTTTGGTTTTTCCTTTTTGGACAAAAATAAATGTCCAAAAAAGGCTTATACGAATTAACTCCCCGAAAAAGGGGTGTTTTTTTGGCTTATGTAGACAAAATAGAAAATCGTAAAATAAATTGACTGCATAACTTTTTTTTTGTAATTATATATTTTTAATAAATATAAGTTTAGGGAAATATTATGTTAATATAGTATATAACATGTCATTACAAGAATTTCCCAAAATTCCCCAACCAAACCATTTATATATTTGCGATATATGTGACATCAAAACGAATAACAAAAAAGATTATACAAATCATTTATTGACAGCAAAACATAAAAAAAAAGAAGAATTAACAAATATTAACATAAATCTTACACAAAATTCCCATATTTCCCACCAACACGTCTGTATGAATTGTGAAAAAATCTATAAGTCAAGAGTTGGGTTATGGAGTCACAAAAAGAAATGTAAAAAGGAAGAAAAAAAAGAAGAAGAACCAACAAGCAATATGAATCTAATAATTGAATTCTTGAAGCAGAATCAAACAATATCAGAGAAGAAGAATACATCCGAAAATAATGATTCTTCTCTCATAATAGAATTATTAAAGCAAAATCAAGATTTCAAAAATCTAATGATTGAACAAAATAAATATATGATGGAACAGGGTAAACAAATGATGGAGCTAGCAAAAAACGCAGGGAATAATAATAACAATACCACAAAATTCAACATGCAAATCTTTTTGAACGAGACATGTAAGGACGCGATGAACATAACAGAATTTGTGAATTCTCTCGTGTTAACCTTTAAAGATTTGGAAGATTTGGGTCGTTATGGATATACACAAGGAATAACCAATATATTTACTAGAGGATTACAGGCGACAGAAGTATCAAAACGACCGATTCATTGTAGCGACATAAAAAGACTGATAATATATATTAATGATGTAAATGGGTGGGAAAAAGATAATAGTTCCCAAGAGAAAGTAATCCAATTAATAAGGAAAATAGCAGGAAAAAATCTGAGACAGGCGACAGAGTGGATGAAAATAAATCATTCAATGATACACGGACCAGATTCATATGAGCAACGCCAATACTTGAAAATGATATCGCAATGGTTTGGAGGTACTGATGAAGAGAATGTGAAAATCTATAACAAAATAATCAGAAATATCGCACCACAATGCTATATAGATAAATATCCGGCATTGAATTAAAACACCAACGGTATCTGGTAACACGACTCATTTCTGGTATATCGATAATGGCGACATATCTGGTACACAATAGTTCCGTTGGCTAGCGGTATAATGGCGCGCCGTGACCCCGGCGATCGCACCAGTTGAAAGAAGTGTCCAGTGTAGAATGGAATAGTATATGTTTCTTTAAGTATGAAAGTGAATAATATATATAAAAACACAAAGTACCATTTTCCAAAAGTCATTCCGTTTTTCCTTTTTGGACAAAAATAAATGTCCAAAAATGGCTTATACGAATTAACTCCCCGAAAAAGGGGTGTTTTTTTGGCTTATGTAGACAAAATAGAAAATCGTAAAATAAATTGACTGCATAACTTTTTTTTGGAAAATATATTTTTATTTAAAAAAGGTTTAGGCGTTTTTATATTTAGTATATATATACGAATGAATCCGAACGATTTTACGCCAAAACACGCGGTTAAATATGTATGTGATCCGTGTGACTTTAAATGCTGTAAAGAAAGTGATTATATTCGTCATATAACTACACGCAAACATATAAAACGAATAAATCCGAATGATATTACGCCAAAAAACGCCGAATTAAAAAAATATATGTGTAATTGTGGTAAAGAATATAAACATCATTCAAGTTTATGTAATCACAAAAAGAAATGTAAAGAAGAACCCAAAAAAGAAAAAGATGAAGAAGAAGAAGAACCAACAAGCAATATGAATCTAATAATGGGAATCTTGAAGCAGAATCAAACAATGTTAGAGAAGAATACATCGGAAAATAATGATTCTTCTCTCATAATAGAATTATTAAAGCAAAATCAAGATTTCAAAAATCTAATGATTGAACAAAATAAATATATGATGGAACAGGGTAAACAAATGATGGAGCTAGCAAAAAACGCAGGGAATAATAATAACAATATCACAAAATTCAACATGCAAATCTTTTTGAATGAAACGTGTAAGGACGCGATGAACATAACAGAATTTGTGAACTCTCTCGTGTTAACCTTTAAAGATTTGGAAGATTTGGGTCGATATGGATATACACAAGGAATAACAAATATATTCACTAGAGGATTGCAAGCGACAGAAGTATCAAAACGTCCAATTCATTGTAGCGACATAAAAAGACTGATAATATATATTAATGATACGAATGGATGGGAAAAAGATAATAGTTCACAAGAGAAAGTAATCCAATTAATAAGGAAAATAGCAGGAAAAAATCTGAGACAGGCGACAGAGTGGATGAAGATAAATCATTCAATGATACACGGACCAGACTCACACGAGCAACGACAATATTTGAAAATGATATCGCAATGGTTTGGAGGTACCGATGAAGAGAATGTGAAAATCTACAATAAAATAATCAGAAATATCGCACCACAATGCTATATAGATAAATATCCGGCATTGAATTAAAACACCAGCGATAACTAGGAACACCACTCATATCTGGTTTATCGATAATGACGACATATTTCAACTAGTATAATTCCGTTTGATCCCGGTATAATGGCGCGCCGTACCCCAAATAACCACATAAATACATAGGATATATTACACAGTATATTATACACTATATCAAAAAAGGAAAGCTTTTTCTCTCTTGAATCGATAATGAAGAGAGAAAAATATATACAAATTATACACGATCATCAAATAAACATCAATATTATACACATTTTTATTGAGTAGGAATAAGAGCAGGAATAGGAATAGGTAAAATAGTATTGGAAATATTTCTTTTAGTACTTTGTGTCATTGCGACATATTGGTCGAGCGTAAGATTGGGAATATCGGACAACACGCTGTCAAACGAGTCCATAACAAATTTGAAAACGTGAACGGGTTTGGATTGTCCTATGCGATGACATCGCGCGACAGCTTGGTCTTCGATAGAGGGGTTCCAATGAGGACTGACGAAATAGACTTCGCTGTAATCATTCTGTAGGTTGAGCCCTTCACATCCGGTTTGAATTTGAAGAACAAGGACCTCGAATTTCTGCGCCAGTTTGATATTTCGTAGGGATTGCCGAGTGCGTCCGTCAAATGAAGATACGTTGGTCATACCATTTCTAGCAAGACGATCGATGATGGTGTCGATTTCCTCCTTGAAGTGACAGAATACGAGTTTGCCGCAGCCGTTGCCCTTGCGAGATAGAATAGTGTCAACGACAGAGTCCATTTTGCTGCTACAATGAGTGACCGTTTCGGAATGATCGTGGCGAACGATAAAGTCGTCGTTCATCTGTTGAAGTTTCTCTCGAATCATAAAAGGAAGAATACAAATTTGTCTGGCTCTGATGAAGAGTTTGAGTTTATCGGCTTGTTGGGCGGCCTTCAAAGAGAGATGAATATCTTGAGACAAAATGCGTTCAGGCTCGGATTTCCAAAGTACGGTTTCATTGTCGACGACAAGCTCGGGCAGCACAACATTGGCGGAGGCTTTGGTTCGTCGCAATATAAAGTTGTCCGACAAGGCGTCGAAATTGGCGGTGTTGGTGAAGAAACTAGCGGGAAGACCAATAACGCGACAAAGGTTGTAGAAATCGGTGCGCTTATTTTGAATGGGTGTGCCGGTGATAAGCCATCGAATATCCGTTTTTAAATTTCTGGCGCCGTAAAATTGCCGATTTTTGTTGCGCAGGTGATGAGCCTCGTCGAAGATGATGCGATTCCACGTGATGTTGTGAAGGGGACACACAAAAGATGACACGTCGGCGACGTCGACATCGACATTTTTCTTCAAATTGGAAATGATACCGTAACTGGTGATGACAATGGGTGCGGTTTCGAGTTGCGACATAGATATGTTTTTCTTATGGTGTCCGTGGAAGATCAAGGGTTTATGTCCGGTGGTGCGCATTATTTCGTTGCTCCATTGGTTGATGAGCACACTGGGGAGGACGATGAGGGTGCGGGGCAAAAGGTTGGCGACACAGGTGCCGATGGCCATAATGGTTTTGCCGAGTCCCATTTCGTCGGCGATGAAACCGCCGTGTATGGGTTGGTCTTCGCGCGTTTCGTTGTTGACACACCATTGAACGCCGTCGAACTGGTGCTGCTTAAACGAAATATTGGAATGGGCGATAAAGCGGCGGAAGCGGTCCATAGGGGGGTTGGCTAATGCCATATTTTAGGGGATGTGACGGAGCGGAACGCTAGTGGAGTATTTTATACCGTAATGAATTGTAATTTTAAAATTGATGATAGTTAAGATGTCTTATATTAAAAGGGCGAAAAAGTAATCAATTTTTTTGTGGAAATAGAGTGTAAAAATAATTACGGTTTGCTTTCCCATCCGGGAAAACAATAATATGTCATTGCTCCATATCAAAGAATGAATAAAAAATTGAAAACTTTTCCAATTAAAGAATGATATACATAGCCAAAACACAAAAGATATCAATAATGACGACAGAATACAATATGACGATGTTCGACAAGGTAATAAGTTTGATGAATAACAAGCCGTATTTGAGGAGTCATACGGGTGACTTATACGACGCGTATTCGAAGAAACAGGTGGGTAAGTGGTCGGACGTGAATAGGAACAACGAGTTTGAGGTCTTGGATTCATCGGGAGACGTATATTGGAGTAAGAGTTATAATGCTTATTCTCTCTTAATGACAAAACAAGAAGATAAAAAGAATAGTAAAATAGCAAACATCTTTGCTTTATATGAAGAATGTAACCAGGTTTTCAGGGCGAAATCCAGAGTAGACAGTTGTAGATAGATAGAAAGCTTGTAAAAAAATCGCGAAAAAAAATTGAAAAGTATTACAAAAATATATATATGGTACCTTAAAAAGCAAAGCAAATTAATTCAAATTTAAAATATGTCAAAGATCGTGAAACAAATCAGGTGTTGCAAGGTGTGCGTGGACGCAGGTAAAGTAGAAAGCGTATATTCGTCACATTGGGTGAAAGATAATAACGGAGTAGTAATATGTCCAACATTGTTGAGTCAGGAATGTCGATATTGTCATCTGCCAGGACACACAATTACGCACTGTTCTCTGTATTCGAAAAGGAATGAAGTGAACTCGGCGGCGCTCAAATTGACGGTTCAACTAAAAACAAAAAAAACTGAAAAAAAAGAACCAAAAAAGGCGAAACCAGAGACAGCGGGAAGATACGCGGCGTTCATAGATTACGGAGATGAATCGGACGGAGAAGACGCGCACAAAAAGAAAAAGGTCAAGACAGAAGAGACAGAGACAGCACATACAGTAATCAAAAAGATGTCCTTTGCCGACATTGTAGCCAGAACCATCGTTGAGCCGAAAATCGTCGTTCATATTGCGCCAACCGAAGATGTTATGTCCAAGCTCAACAACAGCACCAAAAGCCTGAACGAAATCTATGAGACCGAGCAAAGAAGACAGTTGAGAGAAGTGCGCAACAAACAAGCATTCAGAGGACTCAATGGGCTATCTTGGGGGGATATGGAAGACGACACAGACGACGAATGCGAAGACCAATCGGACGACCAATCGGACAACCTTTCCGTCAATCAAAAAGAAGACGACAGATACGACAGCGAAGAAGACGTCAAACCTAGACAACTACCGCCCTGGGCGAACTACAAGCGTGTCAGCTTCCAATCATCGTAAAAATATAACATAGAAATAGAAAATAGAAAAAACATAAAAATAAAAACATAAAAAATATAAAAAATATAAAACATAAAAAACATAAAAAACATAAAAAATATAAAACATAACAACATAAAAATATAAAAAAGCCCGTCTTTTTTTCATCACTCATTTCCCAGAACACCACTCATTTCTGGTTTATCGAGAATGACGACATAATATGGTAATACGGCGCGCCACAGAAATCCACAACCGGTAATACGGCGTGTCGCAACCCCGGCGCACCCAAGCATCGCACCCGAGCATAGTACCATTACACCCTATTTTTTCGTCACTCATTTCCCGAAACACCACTCATTTCTGGGTTATCGAGAATATACATTACACACGATAATATGGTGTCGCGGTACACAATATATGTTAATAAGACGACACACTATTAAAAAACAACGATTATCGGAGATAACGGCGCGCCAGTGCGACAGTACACCAGATAAGACAGTATTCCAAGTGTGTCGCTTCAAATCCTTTTTCTCTCTTCATCTCTTTTCCAAAAGATAAAATATATGGTTACAATCTCTTCAACAACAAATAATTCCAGATTTTATAGAGTAGTTTATAGCATTAACATTATATCGTCTTTAAAATCATTTTTCTCTCTTCATATCAATTCAAAGAAGAGAAAATATATTGATACAACCCTTTCAACAACAAAAAAACAATATATACAATACATCATACAATACATAACTCCTTCGACTCGCGCTCCATATTATATTTGTTCTCTTTCCGGCAAAGCCTCATCTAAATCACCCGTTTTTCGTTTAATCGTTTTTTTTCTGAGTTCAGGAAAATGAGTATGTAAAATATTCCGACAAAATTCAAGTTCATTCATAATAGCTTGAATAGATTTATCGTATTGTATTTCGGACGCAACAGAATTAAGTATGGGACTATTAATATCAACTCCTTTAGCTAACGCTTCTAGAATTTCATCATCATTTTTCTTTGCACTCGCATCAGCGGCAGAACCACCATCCAATAAACACCGCAATTCATCCATTTTTTTACTGGTAAAATATTCAATAAATGGATGCGTTGTATAATTCGCCGCACCACTAATAAAATTATTTGTCGTCAACGTCGCAGAAATAGAATCATAATCAGTCTTCATCCAATTAAGAATAAAATATTCTTCGTATAATGAAGCAGATTCCCACTTTTTTTGTTCAATTTCCATAAATAATTTAACACACCTATATTCATTATTAGCAATCATTGACAAGACCGCTCTTTTGGTAACATTATTTTCTTGAAAAGAATACATTTTAAATTATTTGAACACTAATTTCAAATAAATTTCATTTCAATTTTTTTAAATATCAATAACAATAATAATAATAAAAATTGAAATGCTTTACAACAAATATCTATATACACACCCCAAAAACAAAATCAATATTAATATTTTAAAATACTCAAAACTCCAATTAAGAAAATGTCGATAATCCAAGGATTCAACCAAATGGAGAACGCTCATTTTATTAAAATCTTCAAACTAGAAAAAGAAAAATATAAACAGATTCTGAATCCGTATTCAGAGAAGTATGAAAATGGCGACACGTATAGAGGCGAGCACAACCACTCAGGACAGAAGCACGGATTAGGAATAATGTATTACGCAAACGGCAACATCTTACAAGCAAAATGGAAAAACGACACAGCAACTGGATCAGGATATTTCATTTCACCAGATGGAACCGAATTAATAGGCATCTGGAAAAACAATCAATTACACGGCACAAAAAACAAGATAAGATATCCATCCGGATCAGAATATGAAGGCAACACCGAATACAGCACAGCAAGTGGATACGGAATATTGACGACGCAAGAAAACGACATCTTCCAAGGAACGTGGGTAAACAATGAATTAAATGGATACGCACATATTAGTTACCAAGACGGAAATTCATATCAAGGATTTATTGAGAACAACGAAAAATGTGGATCAGGAATGTATTCGTGGGCAAATGGAAATGTATATAATGGATATTGGTATAAAGATGAAATACACGGAGATGGTGTTCTACAAACACACTGTAATGTGTATCACGGACCATGGGAATTAGGGCAACAATTAGAGGCGGGATATGTCGTGTAAAACTTTAAAAATAAAAAACAAAAAAAACAAAAAAAACAAAAAACAAAAAACAAAAAAAAAAAAAAAAAAAAAACAAAAA
>Ga0209086_10002733_pt1 | contig 13628 bp, 12 predicted proteins | sample M_130207_XF_Meta_FD_187312 | JGI IMG/M metagenome (GOLD analysis project Ga0209086, IMG submission 187312) | Freshwater microbial communities from Lake Montjoie, Canada to study carbon cycling - M_130207_XF_MetaG (SPAdes) (version 2) | ecosystem: Environmental > Aquatic > Freshwater > Lake...
GCGGCTTCTTCATATCCACTTGTGCCGTTGATTTGTCCCGCAAGAAAAAGTCTTGGCACCAATTTTGTTTCAGCCGTGGCGTCCAGTTGATGCGGCCACACCATGTCGTACTCCACGGCGTAGCCATAGCGCAGAATAGTGGCGTGCTCGCAACCGCGCATACCCTTTACAATTCCATCTTGCACTTCGGCGGGCAAACTTGTTGAAATGCCGTTGCAATAAATTTCGTTGGTGAATAAACATTCAGGCTCCAAGAACACGCCGTGATGATCGCGCTCGGCGAAGCGCACCACTTTGTCCTCTAGGCTTGGGCAATAGCGCGGACCGCATTCGGCCTCCATTTCGCCTGCATACATGGGGGCGCGGTGCAAATTGGCGCGCACCAAATCATGAATGGAGGCGCTAGTTTCGGTTTGTCGACACTCCACTTGAGGCAACTTTGGAAACGCGCTGTCAATGGTCATGTCGCTGAACATCTGCGGAACTTCATCGCCCCACTGCGGCTTCAAATTGTCCCAGTCAAGAGTTTCTTTTGCCAGGCGAGGCGGCGTGCCGGTTTTCAAGCGTCCAAGTTCAAAGCCCATTGAAGTGAGCGCAGCGGAAATTCCTACTGCGCTGCCTTCGCCAACGCGGCCGCCGGCGGTCTTGGTTTCGCCAGTGTGCATGAGCGCGCGCATGAATGTGCCGGTGGTCAACACCACGCTCTTGGAGGAAATATCAATGGCGACATGCGACGCGCAAGAATGTTCATCCGCCACAAAAATAGGCCGCGCTTGTTGGGCGTTTGTTTCATTGGCGGCAAGCAATGTTTGATCCACAATAAATTTGCGCGCGCCAGCCGCAAGCGTGACGCCAACGCACACGCCATCGCGTGTTTGAATTTTGTCCACGGTTCCCGCCCACACATGCACGCCGGCGCGCGCCACAATGCGCTGTACTTCGGCGGGATATGCGTGCTTGTCGCACTGCGCGCGCGGACCCCAAACCGCTGGTCCCTTGGAAGCATTGAGCACGCGAAATTGAATTCCCGCATGATCCGTTGCCTCCGCCATGACTCCGCCAAGCGCGTCAATTTCGCGCACCATTTGTCCCTTGGCAAGACCGCCAATCGCCGGATTGCAACTCATGGCGCCAATGCGGGTTGGATCCATGGTGATCAAAAGCACGCGCGCAGATTTTTGCGTGCCATGTGAATTGGCCGCGCCCAAAACGCGCGCGGCGGCGCACGCGGCTTCTACGCCGGCGTGTCCGCCACCAATCACAATGACATCAAACGATTCCATTTCACAAGCCTAGCGAACATTTGCGCGCGAAAGAAATTGCAGGTGCTTACACTTGCCGCATGTATCAAACCATTCAAGTTCGTCGCGCCACAAAGCCCGTCACCGTGATCTGCGTCTTCGCTGGCGACAAAGCCGTGCGCGGCTCCAAGCACGCTGGGGCAATGGAAATTGCGCTTGCGCATCCAGGCTTCCGCGCCGACAACGGCGAAGTGGTTGCCGCGGGAAAAAATATATTGGCGCTTGGCCTGGGCGACAAGAAAAAATTCTCGCTGGACAGCATGCGCGTGGCCGGCGCGCGTTTAGTGAAAGTGTTGGCGCGCATGAAAGTGACCGCCATTGATGTTGAACCATCTGCGCAAGTGGACAAGCGCGCCACCGCGCTTGATGCGCTTGGCCAAAGTTTGGCCGAGGGAATTGCGTTGGCCGCTTGGCGCTTTGACCACTTCGACGGCAAGGCCAGCAAGAAGTCCGCAAAACTTTTGCAACTTGATGTGTATTCTTCGGACAAAACATTCTTGGCGGGTCTGACACGCGGCGTCACCATTGCCGCCAGCGTGAATGAGGCGCGCAGAATGGCGGCCACACCGCCCAACATTTGCAATCCAGATTGGGTGGCGCAACAAGCCAAGAAAATTGGGCGCGCCAGCGGTTTGCGCACGCGCGTAATTGGCTTTAAAGAAGCGCAAAAACTTGGAATGGGCGGCATTGTGAACGTGGGCAAAGCCAGCGCGTCGAAGCCGTGCATGATTATGCTGGAACATCGCCCGCGGACAATTTCCCCGCGCGTTCAAACAGAACACATTGTTCTTATTGGGAAAACCATCACCTATGACACCGGCGGCTATTCGCTGAAGGTGAACAACGGCATGAAGGGAATGAAGTACGACAAGTGCGGCGGCATGGCGGTGATTGGCGCCATGCAAGCCATTGCGGCGCTGAAGTTGCCCATTCGCGTGACGGGCATTTTGCCCACGGCGGAAAATATGGTTGGCGGCGACAGCTACCGGCCCGACGACATTATCACCATGCACAACGGCGTGACGGTTGAAGTGACCAACACCGACGCCGAGGGTCGCTTGGTGCTGGCCGATGCGCTGAGTTTTGCATGCAGCGATTTGAAACCGACCGCGATCATTGACTTGGCAACTCTCACGGGCGGAGTTGTTGTTGCGCTTGGACATTTTTGCGCGGGATTATTTTGCGAGAACGACGCGCTACGTCGACGCGTGAAAGATGCCGCCGTCACCACGGGTGAATCCGTATGGCGTTTGCCGCTGTGGAAAGAGCACCGCGATTTCATGCGCGGGCAACACGCGGATTTAATCAACAGCAATCCGCAGCGCTCGGCGCACCCCATTCAGGGCGCCGCGTTCTTAAGTTTCTTTGTGGATGAATCCGTGCCGTGGTGCCACTTGGATATCGCGGGCGTGGCCAACTCAGATAGCAATCAAGATGTGTGCGCCGCCGGACCAACTGGTTGGGGCGTGCGCACTTTGGTGGAGTTGCTCACGCGCTGGTCTAGCGCGCTGTAGTTGCGCGGGTTGCCGCGCATGAGCGAGATAATTTGTTTCCCACAACTTTTTAATCTGTAGATGTACTGGTTGCCGTACTTGCGCGGAGAAAATGTAAATCGCCACCAATTTAAAATGACGGCGTGTCGCCGCGCGTTCCATCACGAAGTTTTGGGCGCCGACGGATCGTGTCCGTTTTCAATCATCGTGATTTTGGCTAGGCGACGCTCATGACGACCGCCATCAAATGCGGTTCGAAACCAAATATCCACAATGCGCTTCATAAGCGTCTGCCCCAAAAGATCCGCGCTCAGGCACAACACATTGGCGTCGTTATGCGTGCGACTGAGTTGCGCGCTGAGTTCATCCTGCGCCAAAGCGGCGCGAATTCCCTTGATTTTGTTGGCGGCAATGCACATGCCAATGCCGGTTCCACAAATTAAAATTCCACGGTCGGCGGTGCCGTTGGCAACGGCGCTGGCCACATGCCACGCGGCGTCGGGGTAGTCGCACATCTGGCCACCGCAATCTCCAAGCAAATTCACCTCATGGCCGTCGCTGCGAAGTTGCGTCATCAGTGTCTGCGCAACTTGATTGCCACGATGATCAGAACCCAGAACAACTTTCATTGCGGCACCGTTGTCGCTGGTGCGGCGCATGTTGCCAGAGCCATGAAATTTGTTTCCATGATGAATTTCATTGACTGACCATCATGTTAAATATTCGACAAGTTGCTTTGGAATGACTTTCATAAATCGCACGGAAAGCGAATCGTAAGCGGCCTGCCCTTTGCCAATCGGGTCTTCAATGTCGCCCTTTGGATCAAGCAGCACAATGCGCTCCTGACTTTCGTCGTGATCCACCAAACGCTGCGCAGCAAGCAAGTGACTTTCGGTCATGACAAATGTCACATCGGCTTTGCGAATCATGGCCGCGGTGACACGCTTGCTGTGACCGTCATGTTTGAGCGAAAGCTTTTCAAGCGACGACCTGGTTTCACGGCTAATGGGCAAGCCATCTCCCGCGGAGAAGCCCGCGCTGGCAACGAAAATATCCTTGGACAAGCCGTTCATGGAGCCTTGATCAATGACATACCTAGCAATCGACTCCGCCATTGGCGAACGGCAAGTGTTGCCTGTGCAAAGAAAGAGAGCCGTTTTCATGGGGCTCGAATGGTACAGCAAGTTGGCTTGCACTCGTCGCGCAAAAGTGTTGTAGGATTTCGCCACGCCCTCGTAGGGCCTTCAACCGAGACCCACCGTGGAATTCGTAACATTTGAAGAAGCGTGGAGCCTGCTTCGCCGCCTTGGCGTGACCAAGGTCACGAACGCCCCGAACGAAATGCGATTTGAATTGGCTGACTCGCCCAGCGTTGTGGTGCTTGATGTCGCCGCCAACGATCACGTTGATATCAAGTCGCTGCCAAAAGAAATGCGCCGCGTTCCGCGCAACGCCATTGCGAACTTCGTTGAGGCGCTGGTGCACAAGATGCACCTGCAACGAACGTATGTGATTCCGATTGGAAAGTGGCGCCAGATTTTTGAAGCCGTGAGCCACGGCATGGTCAGCAACGCCGCGTGGCGTGGCGTGGACACATCGGCCAGCGTGGAGTTGAACACGCGCGACCCGCTGCAATTTAATTTGGCCGACGCGCACACCTTGCGCGATTTGATCAAAGTGATTTTGCGCGATGGCCGCGGAATTGAGCATGGAATTACGCTGTGCAGCGATGGCGCGCCATTGGTGATTGAAGTCATGCCCGCTGGCGAAATGATTATTTTCGCGGGACGGCCGGACTTGGCCAAGCAATGCATGGAATTGCTGGCGCACGCCAAAGCGGACTGACTCGAGGCGCTTGATCCATCATTGAAAATTATTTTCACCCGAGACTTTGCGCGCAAGACGCGGCCCTAGTCCACGACAATTAATTTCGCGCTCGCGTCGGGTGTTTCCACGTCAGACACTTCTGGCGAAAGTTGCGTGCCATCAAACTCAAAGCACACGCCGCAACCTAGACATTGATACGCCGCGATATTTTTCTGAATAGGACCCATTCGGCACGCCGGGCAACGATTCTTTTTCAACGCGCGTCGCGTCAAGATGCCTTCGATGCCGCTTAATGTTTCGCCAAAGAAAACAACGAACGCCAAACTCAGAACGCTGCCAATGATGAGCACCAAGGCTCCCAATGGAAAAGTAAAAACGCAGACGAAGGCCAGCGCGAACGCCCCCATGTAACCACCCAAAACCAAAAATGGGTAGGAGCGGTTCACGGATCGCAAGATGCGCAGAATCATGTGTCAATCGTAGAGATGTGGAACCCGCCAGTCGAGCGCAATGCCAGTTCTTGCCATCCCAACCTAAATTTTTCTGTTGGTTACACTTTAGGTTGGGCTATTCCAGCCCGTGGAACACTTCTTATGGCTGACCAAATGAAATTGATTTGCGACCGTGCCGCCTTTGTTGAAGCTGTGCAGATTGCCGCCGCCGTTGTCGCGACGCGCGGAAATGTGCCTGCCCTGCTTTGCATTAAGTTGACGGCGAAAGACAATCGTTTATACCTGCAAGCCGCCGACAAGGACATTGCGCTTGAAATTCCAGTGGCCAGCGTGGACGTAAAATCGCCAGGCGAGGCTCTTGTGCCGGCCGAGCGCTTGTCGCAAATCGCGCGCGAATGCGCGGGCACAACGTTGGCGTTTGAATCCAACAAATCTATTTTGTCCATCAAAGCCGATGGCATGCGCTTCAATGTCAACGGCTACGACCCGAAAGAATTTCCAGCGCCGCCGCAGTTGAATTCAAAACCTGAATGCACCGTCAGCGCCGCGACATTTCGCAAACTGGTTGGACGAACTATTTTCGCGACCGCGGTTGAAAATAATCGCTACGCCATTGGCGGCGTGTTGATTGAACGCGTGGGTAAGCGCTTGCGACTTGTGGGCACCGACGGTCGCCGCTTGGCGGTTGCCAAGGGCGATTGCATCTCAGCCACCGAAACTGATTCGTCCGTGATTGTGCCTACAAAGGCGTTGAATTTGCTCAATCGCTTGGCGGTTGATCCCGAGGATCCAATTGAAATTTCAAAGGCGGACGGTCGCCTTGTGTTCACCATTGGCAGCGGCGCTGACGCCGCGAAGATGGTGACCAGTTTGATCGAGGGAACCTTTCCGCCGTTTGATGATGTGATTCCCAAGGAACATGATCGCCGAGTGACATGCAATGTCGCGGCGCTGACCGCGGCCGTGCGTCGATCAAGTTTGTTGACCAGCGAGCAAAGTAAAGGCGTGAAGATGAGTTTCACCGCCACGCAGTTGACGCTCTCAAGCAGTTCGCCCGATGTTGGCGATTCCGAAATCACAATGCCGCTTGAAGGTTTCCAAGGCGAGCCAATCGAAGTTGGTTTCAACCCTGGCTACATTGTGGACGCGCTTAAAATTATTGACGCGCCGGAAGTCATCATTGAATTGAAAGCCACCAACAAGCCTGGCGTGCTTCGCATTGGCCAAGAGTTCACGTATGTCATTATGCCGCTGAATGTTTAATTTCTGTTTGAAGCAAAAATAAAAGAAGCCCGACCGCAAGGCCGGGCTTCTTCTTTTTTACAATGAAATCAGCAGTGAATCAGCCATTTTGCTTCTTGGCGTAATGCACGCCGCAACCGTAGGACTTGGTCGTGTCCGGAGACACGGCCTTTCCTTCCTTCAATTGTGTCAGCGCATTGATGACATAGTTGGTCTTGCCTGGGGTAGAGCCGCGATCGGAACTGTCATCGAACGCGCCGGCGTACACCAACTTGCCGGTTGAACTAATCACAAACATGGCGGGCGTGGTCTTGGCGTCGAACATCTTTCCAATGACTCCGCTGCCGTCAATCACCGCGGCGTTGGCCACCACTTTATTGTCGGCCAAATAGGTCGCAGTTGCCTTTGGATCATTGGCGGTGTCGCCAGTGCTGTTGACCATGACAAACACAACATTGGGATCAATCACTTTGGCGTCGGCGATCATTTTGGTGACCAGACCAGCCTTGGTAATTCCAGCGCACACCGGGCAACCTGGATTGACCCATTCCATGACAACAGTCTTGCCGGAAAAGTCGCTGAATTGCATTGTCTTTCCGTTGACATCGGTCATGGTGAAATTTGGAACTTGCTCGCCAACCTTCACGCGCTTTTCTTTGGTGTCGGCGGTGTCGGCGGCCTTGTCGTGCTTCTTGTCCTTCTTGGTATCGTCGGCCATGGCGAATGTGGCGGCGCCAAACAAAAGTGCGGAACTTGTAAGCAACGCAGTCAGACGGGAGTGCTTCATGAAGTGATTCCTTTCGGGGTTGGTGAAGAACAGAACTGAACAGAAAATATTGACTGTGCAGTATAGCCCGCTTGAATTGAAGGACCGCAAGGCGCAACGAAATAAAATTTAAGGTTGAGAAACTTGGCTGTCCAACGGAAGGTGGATGATTTCGCAACGATCGGTGTTTGATTGGCCGTATAGAAGCAACCCTGTAAATACAATTGGCTTGCCCAGGGCATTGTGTGGCTGAATTTCTATGGGAATGGTGAGCGTGAACTTTTCATTGGCCACGGTTGCAGGAAATGGTCCCGCGGACTGCAGAGATACGCCGGGCATGACCGCGGGAATAAATTGCACCGTTGGCGCGGCGGCGCTAGACGTGCTGCCAGAAATTGTACTAGTTTGATCTTTTGAATTGAACGTTGCCGTTGCACCCAAAGTTGCAAGCGAGCGACCAAGACGCGCCAAGCCCGCCGCAGGAATTTCACTTGGTGCCGCCGCAAATTCCACGCGCGCCCGGCCAACGATGCAGCGCTCTTTGCACACCATCCATGAAAGATCAAATGAACACGCTGGCGCGGCAACACCGTCGGGCCCCTGCACTGGCAGCAACCATTCCCACGAAGTGTCATAGACAAATTCCGTGTCGCCTGGGGTTTTTAAAATTGAAGGCCGCGGAAAAATTGGCTCCAACAGCGTCCATCCATTCACCGCTTGCAGTTGCGCCAATGGCGGCGCACCGCTGTCGCCAGGATTTTGCCAATACATGTGCCAGCCATTTTCAATTTCAAAGCGCACCACCGCGGCTGTTTGACCGCTGGCAAGTTTGACCCAGCCCGCCGCCGTGGCCTTCACTGCAGTCTTCTCTTGCGCGCCCGCGGTTGCGGTGTTGTTCGCGCCGACGGGCTTGAAACTTGGCGCTGTTGGAATTGTTTGTGTGGCGGCGACAGCCGGTTTGTTAAATGAAAATACCTGCCAAGCCGCGCCAAGCATGCACACGGTCAACACTAGAAATCGAAAGCGCATGATCATTGAATGAAAGCATAGACATGTCGCGGCACGTTTCACGCTGGATTGAGGGCACGCGGCGCGGAAAAATATTTTCTCTGAGTTGCCTTGCGCGCCAAATGTGGTGACAATCAACGCATGAGAACCCTTGCCACTGTTTGCCTTACGATTTTGGCGGCTTCCGCGTGCACCAAAAGCACCAGCGATAAAAATATCATCTATGTGACGCCGTTCAAAGCCGTCGAACTCATGAACGATCCCGGCAGCATGCTTAAGCGCGCGCCCGTCAGTGTGTGGGTTGATCCACGCAGTCCAGAAAAATACGCCGAGGGTCATATTCCGGGCGCGATTAATTTGCCTTTTCCGCGCATGACTGCGGAGGCGGGTCTTGTGCTTGGCAGGTACGACCTGTTGGTGGTGTACGACACTTCATACGACGACACTATTGCCAAGGCGGCCAGCAAACGATTGATCGAGTTGGATTTCACCGATGTCTACACGCTTGAAGGCGGCTTGAAGGCGTGGACGCGTGATGGCAACGCGCTTGAGACTGGATTTCCAGCGCCGCCAAGCGCGCCTGAAAAAGCGCCAGCACCGCAATAACTATGGAGTGGCGCGCGAAATAGATTGCAAATTTATTTTCACAATGAATTGTTTTCATGGGCGCCATGATTTGTAATTCCAGTTTCAAAAAAATAAATTGATGCATGCAATGCATTGCAATTCTAGTTTCACAAAAATAAATTGAGTGATGGAATGCATTGCAATTCCAGTTTCACAAAAATAAATTGAGTGATGAAATGCACTGCAGTTGCACGACACAATGAATTACCCTGTGGGATTTATTCCAGCGCCGCGGCGCCGGAAATAATTTCCGTGAGCTCGGTGGTAATGCGTCCCTGACGAGCGCGGTTGTAACTGCGATGCAGCGACTTTGCGATTCCAGAGGCGTTGTCCGTGGCGGCCTTCATGGCGATCATGCGCATGACATTTTCACTGACAATGGCGTCAATGACGGCTTGAAATAAACTTATTTTCACGGCGCGTGGCAGCAACTCATTCAACAATTCGCCGGCATTTGGACTGAATTCGTACAGGGCCTCGCTGCTCTTGGCGTCGCCCTTGCTTTCACTTTTGGCGGCGGTTGGAACGCGCATGGGCAGCAATTGCATGGTCTCTGGAACTTGCTTGCTGTTGCTGACAAACTTCATGTAGACCACCCGGCACGCGTCGTATTGACCCGCGAGATACTCGCTCATCAAACGCTCCGCCAGTGGCTCCACCATTTCAAAAGTTGGTCGATCACCAAATTGGTGCTTCTGCGCGACGGGAATTTTTTGAAACTTAAAAAACGCCGTGGCTTTTTTGCCGATGGTTTCAACAACACTTTCCGCGTTGCGACTTTTGACGCCCTTCAAAGCGATCAGCGAAGTGCGCAGCACATGTCCGTTGTAGGCGCCGCACAATCCACGGTCGCTTGCGATGACAAGAATGAGTTCTTTGCCGGCTGGCTTGGCGGGCGTAAGACACAGCGGATGACTTTCATCACCAGCGCGCGCCGCGACCTCGGCAACCAACTCACGAATGCGCTCCATATATGGACGACTGGCTTTCGCGCGCGCAAGACTTGCGGTGAACTTCGCCGTGGCGATCATCTGCATCGTCTTGGTGATGCGTTGAATCGTTCGGACAGCGACCATTCGTTTTTTAATTTCGCGGATCTGCGCCATGGGGCAAGAAGTTTAGCGAATTTTTGGCGGCGGGCGCGCGCGGATTTGTGGCTAGGAAAGCCGCATGCCGTCAAAGCCTAGGCGCATGCCGGCGGGCAGCGTGGGGTCGAATTCGCCGTGCAAAAGATCATGGGTCATATGCACAAAAATCGTTTGTTTTGCCGCAATTTTCTTGGCGGTTGCGACGGCCTGATCGCAGGTGAAATGCGTCGGATGGGAGCGCGGGCGCAACATGTCCAGAATGAGCGTGCTGACGCCTTCTAGAAACGGCCAACTTTCATGCGGAATATGGTTCACGTCCGTGCAATAGGCGATGGGAAACAGCGGATCGGCGCGCGGGGAATCAAATCGCCAACCCAAAATTGGAAGTCGGCCGTGCATCAACGTGAACGCCGTGGCGGAAATTCCGTGCAAGTTCAGTTGCGTGCCGTGCGCCACGCGCTCTTGCGTGAGCGACGCCACGAAGGAATCGTTTTTATTTTCCTGGCGATAAAAAATATGTCGATAGACGCGCTCAAGCTGCTCCCATGTTTCATTGTCGGCGTAGACCGGAATCGGTTGGCGCATCATGGCGTTGTAGCGGCGCACTTCGTCTAGGCCAAAGACATGATCGACATGTCCGTGCGTGATCAGAATGGCGTCGCAGCGATCAATGCCGGCGCGCAAACTTTGCTCGCGATGGTCGGGTGGAACATCGATCAGGATCACGCGCGGTTGGCCGGTGTCGTCTGTAAATTGCAACATGGCGCCAGTACGCAAGCGCTTGTCACGCGGGTCGGTGCTTTGACATGTGGCGCAGTGGCAACCAATCACGGGCACACCGGAACTTGTGCCTGTTCCAAGTAGTGTGAGCGCAGCGTTGAGAGCACTCACCAGATTTCGCGCCCCGAGATGTGTGGTGAACGCACAGTCATATGGACCACGGTGAATTTTTTTGTGAAAACAACATCATGGGGCATGACGAAAGTTCTTTGTGAAAACAAAATCATGTTGCATGCCCAAAGTTTTTTGTGAAAACAAAATCATGTGGAAGCGCAGAAAATTTTTGTGAAAACAACATCATGCGCAAGCGTGCTCCGATGTGTGTGGCGAAAGTTTTTCGCGCAAGTGCGCAACCACGGCCGCGGGATTGCTTGCGCCACACACCGCGCCGCTGACGGCCACGCCGCGGCAACCGATGGCGGTCAATTGTTCAATGTTTTGCGCAGAAATTCCACCGATCGCAAGATGCGGCACGCTTGGGTAATGACGAATGAACTCCGCCACAAGCGCCACGCCGCACGGTGAGCGATCGGGTTTCAATTGCGTGGCAAAGATGGCGCCCACGCCGCACACATCGGCGCCTTCCGTGACGGCGGCCAATGCTTCAGCGGCGTTGTGCGTGCTGGCGCCAATAAGCAAGTTGGTTCCGGCAAGTTTGCGCGCGGCACGGATAGACAAATCTCCAGTGCCCAAGTGAACGCCGTCTGCGCCACTGGCTAGCGCAATATCCACCCGGTCATTCACAATCACTCGCGCGTTGGCGGGGCGCGCCACTTCCATGATTTTTTCAACGCGCGCGATCAAGTCGCGGTCGGACATATTTTTCTCGCGAACTTGAATCATGTCGGCGCCGCCATCAAGCGCGCCGCGCAGCACATCCATCCAAGGAAGTTTGCACAGCGACTCGGTCAGCAACACGCACACGCGCGGTTGAAAGCGCGCGGACGAACCAAACGCAAGAATGGCGTCGCGTTCCAAGTCGTACATGGCGTAGCGCATGGCGGCGATCTGTTGGGCGAACGCGCCGTCAAGAATTTTTCCAACTTCCTCCAGCGTTCGCAGCGCCTCAATCACGCGCTTGCCCGCGGCCACCGCAACGGCGCGCACATCGCCACGTTGAAATTCTTGCGGCGTGTGCGCATGTTGGCCCGCGTCGCCGGCCGCGTCGCGGTGCGCCTCCAACAATCCCGCGGGAAATCGATCAAACGCAGCGCGCAATTGGTGGCGCAACGCCTTGGCGCGGAGCAATAAATCCGCATGATCAAGCGAGAATCGAAGCACATCCTCCAAGGTTCGCAAGCCTTCGCGCGCGCGATTGCCCGCGGCGTCAATGATTCGATGTTCACTTCGCATGCAACAAGAGTACGCAATCCGCGGAGCAATTTCATGGTGAAGTTGATGTTCAAGGCGCTCGCTCTGAACACTGAGTGAACGTAATCCACAAACAAATTATATTTCACATGTGGCGCAATCCCCCGCCGCGCCCTATTGTTGGCGACATGTCCGACGCAGAAAATCGCCGAAGCTTTTTGCGCCACTCCCTTGTTGGGCTTGGCGCGTTCACGGCGCTGTCCTCGCAGGGAATCTCGCAAACTTTACTCGCGGCCAACAGCGCCGCGTCAACCACTCAACCCACAATTCAGAAGGAGCAACACATGCCATTCACACTTCCAAGTCTTCCGTATCCAGAGGCCGCGCTCGAGCCATCGATTGATTCACAGACCATGATCATTCATCGCACCAAGCACCATCAGGCGTACGTGGACAATTTAAATAAGGCGCTTGAAGGCCAAGCCGATCTGCAAAATAAAACGATCGAGGAATTGTGCGCCTCGCTGCCATCGTTGCCAGAAGCAATTCGTGCAGCGGTGCGTAACAACGGCGGCGGACATTTCAACCACAGCATGTTCTGGCAACTCATGGCGCCGGCAGGCAGCGGCGGCGCGCCAAGCGCTGAGTTGAGCGCGGCCATTACAAAAACTTTTGGCACCATGGAAGATTTCAAAGCCAAACTTTCCGACGGCGGCATGAAGCGTTTCGGCAGTGGTTGGTCGTGGCTTATTGTGAAACCAGGCGGCGCGCTTGAAGTGGTCAGCACCGCGAATCAGGATAATCCGCTGATGAAGGGCACCATTGACACGCTGGGTACGCCCATTCTTGGCGTGGATGTGTGGGAGCACGCGTACTACTTGAAGTATCAGAATCGCCGCGCCGATTACTTGAAGAGTTGGTGGGACGTGGTGAACTGGAACGAAGTGAACAAGCGTTTCGCCGCGGCAAAGTGAGTTGATTTTATAATTGCACACGCGCGGATTGAAATTATTTTCACTCCGCGCGTTTTTATTTTTGCGCGCCACGTTTGCGCTCACCGCTTCTTGGTGAGTCAAACGTTGCACAAGACTATTGGCTTTATGCATTGCGAAATGAAAGACACTTGAAGATTGTCGCACGTCTATTTTGAAATCACCTTGCAAGCGGCGCAAGCCCATCCACCCTGGCGAGATGCAATTCATTTGGAAACCGGTCGGCGAGCCTCGAAATACTAGAGTGATCGATATGCGTGGCTTTTTACATCACTTCACAAGCGGCGCGCGCGGCGTAAGTCCATCCACCATGGCTTCAAAATCTTTTCGAGCGGCTTCCACGGTGCTCTCTGGACCGACCATGCGAATGTAAATAGTTTCTTTCGGCAACTCGATGGCGGCGGCGAGTTGCTCGGAATTATTTTTCGACTCGCCCATGCCCATGCCCTTCCACGCGCCCTTCAAGTCGACGCGCGTCACGGATGCTCCAGCCACCACGCGCTGTGAACGAGTTGGTTGCGCAGCGGTGCCGTCCGCATTTTGAAATTGATTTTTCCAGCGTCCAATGTTGGCGTCCACGCTACCGCCATCGCCCAACTTGAACACGCTCACAATCAGGTCCGCGCACTGCGCAACTTTTCCTGGACCAGGGTTGCACACTTGATATTGCAAAGTGCGAAACTGCATTGACGGCTTCACCCACGTCCACGCCGCGGGCTTGGGCAGCGTGATTGACGGTAT
>Ga0209086_10002734_pt1 | contig 13627 bp, 10 predicted proteins | sample M_130207_XF_Meta_FD_187312 | JGI IMG/M metagenome (GOLD analysis project Ga0209086, IMG submission 187312) | Freshwater microbial communities from Lake Montjoie, Canada to study carbon cycling - M_130207_XF_MetaG (SPAdes) (version 2) | ecosystem: Environmental > Aquatic > Freshwater > Lake...
AAACTTGCACGGTCGGTGGCACGACATTGGGGAACTGCGAGATCGGCAACACGACCATGGCGATCGTTCCTGCCATCGCGGTGATGATCGCGATGACACTTGCAAAGATCGGACGGTGAATGAAGAATCGGACCATGGGTGAATTTCGAGGAATGAGATCGAGTTATTTTGTTTGAGGAGCAGGAGCTGGCGCTGTTGCAGGCGCAGTAACAGGAGTTGTTGCAGGTGCAGGCGCAGGCGTTGCATTGGTGGTGTCAATGATCTTCGTCCCCGTTTTCAATCGTTGGATTCCTTCAACCACGATTCGGTCACCAACCTGCGGTCCACTTATAAGTGCCACCATGTCGCCAACCTTTTTCAAGACTTTGATCTGCACACTTTCGACCGTGTTGTCAACTTTGACTCGCCAGACATAGAGATCAGCTTCTCGAGCAAAGACGGATTGTTCCGGGACGACGAGTACGTTTGGTTGCGCTCCCAGATCGACTTCAACATCGGCATAAACTCCGGGTCGGAAAATCAGATTTGGGTTGTCGAATTCAACACGCAACATGAGCGTGGAGGTCGAAGTCGAAACTTGATTGTCAGCGAAGACAATCTTGCCAATTGCTGAAATGGATTCCGCACCGTCGAAAGTGACCGAGGCTTGCAAAGCACCTTTCGCCATGAGAGCAGCATATTTTGGCCACTCAGTCGCAGATGGGCTGAACTGTGCCCAGAGTGGATCGATCTGCACCAATGAATTCAGATTTGTGGTGTTTGGATTTCCAACTACTGCACCTTCGAAAAAATTACTCGCGCCAAGGAGTCCGACGAATGGACTGGACATTGTGCAATAAGAAAGATTGATCTTTGCGGTCAGTACATTTGCCTGTGCGGTCAAGACCTGCCCTTCGGCGACTTCGAAGTTTGCAACGAGTTTGTCAAAGTCCTGCTGACTGATGGCGCTACTTGCCACGAGTGGCGCATTGCGGTCCATTTCTTTCTTCGCATAATCGCGCTGGGCGATTGCTTGAACAAGCGATCCTTCCGATGAAGCGAGAGATGCTTCAAATGGTTTTGGATCGATGCGATAAATCACTTGGCCTGGCTTCGTTGCCGAACCATCGGCGACTTCTTGCTTGAGCAGGAATCCTTCGACTCTCGCATCGATTTCAATGGAACGCGGAGATGCGACAATTCCGGGATAGGACTGTTTCAGCGGAATCGTTTCGGTACGAACCACAGCCGTCGTCACAGACATGATCGTCGGTCGCACAAGTGGAGCAGGTGGTTTTCCGCAAGACAAAAGAAGAGTCGATGCGATCAAGAGTGAAGCGATAGGTATTCGAATAGATGTCATGATGGGTCCTTCATTGCCGCGGATCTTTCTGCTGCCCGATTGACTGCGCCATCTTCCCATCCGCCGCCAAGAGCGCGATAGAGACTGACGGTGTTCTGTGCAACGGAGCCTTGGCTGTCTGCGAGTTGCTTCTGTGTATTCAAAAGTTCGTTTTGAACTCGAATCAAAGTGTCAAGATTGGTTCGGCCAGCTTTGTATTGCAGATTCGCAAGGTTGTATGTTTCCTGTGCGCTCTTTTCGGCAGTGGCGTATAGCGCCGCGGATCGCTTCGCATGAACGAGCAAACTGATCGAAGTCTCGACATCACGCATCGCACCAAGCACGGTGTCGCGATAACCCGCAAGAGCGACCTGAGCTTGGCCTTTGCTTTGTGCAATCATCGAATTGACATAGCCACCTTGAAAGATGAGCCAAGAAATCGATGGGCCAAATCCATACGACGCATTATTGCTATCGCCGAGTCCTGTGAACTGGTTCGATGCAAGATAGAAATTTCCAGAGAGGGAAAAGATCGGCAAATTCAGCGCTTCTTGCGCACCAATGTTGGCAACGGCAGCCGCTACTAATCGTTCGCTGCTTCGAACATCGGGTCGACGGCGCAGCAATTGCGCGGGGATTCCAATGCCGATTTCTTCATTCAGCTGGGGAAGTGGGGCGGGTTCTCCAAGCAACATGGTCATCGGTCCCGAAGTCGTTCCGCACAACTGCGCAAGCGAAAAGATCGCAGCATCGAGATCGCCTTCGATTTTAGGAATGGTGGCAGCGACAATATCGAGATCCGTTTGGGCTTGATTCACATCGAGCAGGGTGTTGGTACCTGCCTTGAACTTGTCTTTCACAAGATCAAGAGTCGTCTTGTAGTTCTTCACCGAACTCCGCAGAATTGATAACTGCAACTGCAGAGTTCGCACATTCATATAGGTCGTTCCGACTTGCGAACGAATAGAAATGAGCACTCCGCGTAAGTCTTCGACACTCGATTCTAAAGTTGCCTTCGCTCCTTCGACCAATCTTGCAACACGGCCCCACACATCGATTTCCCAACTCGCCATCGCAGCGCCACCGACCCAAAGGTCATATGGAGATGTCTGGACCCCTTGCGCTGCGAGCAGGGAGATATTGGTTTTGTTGCGCGAATATTCGATCGCTGTCTGAATCGTCGGCCAGAATTGACTTTCAGAAACACCAAGAACCGCGAGCGAAACTCGAACATTCGCAAGCGACTTTTCGATCGTGGCATTCGATTCCTGCGCTTGAACGATCAGCTGGTCCAGAACAGGATCTTGAAAGCGTTTCCACCACTCAAGAAGGTTCGGCTCGGCGGCGGTGATTGGACCTTCAACAGGTGGCGTCCACAGATCAGCTTGCAGAACTTGGGGCTTTTCATAATTGGGACCAACTTTGCACGCAGTCGTCACCAATGCTGTGGCCATCGCCAAAATTGCGCCAATTCGAATGACATTTTTTCCGTGGCGCATTGGGTGCGGAAGCATACCGCAATACCTTCATTTTTTTCGGAGCAACTGCAGGTGTCAGGATGCGTTGCAGGCCTTCACAACAACCGCGATCCAATCGGTGAAACTCTTTTCGAGACTTCCCCAGACGGACATTTTTTCCGTCGAGAATCGACTGGTGTTCTCAGCGTCCGCATATTCAAAAAGCGGAGTTCCTGTCGCCCCATCCGCAACTTCGATTGCGATTTCGCCAAATCCATACCCCATTCCGCCCATTTGAGTCTGTGGCGCAATATTCAGCGCAGGTGCATTTGGTTCTGCTTTCACGAGTTGAACCCGAACGACCAGTGTGTTTGGTCCAGCGCTTTCTGCCAGCGTATATTTTTTCGTCATCGCCTTTTCCAGGTCAGCTTTAAACTTCATGACCATTTGTGGAAGCTCTGCAGTCTGTTCAACGTTCTTGCCATTCATAACTGCCGGTCCAATTGAGACAGGTGCGACATAGACAGATGTGTACTTCGACCAATCCGTTTTGGGCGCAACATATTGCCAAGAGTCATCGCTTTGCTTCTTCATCAAATTCGGCTTCGATAAGAAACCAATTGGTGGACTTTTGATTGCGTTTTTGTTGCAGGCGGTCAGACCCGTAATGCCCGCAAAGAGAGAAGTGACAGTCAAAAGTGCGACGAGTAATTTCTGATTCTTCATGCGTCGAGTGTCGTTCAATCTCGCGCTTCAGTCAAGCCATTCAAAGTCAAGCCTCTCAAATCAGTTGCAACTTCCCCAAGCGCCCATCAAGATGACGAGATCGGAACCATCTACGATTCCACTGTTGTTGAAGTCAGCCGTTCCCGCACTTCCCCATTGCCCAAGCAGAAGTCCGAAATCCATTCCATCCACAACGTGATCATTATTGATATCTCCCAAGCAAAAGGTGATTCCCCAGAGTCCCTTTGCAAATTGGAATGCCGCAGGACCAGTCTTGTCGCCGATGACGCGCGATGGAATGTCGTCAAATGGCGGATGAATTCCACCCCAAATGCGGCTGAGTGCGCTTTGATCCGCGGCGTCGTAATAACTCGCAAATTGCAATGTCACATTTGTGCTTGGTCCATCTTCGAAGACGAGATATTGATTTTGTGTTGCGGTGAATGTTCCCAAGCCACCGGGGAAGTATTTACTTCCTGTAAGAAGTTCGAGCACATGTGCGGCAGATCTGCTGAATGAGCTGTGACCTGATGTGTATCCCGCAAATGGCGGAGTGACGAATGTTGGGCGTTGATATGGCCACCACTGCTTGCCCAAGATCCATCCAACACCCGCAACATCAGTCTGTGGATTGTTGATTGAGTATGGACCGCGCCAGGCTTTGATTGCGATCGAACCTTCATTGCCTTCAAGGTGTTCGTGTCGTTGGCCAGGCGCTGTGGTCTCAGTCGTGATCAACTCGATTTCATTTGGGATGAGATGAATTCCATCAGCATGAAAATTCGCACCCGAAGGATCCGAGCATTGACCTTTTCCACACATCCAGCGAATGGCTGAGATCGGCCGCGAGGTGTCATACCAACCTTTCGTTCCCCAAACGCTGATCGCTGTGTCGTGCATCGCACCACCGAGAGCGAGGTACGCCTTCACGTCATATTCAAGTGGATCAAGTTCGGCACCAACTCCGCCCATACGACGGTTTGAAAGCGGATGATCTCGCACATAATTCAAAATCGTGAACCAATGTCCTGGCGGTGTTTCCGAAGTGGGACCATCTGCCCAAAATTCTGCAAGCACGCGGGCATAGTCGCCGCGTTTGACCAAGTTGGGAGCGTATGGTTGGCCGGTCACTGGATTGACGGTGTAACCAGTTCCCGCATCTCCACCTTCGTTGTATTTGTAATAAGACTCATAGTTCCAATCAGTCGGCGCAGTGATATTTCCCATGCTTTTAGGAGAAATATCCCAAGTCACTCCGTCGCTTGGGTCCAGATGGCTTGACCAAACGGCAACCATTTCGTGCCCGCGTCTCCAAAGATTGTCGCCAACGCCTCCGAGTATTGGTGGCGCGCCCGGATCGTTATAGACGGGCCATGTTCTGTTGTCGCGAACATAATCGGTTCGATCAGCAGAAGTCATCGCAAACGGCGTGACGTTTCCCCATTCAGCCGACAGGAAAGGTGGGAATCCACCAGGAATAACTTGGCCACTTTGGTCAACAAAATATGTCAGCGACAATGGCTGATATCGGCGCACATCAACGACTGTTGGATTGCCGAGCAAGTTCACGACAAGTGGGGGATTGATCGGTTGGTAGTACTGATTTGCATAACTGTTGATCTGGTTGGAATGGTCTGCAAGGCCGAAGGTGATCAGCGCTTGTGCGATCCGATTTCCAATTGCAGCCGGCGAGTCGCCGACGATGCTTGTGTTTGTTGTGTCATATCCCAATTGCGCCATCAACGATCGATACTGTGGTGACATCGTCGCAAAGCCAGGACTTGTTGCGAATCGATTGAGCAGCATCCGATATGCGGCAAAGCTGATTGTCTCGCGGCGCGCTGCTTCGATATCTACGGCCGTGTGATGTTCACTGAAGATCCAAGGATTTGATTGCGCGTCATATGTCGCCCAACCATTCCACATCGCCACGCTAATGTGGCAGAGGTTTCGAGCGTGGACAGTTGGGCGTGCGTAATCCAATCGAATGGATTGCAAAAGAATTTCATTCCATCGGCGCGCGACAGATTGATCTTGGGCCGTTGCAGCATGAGTCACAGAAAGAGTGATCACGATGGCGCTGAGCAGTCGCAGGAAGGAAATTTTAAAGTGCAATCGAGAAATCATTTTGAACTTACTTTTCAACCTCCACTTCTAAACATAACGCCAATTTGGGGATTCGCCAAAATCGAGGAACTTTTTCGTGAATTATTTAGATTTGTGGATTGGGGAATGCCCCCGTGACCCCGTTTGGACCTTGCTTGCGCCCCAAATTCGACTTATGGGCTCTATATAGACTGCCCAAATCATGGATCAAAGACCCCACTCTTCTGGAACTGTCACGCTTGGACTTCTTCAACACGCAAGCCCTGTTGGCGCATCGAAAGCCCAAATGCTTGAACGAGTTGCAGTCCTTGCCCGCGAGGCTGTCGCCAAAGGTGCGCAAGTCATCGCGACTCAAGAACTTTTTGTCTCGCATTATTTTTGCCAGCAGGAAGACCCCGCACTGATGGATCTTGCCGAGGCGATTCCAGATGGAGCGACCTGCACATTCATACGTTCACTAGCGCGAGAATTGAAAGTCGAGATCACAGCGAGCTTGTACGAGCGGCGATCGGCGGGTGTCTATCACAACACGAGCGTGTACATCTCTGCGGCTGGAGATGTGATGGGGCGTTATCGCAAGATGCATATTCCAGATGATCCTCGCTTCAGCGAAAAGTTTTATTTCACGCCTGGAGATTTGGACTGGCAAGTTGTTCAAGGAACGCACGCGAAAGCGGGAATGCTTGTCTGCTGGGATCAGTGGTATCCCGAAGCTGCGCGACTGACTGCACTCAAGGGCGCCGAGATTCTTTTCTATCCAACTGCAATCGGTTGGTATCACGGCGAAACTGAAACGGATATGCGCAATCAGCGAGAGGCGTGGATCACAATGCACCGTGCTCACGCAATTGCAAATGGTGTCTATGTCGCTGCGATCAATCGCATTGGAGACGAGAAAGAACTGAAATTCTGGGGGACAAGCATCGTGTGTGATCCAAGCGGACAAGTCATCGCAGAAGCGCCAATCGATCAACCCGCCGTGTTGATCGTGCCATGTGACTTGTCGAAAATTGAAGAGCAGCGACGCGGCTGGCCGTTCTTGCGTGATCGACGCATCGACGCATATGGCGGCATCACTCGCAGAATGATTGACGAGTGATCGCGAAGGATGTCCCGACTATGAAATCAAATCCGATAGAAGGTGAAGTTCGATTGGAAGGCTCTGCGGCAGAGCAGGGATTTCGTATGCCCGCAGAATGGGAAAAGCAAACCTGCGTGTGGCTGGTTCATCCGCATAATCATGAAACGTGGCCAGGTTGCTTGGATGAAGCGAAGCGCGAGTGGGAAGTTTGGCGCGCGAAGTTGTCGAAAGTTGTTGAAGTTCGTGAAGCTGGCGAGTGCGGCATTCCCACGAACGACAGTTGGATTCGCGACTTCGGTCCAATCTTTGTATCGCACCCAACGCGCGGTATCGCAGGACATTCTTTTCGCTTCAATGGATGGGGTGACAAGTACGAACCACGCGTGCTCGATGATGCAGTTCCCAGCGCGATTTCTCGACGATGTCATATGCCGATGTGGCATCATGATTTCGTGCTCGAAGGTGGATCGATTGATGTCAACGGAACCGGTACGGTCTTGACGACGAGTCAATGCCTCGAGAGTCAGAACCGAAATCCGCACGCAGCACAAGAGAGAATCGAATCGACCTTGCGCGATGCGCTCGGTGTGACAAATATCGTTTGGATTCCAGGCGGTATCAAAGGCGATGACACCGATGGTCACATTGATGACATCGCACGATTCGTTTCACGCGACACGATCGTTGCTCTGCGTGCGCCAGTAGGGCATCCAGATCATGCGGTCTTGGAAGAGAACTGGGAAGTCTTGCAGGCCGCACGCGACGAGCGTGGAGAGCGATTTCAGATTGTTGCGCTCCCCGTTCCAAATCCGATTGAATATGAATATCCCGCGGATCGATTTGGTCCAGGAGGCCGCAGCATGATTCCCGCAAGTCATGCGAATTTCTTGCTCTCCAACGGAACTGCATTCGTTCCGATTTTCGATTCGGGCAGCGATGACAAAGCACTCGAAATTCTTGCGAAGTTGTTGCCAGGTTGGAAGATCGAAGGCGTTATGGCACGGAATCTCGTCGTCGGTCTGGGAAGTCTGCACTGCTTGAGTTGTCACCAACCAAAGTGACAGTTTGCCCAAGCGACAGTTTGCAACCTCCAGATCTGCAGGAACAATTTTTCGACGTGGCTGCACGCCAATCAGCCGTTCACTTTTTTGGCTTGAACATCCGGAAGAGTCGCGTCATCGGATCATAAAACTCATCGACGACGCGTTCCTTCATCGGAATAATCGCGTTGTCAGTGATGCCGATGTGTTCAGGGCAAACTTTCGTGCAGCACTTGGTGATGTTGCAATAACCGATGCCGTCGTTGTTCTTCAGATCCGCGATGCGATCTTCGGTATCGAGCGGATGCATTTCTAGCGCAGCGGTGTACATCAAGAAGCGGGGGCCGATGAACTCGTCGTGCTTGTGATGATCGCGCAACACATGGCAAACATCTTGGCAGAGAAAACACTCGATGCACTTTCGGAATTCTTGTACTCGATCGACATCCTCTTGCATCATTGTCCACGATCCGTCGGCATTGTCTGGTTTTCGTGGCTTAAATGGTTTGATCTTCTTCTTGACGCGGAAGTTCCAACTGACATCAGTCACGAGATCTCGAATCGACGGAAATGATCGCAGCGGTTCGACGGTCACGGGTTGCCCCACCGGCAGAGTCTCCATCCGTGTCATGCACATCAACTTTGGTTGGCCGTTGATTTCAGCAGAGCACGATCCGCATTTTCCAGCCTTGCAATTCCACCGAACAGCAAGGTCGTTTGCCTGTTCAGCTTGGATGCGATGCACGCAGTCGAGCACCACCATGCCTTCGGAAACTACAACTGGATATGTTTGAAAAGCTCCGCCGGTACTGTCGCCACGCCAGATGCGAAATTGCACGGTGGTCGATGCGTCTTGAGAATGAGGATTCGAAGGTGCCGTGGGCATGTTTGTCTTGCTCGTCATTTCATTTTCTCGATAATGGCTTTCAAGTCTGGGCGCATCGCAACAATTGGACGGCGCCGAATTTCCATCGTTCCGTCGGGTGCTTTCTTGGCAACCAGGTTGAATGTCGCGCATTCTGCAGATTTTTCTGGGTAATCGTCGCGGAATTGGGCCCCGCGGCTTTCTTTGCGTTCGAGTGCGCTGCGTGTGATGGATTCGGAAACGGTCAACATGCAATTCAAGTCAATAGAAGTATGCCATCCTGGGTTGTATTCGCGGTGACCTGTGATGCCAACTTTTTTGTATCGCTTCTTGAGCTCTTCGATCTTGACGAGGGCCAACTCCATTTCCTTTTCAGTACGCACGATGCCGACCAAGTCTTGCATTGCATCTTGGAGCGCATATTGAATCGCGAATGGATTTTCGCCAGTGGGACGATCGAAGACCTTTTCGATTTCATGAGTGTGATCGTTGATTTGCGCCGGATCGACTTCGACAGCTCGATTCGCCTTGGCAAACTTTGCGGCGTGTTCGCCTGCGAGTTTTCCAAACACGACAAGATCCGAAAGCGAATTGCCACCGAGGCGGTTTGCACCGTGAAGGCCAGCCGTCACTTCGCCTGCGGCAAAGAGCCCAGGAACGCACGATTCCTGGGTATCGCCATCGACCGCAACTCCACCCATCACATAATGAGTCGTTGGTCCAACTTCCATGCGCTCGGTCGTGATATCCACGCCCGCGAGTTGTTTGAACTGGTGATACATGCTCGGCAATTTGCGCTGAATGTGCGCTGAAGCATTTGGAATTTTTTCTTTGATCCACGCGATGTCGAGGAAGACGCCGCCGTGGGGTGAGCCTCGCCCAGCTTTGATTTCTCGATTGATGCAGCGAGCGACATGGTCGCGTGTGAGAAGTTCTGGTGGCCGATTTGCATTCTTGTCGCCGCAGACATATCGCCAACCTTCTTCTTCAGTCGTCGCAACTTGAGAGCGATACGCATCGGGCACATCGTCGAACATGAATCGCTTGCCTTCGCTGTTGCGAAGAACGCCGCCTTCGCCGCGTACGCCTTCTGTGACGAGAATTCCGCGCACACTCGGAGGCCACACCATTCCAGTTGGATGGAACTGCACAAATTCCATATCCATCAATTCGGCGCCAGCGTGATATGCAAGCGAATGTCCATCGCCTGTGCCTTCCCAACTATTGCTGGTGATTCGGAATGATTTTCCGATTCCGCCCGTTGCCAAGATGACGGCTTTCGCCTTCCAAACATGCATGCGCCCGCGTTCACGGTCATAACCAAGAACACCCGCAATGCGCCCGCCCGACTTCAAGAGTGACACGACTGTCATCTCCATGAAGACTTCCATTCCTTGATGAATGCCGTGATCTTGCAGCGTGCGGATCAGTTCGAGACCCGTGCGATCTCCAACGTGTGCAAGTCGCGGATAACGATGTCCACCAAAGTTGCGCTGAAGAATCTTTCCTTCTTTGGTTCGGTCAAAGACTGCGCCCCACGATTCCAATTCGCGCACGCGGTCTGGTGATTCTTTGGCGTGATGTTCCGCCATGATCGGATTGTTGAGGTATTGCCCGCCGCGCATCGTGTCGGCAAAATGCACTTCCCAGTTATCTCGGTCATCGACATTTCCCATCGCCGCCGCCATGCCACCTTCGGCCATCACGGTGTGCGCTTTACCAAGCAGCGATTTACAAATCACGCCGACAGTCACGCCCGCGCCAGAGGCTTCGATCGCTGCGCGCAATCCAGCACCACCAGCGCCGATGACAAGCACGTCATGTTCATGAACGATAAATCCATCAGGAAAACTCACAGAATCCTCCAGTCAGTCCAAGTTCCACTTGCGCACATTCGCACATAAATATCGGCGAATGCGACGCCGAAGAGACTGATCCACGCAAAGAGCATGTGTCGTTGATTGAGCCATGAAACTCGGTTGTATGTTGAGAGTCTGCTCTTGCTGCACGAAAGGCAATCGTGCTTTCCGCCGACAAGATGTCGCATGCAGTGACAACCGAATGTGTACAGCGAAAGGAAGCATGGATTCAGAACGAGCACAATGGTTCCAACGCTGATTCCAAAGCCAAGCGTTCCATCAGCGTTGTGATGCCAGAAACTTTCAAAGGCATCCCAGAAGAGAAGCCCGATGAACAGGATGGCCACATAAAGAAAGTATCGGTGGATGTTCTGAAAGATCAGCGGAAACTTTTGTTCTCCGCGATAATTTTCGCCGCGGAACGCAGGCTCGCCGACTGAGCAACTTGCAGGGTCGCCCCAGAAAGCTTTGTAATACGCACCTCTGTAGTAGTAACAAGTGAATCGAAATCCAGCGGGAAATGGCAAGATCAAGAGTGCTGGAGAAAAGAGCAGCCATGCAGGCCACCACGCAGGAAGTTCGCCAAGCCATGCATGACCGGAATGAATTCCGCGCGGATCCCAGAGCACTGGCGAATAGAACGGCGAGAGAAGTTGTTGGACGCCTGGTTGGTTGACGCCACCGAGAAAGAAATTCTGTCCTTGAAAAGCAGCCCAAGTTGAATAGATGACAAAGCCACCGAGTCCTGCAAGCACAAGAATTGGCACAATCCACCAATTATCCTTGCGTTCTGTTTTGAGAAAACCTCTTGCTTGCGGAAGTGAGAATCGAGTTTGAGTCATAGGGGGTCGAAAGCTCCTGAAACTTTGCGAGACATCAAGTGATTCGCGACAAGTACGCCGCGAAGGGAAGATATGACTATAGTTCTCATCCAGATCGGAAGCGAACTGTGGGCAATTTTTTTACCCGTCAAGCATGAACGGGCGTCCCTTTGCGCGCAGTTGCAAGCGAGAATAACTCGTCGAAATTGCGTGCTGTTTCCATCTTCATAATGCAGGTGCGAAGTTTTTCGCAATTGTCTAGACCGATGATGTCACCGCCGAGTGCGTTGAACTTGATGGAAATTTCTTCTTCAGTCATTGGATCGCGAGGGTCGCCCTTTGGAACATCGACGCGAGTTGCGAAAGTCTTCCCATCCTTGGTGGTGATTGTCACGCGGCTTGGCTGGAACTTTGGAAAGAGCGCTTCGAATTCTTCGTTGGCAACGACTTTCACCATGTCCATCACTGGGATGAGCGACTTGTCCATCACGCGCTCTTCCTTGAACTGAAGCGGCGTCACCATTCCGTCGATCAGTCCGACCGCCATGCAATATGGCAGCGAGTGATCGGCTGTCTCCTTCGAATCTGGTCGATACTTGTGCGGATCGCCCAAGATGTCTGCTGCGCGCGCAATGACTTCGACCTTGATCTCAGTGACTTGATCTGCGCGCAGATTATTGTCCTTGATGGTCTTCATCATTGCAGTCAGTGGAGCATGGCTGAGTGCTTCGATTGGGAAACTTTTCATGCCGCAATCAATGATTCGAAAGTGACACTTCGGGCACGTCGGCAGGGCCTTGACCAACATCTCTGCATCGAACGCAGCAGGTTTTCCCTTGTATTGCACATGATTGAAGACAGCGAAGAGACCTTCTTTGCCATCGATAATGTGCTCTGGTCCGGAGTATCCGTGTCGAGCGAGCAGCGCACTCTCTGCGCCCATGCGACCCGCCCACGGATCAACGGTGTTCTTCATGTTGGTCAGTTTTCCAGCAGTCACAGCGCCAGGACAGAAAGTTCGCGATGCACTGATGCCCATCGCTGCGACCATCTGCGCTGGATTGAGATTGAGCACTCGACCCGCGGCGATCGGCGCTGCAAACGCGCTGAGCGTTGCGTGATGCCAACCATATTCGCGAATGCCTGGCAATCCAAATTCACAAAGTCGCATTTCGATTTCGTATGCGATGACCGTCGCGAGAATAAGTTCTCGTCCGCCGAGTCCGTATGCCTCGCACAGTGCAAGTGGCGCTGCGATGAGATCACTTGGATGGCAGGGGTCGGACTTCCAATAGATGTCGTTGTAATCCATCGCGCGGATCATGTGTCCGTTGAGGAAGGCCGCATCCACGGGATTCGTCTTGAAACCGCTGACAAATGAGGTTGCTTTGCCATTTCCGCCGCCCATTTCGCGGTAGTGCTTCAGCAAAATCTTCGCGTCGTCTTGCTGACTTCCGCCGATCGCGCATCCGATCGAGTCGAACCAAAAAAGTTTCGCAGATTGAATCGCAGCGGGGGAGAGGTGCTCATACTTCAGAGCGCACGCCCACTCCGCGATGACCATAGAAAGAAGACGCTTCGATTCGGTTGACTTTGAGTCTGTTGGATTATGTGACATATGTATTGCTTTGGGAAATGTGGAGGGTCAGACAGTTTGGCGAACGCCTTGGGATGCATAGTCCGCGATCGCTCGCGAGACATCGAGTGTGCTTGCCTTGCCGCCCATGTCGTACGTGCGAACCTTTCCTTCGGTAATCACGCGCGCAACAGCTGCTTCAAGTCGAGTCGCCATGTCTTTCTCGCCGAGCCAATCGAGCATCATCTTTGCAGTCAAGATCATGGCAATCGGATTGACCTTGTATTGTCCGGCATACTTCGGCGCGCTGCCGTGCGTTGGTTCGAAGACAGCATAGGTGTCGCCCATGTTCGCACTTGGTGCAAAGCCGAGTCCACCGATCAGTCCAGCGCACAAGTCGCTGACAATATCGCCGAACATATTTTCTGCGACGATGACAGAATAATCTTGTGGATTTTTAAACATCCACATGCAGATCGCATCGATGTTCGCTTCATCAGCCCAGATGTGTGGATAGCTCTTGGCGACTTCGCGGAAGCAGCGTGTCATCAGTCCGCCTGTCTCGCGAAGTACGTTTGGCTTCTCGATCAATGTGACGCGTTTTCGGCCATTTTTGTGGGCGAATTCGAACGCCTGCTTGCAGATGCTGGTGCATCCTTGCTTGCTGACAATGCGAGTCGAAAGAGCAATATTTTCAAAGCCCTTCGCCTTCCATGGTTTCATCTTTGGATTTGCGCAAAGAGCGTTGTAGACATCTTCGGGCAATGGGAAGAAT
>Ga0209086_10002735_pt1 | contig 13626 bp, 19 predicted proteins | sample M_130207_XF_Meta_FD_187312 | JGI IMG/M metagenome (GOLD analysis project Ga0209086, IMG submission 187312) | Freshwater microbial communities from Lake Montjoie, Canada to study carbon cycling - M_130207_XF_MetaG (SPAdes) (version 2) | ecosystem: Environmental > Aquatic > Freshwater > Lake...
AAACCGAAGTGTTGTGTAGGTGGGTCAATACAATCTCGGGAGCCATTCCGGCAAAAGAGTGGAACGAATGCGGCGTGGATTCGGTAGAACTTGACGTCGAGAAATTGACGTGGTTCGGACTGGACTTGTCTCCCGATCGAAGAGATGGAGCGTTGGTCGGTGCTCAAAGAAACGACGATGATACTTTCAACGTGAAGCTTCTCCACACTTGGCACAATCCAATTTCGCTCGATGACAAAGCCATCGCGAACGACATCGCTCCCTATGCTAGAAAATATCCAATCGAATTCGTGGCCTACTCAAAGCGCACAGCTTCGGCAGTCGCGGCACGTCTCCAACCGGCAGGAATTCCGATTCATGAAATTGGGAGTGAGTATGGCCAGTCATGCGATGAGCTACTGGGAGCCATTACATCGAAGAGACTTATTCACGGAAAACAGGCAGAATTATCCAAGCAAATTTTATCAGCCGTGCGATTACCTATGGGCGACTTTGGATGGATCATCGGAAGGCGCGCCTCTTCGGTCGCCGTTTGCGCCGCCGTTGCAACGGCACTCGCGACACACTTCGCGACACGCGCAGAGACGGAGTTCGACATTCTTGTCGGTTAGGTGTAAAGGCGAGGTTTAGACTTCACGCATGGGTCTATTCTCGCGTACTATCGAAGCCACTCAGCCAGTCGTCGCTTATGACGTACAGGCATCTCTCGCTCCCGTCAACACTACGGATTCGCTGTACAATTTTTTCGGGATTGCTGGTACAACAGCTACACGATCCGAATTTATGAGCGTTCCGGTATGTGCTCGCGCTCGAAACATTATTTGCTCATCGGTTGCATCAATCCCATTAAAGGTTCGCACAAAGGCCGACGGTGCTCGCGTGGAATCTCCGCCGAGAGTTATCAATCAGCCGGATCCACGAATTCCCGGTACTGCAACCTACGCATTTCTTTGCGAGGACTTGCTTCTCTATGGATACGGATATCTTAGAATCCTTGAAATTTACGCGGACACATATCGCATCCGTTCGGCCGAGAGAATCAATCCGACTCGCGTTGGAATTATGACCAACTCACTTGGAACAGAGATTGAGTATTACACAATCGACGGCATTCCCGTTCCCGATTCAGGCGTTGGATCACTTGCAGTTTTCTACGGCAACGATGAGGGAATCTTGCATCGCGCAGGTCGAACAATCAAAGCCGGAGCAGAATTAGAGCGCGCCGCGGTTATGTATGCGCGCGAGCCAGTTCCAGCGATGGTCTTAAAGTCAAACGGAACAGCGTTACCGGCCGATCGTATCTCGAAGCTTCTGGAGTCATGGGGCGCAGCTCGTCGCAATCGTTCGACGGCTTTTCTTAATGCCGACGTGACTCTTGAGGCCGTTGGCTTTGATCCATCAAAGCTTCAACTCAATGAGGCGCGTTCATACGTTGCAACAGAGTTAGCAAGAGCCTCAGGCATTCCGGCCTACTACGTTGACGCCGATTCTCTTGCATCGATGACTTATTCAAACGCATCATCTCAAAGAAAATCTCTTATTGACTTTTCACTTCGTCCCATCATGACAGCAATCGAAGAACGTCTATCAATGACTGGAATGGCTAACGATTTTGTTCCAGCTTCTCAAGAGGTTAAGTTCGATCTAGATGATTATTTGCGCGGATCAGCAAAAGAGCGCGCGGACGTGTACAAAACTCTTTATGAAATAGGAGTTCTAACAGCCGATGAAATCAAAATGGAAGAGGACATGTCACCATGAAAGAAAATCCAATGAATATCAACTTCTCAATCAAAGTCTCGGCGACAGATTTTCCAAAACGCGAAATCTCTGGTCGAATCGTGACATGGAATGAAACTGGATCAACGTCAGCCGGAGAGACACTTTTCAAGCCTAATTCAATTACATTTGGCGATTCGACAAAGCTACTTCTCGAACATCGCCGCGAATCTCCAATCGGATTCTTAAAATCTTACATCGTCAGCACCGAGGGAATCGATGCGGTCTTTTCCGTTGGTAATACAACAGCCGGAAGCGATGCACTCGTGGAAGCTTCGACAGGTTTGAGAGATGGATTCTCAGTCGGTGTTATGGCCGACAAGTACAAGAATGTAGATGGAGTTCTTGTCATTACTGCAAGCAATCTCAAAGAGGTCTCACTCGTTACAGATCCAGCCATCGCCAGCGCAAAAGTCGCAATCGCGGCAAGTGAAAATTCTGATCCGGAAGAGCCGGAGACAGAAGAAACAAATCCAACAATCGAAGGAGAAACGCAAGTGGAAACAACTCCAACCGTTACCGAAGCAACAGCCGAAACGGTTGAAGCTTCCAAAGTCGTTACACTCGGAAGTGCTCCGTTGCACTACACAAAGCCACGTTCACCAGTCGTCGACATGGGATCATGGGTCGAGCACTCAATCAAAGCATCACTTAATCCAAATTCAGATTCAGCAATCTACATCGCAGCGGCGAATGACGATCTCGGTACTACAAATCCGGGCTTCAATCCAACACGTCAGCTCACAGAAATCGTCAATGGACTTTCAAACTCAACTCGTGGAGCAATCGATGCGATTAGTCGCGGAACGCTTCCAGATGCAGGGCTTGAGTTCCAGATTCCAAAAATCACACAGGTCGCAGTTGTTGATCCAGTCGCAGAAGGCGGAGCAGTAACAAATACAAACGTTACATCCGAGTATCTTTCAGTACCTATCAGCCGCTATGCAGGACGCAACATCCTCACACAGGAAATCATCGATCGAAGCTCACCGGCTTTCTTCAATGAGCTTCTCATGATTATGGCGTCAGCTATGGCATTGTCACAGACAACAGCCGCAGCGACTCAGGTTCTCGCCGATTCGACAGCGGATGGAACTGCACGGGCAAACACAGCCGCCGGATTGATTGCGTTCGTTTCACACGCTAACGCGGCCGTTTATGCTGGAACTCAGAAATTCGCAAAAAATCTTCTTGTATCTCCCGGTCAATGGGCGAATATCATGGGATATAATTCAAGCGGATTGCCACTATTCAACGCTTATCAACCAATGAATCAAGCTGGTCTTGTAACTGGTCAAACTCAGGTCGGCGTCGTTCTTGGTCTCAATCTATTCGTGGACAACTCAGGAGTCGTGACAGGCGAAGGCGATGGATCAATGATCGTTCTACAACCTGACGCTTTCACTTGGTATGAGTCTCCAAACTTCCGTTTGGATGTCAATAAGCCATCCGACGGAACAGTCGAAATCTCACTCAATTCATACGGTGCGATTGCGACAAAGCTTGGAGCTGGTGGACAAAAGTTTAACTTCACCTAAAAAATAATCATCGGCTAGGTGCGCTCCCGTATCTAGCCGAGCAGTCGAGGGAAAGGAATCGAGATGCCAAATCTAGTTACAGCTACACAGCTTCGTGACATTCTTGGCGTCTCGATTTCTCTTTATTCAGATGCTTACCTTGATTCGATTATTGAAAGCTCGCAAGATGTAATTCTTCCGCTATTAACTGCTAATCAAGCCGCCGTCGCTGGCGTTTATTTAACAAACGACGTCGCCTATTATGTAACACAAAGGCCACACGGATTCGTTACAGGTCAATCCGTCGTCGTGACTGGATGCGTTCCGTCACTCTTTAACGCAACAGTTACGATCACGGACGACATCGTTTCCGCTTATACATTTTCAGCCGCGAAAGTCAACGCCGATGTCACAGCTCGCGGAGTCATTCCGGCGGGCGTCGCTTACTTATCCGGTTCCGACGCTTTAACTTTATATGCTGGCAATTCCGCCGTCGAAAATGCAATTCTTTTGGTCAGCGTGGAGATATTTCAATCCATCGTGGCTCCAGGCGGACAAATCGAAGGCGTTGACTTTGCTCCGTCTCCGTTCCGCATGGGTCGATCACTTCTCAATCGAGTCGTCGGACTTCTCTCGCCTTATCTTGACGTCGAAACTATGGCCGTCTAAATGCCTACTCCAACATCAATCGCGACAAACGTTCGCGGCACACTAGCGACAGCTTTATCCGGCGTCGTCGCATCGGTCTATTCTTCCGTTCCCGAAGCCGTCATTCCTCCAGCCGTTGTCATCGTTCCCGATTCGCCATACCTTGAAACTACAACAATCGGACACTCAGCCGTTCGAGTCAAAATCAATTTCGTCGTGACTGCCGCCGTTGCGTATAATTCAAACGCTGGAGCACTTGACAATTTAGAAAAGCTCATCATAAGCATTCTGTCGGTTATGCCGTCAGGTTACGTCGTCGGCGACGTTCAACGTCCGACAATCACTTCAGTAGGGGCGAGCAATTTGCTCGTCGCGGATCTCTCGGTCTCCACTTACTACACACAACAGACAATCTAAGGAGCAATCATGGCAACAACAATCGTCACGGCGAGAGAGATCACATTCACACTCGCGACGGTCAATTATGACGCACAAACTACATCGGTCGTTCTCTCGAACGCTCCAGTTATCACGACGTATCAGACACTTGACGGCAAGGCTTACAAGCACATCGACGATCAATGGACTTTGACGGTTGCACTCTTGGCCGATTGGGGCGTTGCATCATCACTCTTTGAAGCTATGTGGAACGCGGCCAACAGCGCGCCGAATACAACTTTAGCCGTCTCATTAACTACAACAACAGGCGCGGTCTTTGCACTTAACGTCTTGCCAGTATTTCCGAACGCTGGTGGAACAGCACCGGACGCACAGAGCGATTCATGGACGATGACAGTCGTAGGCACTCCAGTCGCAACTTTCAGCTAATCAATAGAAACGGGAGCACAGTATGAAACTACCAATTACAATCGAGTTCAATTCGGGCGACGTCGCTACTTACATAGCACAGCCGCCAGAGTGGGCAAAGTGGGAAAACAAGACGGGTCACACCATCTCTCAAGCTGGAGATAAGATCGGTATTTCCGATCTCTTGTTCTTGGCTTGGAATGCAATGAAAAGAGAATCGGCCGGCTTACCGGTCAAAGGCTTTGAGATATGGTGTGAAACCGTCGCAGATGTAAAGGTGGAAAACGCAGACCCAAAAGTCACGCCGCCGGAACAGTAAGCCGACTTCTGATCGAGGTCGCTATTGCTACCGGAATCCCAATGTCTTATTGGGAGAGTGCCGAGGATCTCTTAACTGCCGTTGAGATATTGGAGACTCGGAATGGACGATGAGAAAATAACTTATGATCGAGCAGAATTGCGATCCATTCTCAAAGGCTTCAAAGCGATGGACGAAGAGGCCGTCGATGCGGCAAAGCGTGAATCTTCAGCTCTTGCCGAGTTCGTACAAGGCAAAATCCAGAATGCCGCTACTGGTCGAGGCAAGGTCGCAGACAGAATCGCTCAAGGTTCAAAGGTAAGCAAATCGTCAAAGATAGGCGAACTTTCATTCGGTTATGTATCACAGAAATTTTCAGGCGGAGCAACAACAAAGGATTTATGGGGCGGAACAGAGTTCGGATCTAACAAATTGAAACAGTTTCCAGTCTGGTCAGGTTCAACGGGTCGCGGTTCGACAGGTTGGTTTATTTATCCAACTTTGCGCGCGTTGCAACCGGAGATTGTTGCAAAGTGGGAAAATGCACTCGATAAGATTATGAAAGAGTGGGATTAAATGGCCGGATCAGGTTCACGCACTCTCAAGCTTTCCATTCTTGCCGATATTGACAACCTCAAAAAGAATCTTACAGACGGATCTCAAGAGGTCGAAGGCTTCGGCGATAAGATTTCAGATTATGGCAAAAAGGCCGGATTAGCATTCGCGGCGGCTGGGGCGGCCGCCGCGATCTATGCCGGGAAGCTTCTCGTAGATGGTGTCCAGTCAGCCATCGCAGACGAAGCGGCACAGCTCAAATTAGCGTCAGCCTTAGAGAATGCAACTGGCGCGACAACTAAACAAATCGCAGAGATAGAAAAACAAATCACAAAAACATCTCTCGCAACAGGCGTCACCGATGACGAGCTTCGTCCGGCACTTGCGCGATTGGCCATGTCCACAAATGATTCGACAAAGGCTCAAGAGCTTCTCAATCTTGCACTAGACATAAGCGCACAAACTGGAAAGCCGTTGGAAGGCGTGGCCAATGCACTCGGCAAAGCCTACGACGGCAACAGCGCGGCACTTGGCAAACTAGGAATCGGAATGTCAGCCGCCGAGCTTAAAGCGATGACATTTACCGAGACTCAAAACAAACTCTCGGAATTATTCGGCGGTTCAGCTGCCAAAAATGCCGAGACTTTTCAAGGACGAATGGATCGTCTCAAAATTGCATTTGATGAATCTCTTGAAACTATTGGAACGGCACTTTTGCCAATACTTGAAAAGATGGTCGGATATTTTACGGACAACATTTTGCCAATCGTTGAGAAAGTATCGGATGCGTTTTCCAGCGACAAAGGTGGGCTTGCGACTAGAATTTCAGATTTTGTCAATATTATCAAAACAGTCGCAACGCCAGTCTTTGAGGGAATGAAATCAGCTTTTGAAAGTATTACAACAGCCATCGATGACAATAAAACAAAATTTGAGTCATTCGTCGAGGTCATTCGCGTTCTTGCTCCATTCTTAGGAACGGTTCTCGGTGGAGCGTTCAAAGTCATCGGCGACATCGCAGGAGTCGTCATCGATGTCATCGGAACAATTCTCGGCGCGCTTAAGCCTATGATAAACGCCGCAATCACGGCAATTAACAAAGTCATTGACGGAATTAACATCGTCAAAATTGGCAAAGATATTGACAAAATTCCACTCATCGGCTCCGGCGGTGGAGCCGCTACACAATCCAAAGGCGCGTACGACGCGGCTCAAAACGCACAAAAAGACATCGGAGACTTGGCAGCTTCCGGCGGCGTAGTGCTCAAGATGCCGGATACAGGCGGAAGCTCAAGCGGTTCAGGGTCAAGCTCAGGATCTACATCCGCGACGGTCATTCCCATCACACCAATTGTGATAACTCCGGTTCCTATGATTGGAGATTATCAAGGCCCAGGTTTAACAACTGGCATGACAGGCGATTACACAAAAGTTCAAACTCCGTCTCCAACCGTTGTCAATAACATCACAGTCAACGGAGCCATCGATCCGGAAGGCACGTCAAGAGTTATCGTGGACACTCTCAATCAATCGTATCGAAGCGGTACAGGCGGAGCAGTCAATTTGCAAAACTCCCGATCGATGGAATAGCCAATGAGTAATTGGTCTCCAGTATGGCGAATCAAAGTCAACGGTACAGTCTCGACGAATTACATTCTTGCGACTTTATCGATGACAAGTGGCCGAACGACTATATGGCAACAGCCACAAGCTTCCTACTGCAATTTCACAATCATTCTCTTAGACGAATCCGATCCAAATATCAATATCAATGACACAATCTCCATCGAGCTTCAAAACTCATCGGCGACTTACATCCAAATCTTCGGCGGCGCGGTCTCCGATGTAACCTTGACAGTCTCACAAGTGGGAACATCGGCAGTCACTCAAGAGCTTCGAATTGTCGCCTATGGCGGACTGGCTAATCTCCAAAGGCAACTCACAAACGGACTTCTCTCGTCAGACTATGACGGATACCAGATCCAACAAGCCTTGAACGCTTACGGGAATTTCGCTTATAGTTCGCCGCTTGCAAATATCTCATGGGCAGATTTTCCCGGTTCTCAAACTTACGGCTTGACGACGGGATACGGCACTATCGACGTTCCGGGCGATTATCTTCAAGTACAAAGGACAATAAATCCACAGAATGTCTATTCGATAGCTTCAACAGTCGCGAATTCAGGAATGGGCAATATTTACGAAGATGCAACCGGGAAAGTCTGCTATGCCGATTCGACTCGTCGCGTGGATTATTTAGCTGCTAACGGTTACATTGATTTAACTGCCAATGACGCCATCGGTCAAGGATTACAGACAAAGATGAGCTTTGGCGATGTCCGGAACTCAATTACTGTTGGCTACGGAGTAGGAACAGCATTTTCAACTTCAACATCGGATGCAACATCCATCGCCTTATATGGTCAAAATGGCTACACGGTCAACACAACTTTAAGCCTGCTCGCCGATGCACAGCAACAGGCCGCGTTTTTTCTCAAATACTTCGCCAATCCAGTTCCAAATTTCAATTCAATTCGGTTCGGACTTGGCAATCCTGATATCACAGACGTCAGACGTAACAAGCTCATCTCAATTTTCTTTGGTGCTCCAGTAAGAATTGACAATTTACCGTCAAACATGGCGACGCCATTTTTAGGCTTCGTCGAGGGCTTTACTTTTCAAGCTTCATACAATGACGTCTCTTTGACGCTTAATGTCTCGGCTTTGGCTTATTCACTTAGAGCGATCCAATGGCAGCAAGTGAGTGTCTTGGAGGCTTACAACACTTTATCGCCTACGCTTGACTATGCACACGCAATCACCTCGGTAGTTTAGAAAGGAAAACAGATGGCAAATCCGACAACGAATTACGGCTGGGTCATGCCAGTCGCCGCAGACTTGGTCACAAATCTTCCGGCACAATTCAACACATTCGGGCAGGGCGTCGATACATCGATGGCTCAACTCATAGGCGGCACTACTGGTCAATATCTAGCTAAGACGTCGGCAACAAGCATGGCTTTTACATGGACAACTCTTGGAGCATGGGCGGCTTACACTCCAACGTTCGTCAACTTCACTCTCGGAAATGGCACAATTACTAAGTCAAGATACGTTCAAGTGGGAAAACTTGTTGTTTATGATTTTTTAGTAACTTTAGGAACGACGTCGTCAATGGGAACATCTCCCACAATTTCGCTTCCCGTGACTGGAGCTAATACAAACACAGCCGTCACACACGAAGGTTCAGGAACAATCGGCGCGGCTTTTTATGTAATGAGCTGGAGACTCAACTCAACTACAGCGGCCGTCTTGCTTCGAAATTATGCCAGCACAGATGTCCAATTATTATCGACGAGCGCAACCTTTCCCGGCACATGGGCGAGCGGCAACACTTTCTCCGGACAAATAGTTTATGAGGCGGCTTAACATGGCGGAAAAAATAACTCGTGAATCTCTCATCGCTCAAATTAAAAAAGAGAATCCAAAAATGGTCGCGACAATTAACGGCGAAGAGTATGAGCTTACAGTCGAAGAGTACGAAGAGGCCGCGACTAACTGGGCAAAAATGAGACTCGAACAAATCGAATTTGAGTCAAAGTGACCTATCCGATCGGAACTTCGGCTCGCATTCTTGAGGTTGCACTCGAAGAGGTGGGATTTATCGAAGAGCCGGTCAATCTTACAAAGTACGGAAAGCACACAAAGGCCGACGGTCTGCCGTGGTGTGGATCTTTTGTAAATTGGGTCTATGACAAGGCCGGAGTCAAGATTCCATCTATGGTCTCAACTGCAATCGGGGCGCATAAGATGAAAGAGCTTGGCCGTTGGATTGAGAATAAACCTCAAATCGGCGATCTTTGCTTCATGGACTTTCCACATGACGGCGTTGATCGTATCTCTCACATCGGAATCGTTGCAAAGGTTCTAGGTGATGCCGTCGTACTTATAGAGGGCAACACATCCGGCACAGGAGATCAACGAAACGGCGGAATGGTCATGATTAAGACACGGACGAAATCCGAGATAGTTGGATACGCTAGGCCTAAACTTTCCGCATACGGTGGAACTTTTCCAGCGTTAGAGATGAAACATCCAACGAAGGGCAAGGCTAAGAAATGAACGAACTCAAGGCAATTCTCGCGTCATGGTCTAGAAGCTTCTTAGCCTCATGCTTGGCCGTCTATCTAGCTGGAGTCACGGATCCAAAAGCAATTCTTGGGGCTGGTCTAGCTGCGGTCTTGCCAGTCATAATCCGCTGGCTCAATCCTAACGATGGCGCATTCGGTAGAAAATGAGTCTAGGCGAATGGAGCCTAGTCACTGGCCTAGTGATTTCAGTTGTGACGGCAATCTATTCGTCGATGCGTTTTATCGTAAAATCCATTATGAGGGAATTGACTCCCAATGGTGGAAACAGCCTCAAGGATCAAGTCAATCGCATCGAGTCGAGGCTCGACACGCTTATCGTTCAGCTTCTCGAAAAATAGACACGCCGACTCTAATCTTGCAAGCTCTGGCGATAAGTGTCATCCTGTAACTAGGGAGCGCGAACGTCGATCCCTAAACGGGAGCACAAAATGACAGAGATAATCTTTACCTTACTGGGAGCAATACTTTGCTCTGGCCTTATCTATCTCGGAGCTTACTCTTCGGGATATAACGACGGAAAGCGCGACGGTTGGAAACGTGGCCGCGCATTCTCAAAGCGTCAAGATAGCGAGGTCAACTAATGGGATTCCTGGACAACTACGAAGATGTCGCAACACGCATCAAACGATTCTGGGCTACTTATCCAACTGGACGCATTGAAACAAACGTCTTAGATTTCAACGCCGAAAAGGGCTTCGTTCTCATTCAATGCAAAGTCTGGCGAGACATTGAGGACTTACATCCAGCCGGAACAGACATGGCATTCGGCAACGTACAAACCTACAACGTCGGAATGAAAAAATGGTTCGTCGAAGATACAGCTACATCGGCAATCGGACGCGCAATCGGCCTAGTTCTCGGATCAGATACACGGCCTACTTTGCAGAATATGGAGCAGGTCGAAAAGGTAGATTCACAAATTGTCAAAGCTTCAGAGGAAACTCCGGACTACTGGACAACAAACTTCGATCCACAGGCCGACGGCATTCCAACCATGAAGAGCGCAGTTGCAGAGATCGCTACTGGACTCGGTGGAACACTTGTTCCAGCGGCTCCACGCTGTCCACACGGGGCGATGGTCTGGAAAGAGGGTCAAGCTAAGACTGGCAAAGCTTGGGGCGGATACTTTTGCACCGAGCGACTCAAGGCCAATCAATGTCCGCCAGACTGGCACACACTCGGCTCCGATGGACAATGGGGCAGACAATAATGGCTGGGATTCAGATACACACGGCCGAAGGTTGGGTCAATCTTGAGGACATCATTCAAGGCGAAGAGACTTGTTCAATCTGCGGAGTAGTAGAGCCAGCCGAAGGGGCTGGCTTTGCTAAATGCAATCCGCCGGAGCTTATGATCTATCTATGTCGAGCGCATAGGCAGAATCCACATGATTAGACTGCCAATCAATGAAGCCGATGAGTGGGCTGTACATAAGCGCGCAGGAGAAGTCATATTCGCTTATGGCCAGCAATTAGGCGTCACGGTTCACTACAACACAAAGCTAAACAAACACGAACAGACTACCGAATACGCCGAATCTTTAGCTGCCGAGTTACTTGTCGCTCAATACTTCGGACTCGACTTTGACATCAATGAATCAAAGGGCAAGCGCAAAGCCGACGTAGGCAAGGCAATTGAGGTCAAGTGGACGTCATACATCAATGGCAGTCTCATCATCTATCCAACCGATCGAGACGATGACGTGGCCGTTCTTGTTGTAGGTAAATCTCCAGAGTATTACATCGCTGGTTGGATACCGGTATCGGCTGCAAAGAAAAACAAATTCAAAAACACCGGACAGGATTCATGGTGGATTACACAACAACATCTTAATCCAATCGAGGACTTGGTGAGGAGCTCTTATGCAAGTGCAATCTAAGTGCCGAAAGTGCAATAAGAAAACATCGCATCTCATCCACATCATCACGGATAATCTTCCGCCAGATGTCAAGGTTGTTCAATGCGTGGTCTGCTCGGTCATGGGAATAGCGAGAGTTGAGGACTTAGATGGCAGTCTATGAATACAAGTGTCAAGTCTGCTCAAGAGTCCAGACAATCAAACGGCCAATGGGAGAGCTTGAACGTTCACCGTATTGTGATTATTGCGTGATACCTATGGAGAGGCTATACGACGCTACTCCGACGATATTCAAGGGCAAAGGATGGGGCAAGTCATGAGCTCATTTCTTATCGGATTACTGCTCGGACTGGTCATCGGTCGAGTGCTATCGATAGCTTTAGATCGATGAATAGTTATCCACAGGCGTTATCCACAGGCTTGTGGACATATCGCAACACCGCTCTGACCAGCACTTATATCGATGCGCTTGACTTGGTGATGTACGCTGGACAGGTACAGGCCGAGAACGAGAGAGAAGTCACGAAAGAGAATGATTATCACTCTTTCAATGATAAAAAGATAAATTTAAAAAAAAGACTCCTCCGGCCTCTTGTTAGCCTCTCCATCCTGATCGCATCGCTTGGGGCTACTCATGCCGAAGCGGCCAGCAACATCGATCATCTTAAGCTCTATGCTCATACTCTGATCATCGATTACAAACAGACTCAATGCTTCTATAACATCGTCTATCAAGAATCGAGATGGAACTTTCAAGCAAAGTCTGGAACTCATTACGGACTCATTCAAATGAAGAATGATCGTGTTAGATATATGGATCCTTACTCTCAAATTAAAATGGGAGTGGCCTATCTCAAGACTCGCTATGGCTCAATTTGTAATGGCCACCGGCATCTCCTCAAGTATGGCTGGCAATAAAAAATGAGACGGGGCGTATATTCAAACTCCACGGCCTATCCAGCCACACACACAGCTACACAGCCGAGAGGTGGACTAGATGAGTGCTGCTAGTAGTCGCGCAACAGGTGGAAATACAAGACTTTGGATGAAGATTCGTGAATCAATCTTGATTCGCGATGCTCATACTTGCCAGTATTGCGGCAACGATGCAGACACGGTCGATCATGTCGTACCAATCTCCAAAGGTGGAACGGATGAGCCGGATAATCTCGTCGCATCTTGTAAGCGATGCAACTTTCGGAAAGGAAATCGGTCGACCGGTTTTTTTGAAAGCGCTCGGAAACCTCTGACTCTTCCTTTTCCATTTTCACCGTCAAACGAATCGACAAGTCATGACTAAGGCTGGACAGGGTCGTAAAAGGCCTCTCAAGGTCGTTTCAGGGCCGAACAAGGCTGAACAGGGAATCGAAGTCACTCCCATAGGCTTAATCGGCTCAGAAACGCCTAGAATCCACTCAAAATTGAACGACTTACCGTCTCGCGGACTGGAATTGATTGACTTTGCATCTCAGCTCAAGATTGATCTCATGCCTTGGCAGAAATTCGTCTTCGAGCATTCTCTCAAAGTAAAGCCGGATGGACGCTGGAAACATCCAGTCGTGGCCATAGTAGCCGCCCGTCAAAATGGAAAGTCAACGATTATGGAGATGTCAATTCTTGGACGAATGTATCTTTGGAAAGAGCCGCTACAACTTGGCTCAGCACACGTCCTTACGACATCGCTTGAGACTTTTCGCCATATTGTCAACATCATTGAGAGCAGTCATGATCTATCTCGCGAGGTTAAGAAAATTCGCTGGGCGCATGGCTCGGAAGAGATAGAGCTTCTCTCCGGTGCGCGCTATGTCGTAAAGGCGGCAAACGCGGCGGCTCGTGGTTTTGCTAAGCCGGAGACGGTTTACATGGACGAGACTCGTCAGCTTAAAGATACGGAAGCATGGTCAGCGATGAGATATACGATGATGGCGGCTAAGAATCCTCAACTTTGGACGATGTCGAACGCTGGAGATCAGCACTCACTCATTCTCAATCAATTAAGAGATCGCGGCATGG
>Ga0209086_10002736_pt1 | contig 13623 bp, 9 predicted proteins | sample M_130207_XF_Meta_FD_187312 | JGI IMG/M metagenome (GOLD analysis project Ga0209086, IMG submission 187312) | Freshwater microbial communities from Lake Montjoie, Canada to study carbon cycling - M_130207_XF_MetaG (SPAdes) (version 2) | ecosystem: Environmental > Aquatic > Freshwater > Lake...
CTGCTAACGTCTCGCACCATGAAAACCAGTCCTCAGACACTGCAACCGGAGAATCGCAACGCACAGGAACAGCGAACCCAGCCTGATCAATCGGCACGCTTCTGCAAGATCGTGAGTTGTGTAACGAATGCCCGCGGAAAGTGTATCCGCGTGTAGGAATTCACCGTGACGATCGTCTTGCATACCAATCTCCACCTCATTGACCTCACCGTTGGCACCACGTTACGGGCGCTCTTCCACTCTGGGCTGGGCAACTCCACATTTTGCCCGGGGAAAATCACCATCTGATGGATGAGAAAGGAGGTGAGCCTCCCGTGACGACGCCAACTCCAACCGATGGATTGCCCGGCGGGCGATTCACGCGGGGCGCACGGCTGGTGTGGACGCTCCTCACCATCATTCTGGTCATCGAGATCGTCGCCATGGTGTGGCTCTCCCGCAGGTACTGTCAGCCGGCCACGCCGATGGCGAGCCCGACGCAAGGAGCCGTCGTCCCGCTCCCGGAAAAATGACGAGCTGAATGTGGGTCTGGCACGAAGTTGGTGCCGTGTCCGACACTCTTCAGGGTACTGCACTGCGGCAGCCAGTTGAGTTTGAAGAGATTTTGAAGAGATCGGATCCACTTTGCGTCGTATTCCATCGCGGCGCCCGAGCCTCCGCCGGGCAGCTTTCAAATCACGACACGCACCACTCATGAAAAAACTCCTCCTCCTATTCACCATTCTGGCCACCGCCTGCCCGGGATTCGCGCAGGATATTCGCGATGGCTCTGGCACCGGGCAGGGCAAGATCGAGGCGGATGGCACGATTCGGAATTCATCGGGCACTTCGGTCGGCAAAATTGACCGGGACGGGACGATCCGGAATTCGTCCGGGACTGGCATTGGGAAAGTGGCTGCTAGGAAATTGCTTTCGCGCCCGCCGCACCGGAAAGCTGCTAGGAAATTGCTTTCGCGCCCGCCGCACCGGAAACGGTCAGAACGGGGACGGGCGTCGGGGAGTGAGGGGGTCTGGTCGGAACTCGCGGTGTCGCTGCGCGAGTAGCATCGGCATCCGTAGCCGCACTTGTGAAAGCGCGGGCTGATCCCTGCCGTTCAAGAAGCGCCCGCGCTTTCACAAGCGCGGCTACATCGCTGCAAGGCGCCAGCGTCGCGGGTGTTTTTCCCCGCACCAGCGTCTTGCCATCATGAGCGGAGTGCGAGAAACGGAGCATCGCAAGCCATCGGCTCTGCATCACACGACAAAATCACCCCACCAACCCCCATGAAACTGAAAGCCATCACCTCCCTGTTTGCCGCGCTGTGCGCGGTGTTCGTCACCGCTGCCATCGCCGATGATGCGAAAATCCCCGGCATGAAAAAGGCCCCCGCCGCCGCTGCAGAGGCGCTGAAAAAATATGCCGCCGATGCGGGCATGAAGATTGAGAAGGTCGCCGTTGAAAAGCACGGCAAGGTCACCGTGTATGAGGCCGAGTTGAAGGCGGCCGACAAAGCGGATCGGGAGGTTTCCGTGACTGCCGACGGCAAGCTGAAAGGCGAGGAGGAGACAGTGCCGCTCGACAAGGTTCCTGCAGCCGCGCGCAAGGCCATCGAGGAAAATGCGAAGGGCGCGAAGATCGAGCGTGTGCAGCGGATCAAGGAGGACGGCGAGATTACTTTCGAGGCTGCGTATGTGCTGAAGGGAAAGACGACGGAAGTCGTTTTTTACCCCGACGGGAAGATCAAGCCCGAGGAAAAATAGCGCATCGTCCGCACGGCGAATGTGCGGATGTGGCGGAAATTTCACTCCCAAAGTGCGGAGGCTTCCCGCAGTGTCGTGGCCTCGATGAAACGGATTCTCCTCACCGGAACGCTTGCGTTGGTTTTCGCAGGCTGCGCGCATTTTTCCGCGCAGCCGCTGGATGCCTCGCGCAGCGCGGCGAAGCTGACAGGGCGGCGGCTCGCGGCGGGAACCTGGACCTTGAAGACGCTCACGGAGGAGGCGCTGCGGAATCATCCCGATGTCGCGCTGGCGCGCGCGCAGTATGAGACGGCGAAGGCCACGATCCGCACGGCGGGCGAGCGGCCAAATCCGACGCTGCTGCTCACGCCGCAGATCGTCACGCCGCTCGACTGGATGGCGGGGACGTATGGCGTGGAGTTTGACTGGACCTTCGAGACGGCGGGCAAGCGCTCGAAGCGCGGCGACGTGGCTCACGCAAATGTGAACGCGGCGGCGAGCCGCGTGGTGGATGCGACATGGAAGGTGCGCGCGGCGGTGCGCAAGGCGATGCTGGAGCTGTACGCAGCGGAGCGGCGCGGATCTCTGGTCGCTGCCGCAATCGCGAAGCAGGAGGAATTGGTGAAGCTGATCGAGGCGCGGGTGCGTGCGGGCGCGGTCTCGCACATTGAGCTGTCGCAGCCACGGCTGATGCTCGTGCAAATCCGCATGCAGCAGGCGGACACGGGGAAGGCGGCGTTGCTCGCGCGGGCGTCGCTCGCGGAGTCGCTGGGCATGGGCACGGCGGGGATTGCCGGTGCGAAGTTTTCGTTCGCGGCTTTTGAAAACACGAAGGGCCTGAGCCTTTCCCATCGCCGCGCGGCGCTCACGCATCGCGCGGATGTGCTCGCGTCGCTCGCGGACTACGCGGCGGCGGAGGCGGTGCTGCGGCTGGAGATTGCAAAGCAGTATCCGGACATCCACCTGAACCCCGGCTATCAGCTCGACGGTGGGGCAAACAAGTGGGGCCTCGGCATCGGGATCACGCTCCCGATCTTGCACCAGAACCAGGGCGCGATCGGCGAGGCCGAAGCGAAGCGGCGCGAGGCGGCGGCGAAGTTTGACGTGGTGCAGACGAAGGTGCTCGCAGACTGCGACCGCGCGGCGGCGTCGGTGAATGCCGCGCGCGTGAAATTCGGGACTGCGTCGAATTTGATCAGCGAGCAGCAGCGGCAGTATGAGACGGAGAAGCGGCTCGTGCTGGCAGGCGAGGGGGACAAGCTCACATTGCTCACCGCCGAAGTGGAGCGTGCGACGACGGAGATCACGCGGCTGGATGCGGCGATGGAATTGCAGGTCGCGCTCGGCGCGCTGGAGGAGGCGACACAATCACCGCGCGACCGATGAAAAAGCTGCCGAACATATTGATCACGCTCGTGCTGCTCGCGGCGCTCGGCTGGACGCTGTGGCGCGGGTTCGCGCACCGGAGCGAGCAGGAGCGCGAAAAGAAGGGGGAGAAGGAAAAAGCGGAGACGGAGAAGAAGGAGGAGCCGGTGGATTTTACCGTGAAGCTGGAGAAGGGGAAATGGAAGGCGCTCGGGGTCGAGATGGCGGAGCCGGAGAAGGCCGAGCTGCGGCCGCAGCGCATGGCGTTTGGCTGCGTGATGGATCCGGTGCCGATCGTGACGCTAGACGGCGACCTGTCCGCGGCGGAGGCGGCGCTCGCGGCATCGCGCTCCGAATACGAGCGGACGCAGGGGCTGCTGAAGGGAGGCGAAGGCGTTTCGCGCAAGATTGCGGAGACTGCCGAGGCGCAATTCCGGGCGGATGAAATCAAGGCCGACGGTCTGCACAGGCGCGCGCGGCTGGAGTGGGGCGTTGCATTTTCCGCGATGCAATCTGCCGAACGTCGCAGCGCCGTGGAAAAGCTCGTGCGTGGCGATGCGGCGCTCGTGCGTGTGGATTTGCTGCCGGGCGATGCGCTCGCGGAGATGCCGTCGCTCGCGCGGCTGGGTGTGCTCGGGCGCGAGGGCGAGATGATTCAGACGGCGAACATCACGCCCGCGACGGACACGGATGTGAAGACGCAGGCGCAGGGCTTCGTGCTGCGCGTGGAGAAGCCGGCGTTCGCGCTACGTCCCGGCATGGCGCTCACGGCGTGGCTGGAATTTGCGAAGGAGCCGCAGAAGGGCTTCGCGCTGCCGCGCTCGTCGGTGCTGCGGCACGACGGGGCGACGTGGGTTTTTGTGCAGGAGGAAGGCGAGAAATTTGTGCGCAGGTCCGTGACGCTCGTCGCGCCGCTCGACGGGGAGAGGGGCTGGTTCATCGCGGAGGGCAGGGGGATCGCTGCGGACGATCTGATTGTGGAAGTCGGTGCGCAGGCGCTGCTTTCCGAGGAGCTAAAAGCGCAGGGCGGAGGGGAGAAGGACTGATGAGGACGGAGCACTGAGCACTGAGAACTGAATGCTCTCCCGCATCGTCCAACTCTCGCTGCGCCACCGTGGCGTCGTGCTCGCGCTGGCGGCGCTGCTGCTCGCGTGGGGGGCGTTGGTCGCGTCGCGCGCGCCGCTCGATGTGTTCCCGGAATTCGTCCAGCCGCAGGTGACGATTCAGGCCGAGGCGCCGGGGCTCGCTCCTGAGCAGGTGGAGACGCTCGTGACGCGGCCCATCGAGAGCGCGGTGAACGGTGCGGCGGATCTCGAGTCGGTGCGCTCGGAGAGCATCCAGGGGCTGAGCGTGGTGACGGCAGTTTTCAAGCCCGGCGCAAACATCCACATCGCGCGGCAGGCGCTCTCGGAAAAACTTTCCGCACTCGCGCGTCAGCTTCCGGACGGTGTGCGCGCACCTGCGATGTCGCCGCTCACGTCCTCGACGATGGACCTTTTGAAGATCGGACTCCTCTCGGAGAAGATGACGCCGCGCGAACTGCGGACATTCGTGGACTGGACGCTGAAACCGCGCCTGCTCGCGGTGCCCGGCGTGGCGCGCGCGAATGTCTTCGGCGGCGAAGTCGAGCAACTGCAAATCCAAGTGCAACCGGAGCGGCTCGCGGCATTTGACCTCACGATCACCGATGTGCTCGACGCGGCGAAGGCGGCGACCGGCGTGCGCGGCGCGGGCTTCATCGAGACGCCAGCGCAGCGGATCGTGATTCAGACGAACGGCCAGGCATTCACGCCCGAGCAGATCGGCGAGGCTGTGGTCCGCAAGGGCGCGCCGGTCGTCCGGCTGCGCGATGTGGCGCGCGTGGTGAGCGGGCATGAGCCGAAATTTGGCGACTCGCTCGTGATGGGAAAGCCGGGCTGCCTGCTCACGCTGTCGAGCCAGTTCGGTGCGAACACGCTCACCGTCACGCACGCGCTGGAGGAGGCGCTCGAAGAACTGAAGCCGCTCTTCGCACGGCAGGACATCAAGGTGTTTCCGGCGCTGCATCGGCCCGCGACTTTCATCGAGACGGCGCTCGCGAATGTGCAATCGTCGCTGATGATCGGCGGCGCGCTCGTGGGCATCGTGCTGCTGCTTTTCCTCCTGGATTTTCGCACGGCGTTCATCTCGTTCATCTCGATTCCGCTCTCGCTGCTCACTGCGGTGCTGGTGCTGGATGCGTTCGGCGTCTCGCTGAACACGATGACGCTCGGCGGCTTCGCGGTCGCGATCGGCGTCGTGGTGGACGATGCGATCATTGACGTGGAAAACATCCTGCGCCGCCTGCGCGGAAACGCAGTGCTGCCGCAGCCGCGCCCGCTGTGGCGCGTGGTGCTCGACGCCTCGCTCGAAGTCCGCAGCGCAGTCGTGTATGCGACGTTCGTGGTCACGGTGGTCTTCCTGCCGGTGCTCACGATGTCGGGATTGCAGGGGCGATTTTTTGCACCGCTTGGCGTGGCGTTCATCCTCTCGGTGCTCGCTTCGCTCGGTGTCGCGCTCACCGTCACGCCCGCGATGTGCCTCGTGTTTTTGAAAAATGCGAAGGCGCATGAGGAGCCTGCGTGGGTGCGGTGGCTTAAGTCGCTGCATCGCGAGTGGTGCCTCTTTTTCGCGGGCTGGCCGAAGGCTACGATCCTCGGCGCGCTCGCGCTCGTCGCAGGCGCGTGCGTGCTGATGAAAGGTTTTGGCGGCGCTCTGCTGCCGGATTTTCGCGAGGGGCATTTTGTCATGCAGGTCACCGCGCGGCCCGGCACTTCGCTCGGCGAGATGCTGAGGATGGGCGGGCGGCTTTCTGAAATGATGCTGGCGAACGGGCACATCGCGACCGTCGAGCAGCAGGTCGGGCGGGCGGAGCAGGGCGAGGACACGTGGGGGCCGCACAAGAGCGAATTCCACATTGAGCTGAAGCGCGGCACGACGCCGGATCAGGAGGTCGAGACGCAGAAGGCGCTGCGCGAAATGCTGGAGGATTTCCCCGGAGTCACGGGCGAGGTGCTCAGCTTTCTCGGCGACCGCATCGGCGAGACGCTGACGGGCGAGACGGCGCAGGTCGTGGTGAATGTCTTCGGCGAAAATCTCGACGCGCTCGATGCGACGGCACGCGACATCGCGAAGCAACTCGGCACGGTGACGGGCAACGCAGACGTGCAGGTGAAAGCGCCGCCGGGCCTGCCCGTGCTCGCGGTGCATCTGCGCCCGGAGCGGCTCACGCAATTCGGATTCCGTCCGCTCGAAGTGCTCGACGCGGTGCAGGTCGCGTTTCAGGGCGCGACGGTGGCGCAGATGGTGCGCGGGAGCCGCATTTTCGAACTCGAAGTGATCCTCGCCGACGCGGCGCGGCGCGAGCCGGAGAGCGTGGGCGATCTGCTCGTGACAAACGGCGACGGACTGCGGATGCCGCTGCGGCAACTCGCCGACGTGGAGCTGACGAACGGGCGATACAGCATCGAGCACGACGGCACGCGGCGCAGGCAGACGGTGACGTGCAACGTGACGAAGCGCGACGTGTCGTCGTTCGTCGCCGAGGCGCGAAAGCGCATGGAGGAAAAGGTGCGCAAACCCGCAGGCGTGTATCTCGAATGGAGCGGCGCGGCGGAGGAGCAGACGAAGGCACGGAACGAAATGATCGTGCATTTTTTCGCGGTCTTGGTGGGCGTGGTGATTCTGCTTGCTCTCGTTTTTCGCAACGCGCGGCACGTCGCCCTAGTGCTGGCGAATTTGCCGTTCGCACTCGTCGGCGGGGTGCTCGCGGTCTTCGCGAGCGGCGGCCTGACGAGCATCGGTTCGTGGGTGGGCTTTGTGACGCTCTTCGGAATCAGCACGCGGAACAGCATCATGCTCATCTCGCACTACGAGCACCTCGTCGCGGGCGAAGGCGCGGAGTGGAATCTCGAAACGCTCGCACGCGGCGCGGGCGAACGGCTCGTGCCGATCCTGATGACCGCGCTCGTGACCGCGCTCGGTGTGCTTCCGCTCGCGCTCGGCAGCGGCGAGGCGGGCCGCGAGATCGAAGGGCCGATGGCGATCGTGATCCTCGGCGGGCTGATCACTTCGACCGCACTGAACCTGCTCGTGCTTCCCGCGCTCGCGTGGAAGTGGGCGCGCTTTGCGAGGCCCGGGGCCGAAGACGGGCCGTAGCGGTTCGGGGTGTGAAGCCATCGCGGTGGTGCGTTTGCAAAGTAGTCCCGGGCTTTAGCCCGTAATGACAGTCAGCCATGTTTGGGCGATTGGATTTTATGCGGCGCACATTTTTCAAACCGCGTGCAAGCCGACGCTGAACGTTTCGGCACGCTGAAGCGTGGGACTACTTTGCCAGCGCGCTGCTGACGCGAGGTGCGTTTCGCGGGGAGCAGGGGCGCGTTGCGACGCACGCGGTTACTCTATTTCATTTGCGGCGCAAAAAATTGAATCCCCGCCGAGTCATTCGTTGACTTCACGTGCGCGCGGGCGCACTCTCCGCGCAGTTCTTTCCCAATCATTGCTGCAAGGAATTTGCTTTCGCGCCCGCCGCACCGGAAACGGTCAGAACGCGGACGGGCGTCGGGGAGTGAGGGGGTCTGCCGCCACAATCTCAGAACCGCACCGTGACTCCGAAGAACGTCTGCACGTCCGGTGCGGCGCGGGTGACGCCGAGGTTCACGCCGGTGTCGAACTGCACGTTCTTCCCCACCATCAGCAGCAGTCCGAAATCCACGGTCGCCGCCACCGGTGCGTGGGCCTGCGTGTTCACGTCCGACCAGAACTCCGCGTAAGCCGTGAGCGGGCCGACGATTTTGTGCGAGACGGACGCGGAGTTGATGACTTCCGCGTGGTGACCGCTGCCGGTGTCGTTTGCGTTGATCGAGACGCCGCTGTTGATGCCGAGATCAAAATCTCCCGGCAGTGTCGCGCCGAGGAGCAGCAGCGCGCCGCCCTCGGTTTTTCCGTTGCCGAGATTGTGGTTCGCGGTTGGCGTTTTGACGAAAAGTTCCAGCCCACCCGAGGTCTTGCCGCCGTCATTGCCCCAGAAGTTTATTTTCAACGCGACCGTGAGATCGCCGATGCCCTGCTGCCGCGGCGCGATGCCGGTGGTCGTGTCCTTGTCGCGGTTCACTTGGTAAAAGGGGATGAGCAACTGGATGTCCGCCCAATTCGTGAGGCCGATGCGCAGGTTTGCGTTGGCAAAGGTCCAGTTGTCGTTGCGCACGAAGCTGCGGTCAGAATTGTAGCGGTCGTGGCTGAACGCGAAGACGTCCATCTCCAACTGCAGATGCCCCGCATCCACCGTGTGCGGGCTGTTGGTCTTGTCCGGCCGGTCGGTGTCGAATTCGCGCAGCGACGCGGCGGGCGTGGGAGAGAAAAGCGAGTAGTGCGATTTGTCCGCGGGCTTGTCCTCCGCGCGGACAGCAGACAGCAGGCAGAAAAAAAAACCGCCGCAGATGAGGCGAGGAAACATGGGCGCGGAGACTGACTGCTTTTGTTGCGAAGGCAAGCGGCTGTGGCGTGGAGCGCCGCGCGTCCTACTGCAGGAATTTGCTTTCGCGCCCGCCGCACCGGAAACGGTCAGAATGGGACGGGCGTCGGGGAGTGAGGGGGTCTGGGAACTCTCCCGCACAGCCGGCAATCGCGGTTGGTCATCGTCTTCATCCACGTCTGGAAGCCCGGCATCGGATGCGATGTATGATGAGCTTCCCGTCTACTAGAGCGGCTGCAGTCGCATCTCAAGACAACCGGAACACGGGAATCACTCCGCTCTTCTTAGGCAAGGTGCGCTGGCCAACGTAGTCGAATTGAAATTCATCCGGGTTCGCAAGTGTGGCCATCGCAGCGAATTCGCCACTCACATAAACATGGCCTTCTTCCGCGATCGGCTCGATACGTGCGGCGAGATTCGCGTGTCTACCCATGAAGCTGAGGCTTTTCGTGATCGGGTCAAATCCTTCATACAGAGGTCCCGCGTGCAACCCGATACGCAGTTGTAGAGAAACTTCGGTTGAGGCGAGTCCGAATCGTTTCGACCACACTTGTGAACTAACAAGACTCTGCAGTGCAAGCGCCGCATGCGCGGCTTCGCTTGCGGTCTTAAACACCGCAAAGATCGCATCGCCCCAAGTGTTGCGTGCGAGGGCAGTATGACGTGAATCAGACAACACACGATCCACATTCGCTAGGAATTCTCCCATGAAACCCGGATACGCCGCATCTGGCATTTTTGAAAATCCGACCACGTCGGCAAAAAGAATCGAGCGGATGACAATGGCGTCGGACATCAGGCGTTGAGCGTGTTGGGGTTGATGATATCGATAGGAATGTTCGCATCGCGACAGAGTTTCACGAAATGCCCCGTGCCACCCGGCTTGGGAGCGGCGGCATCGGCTTCGTCCGACAGCACGATGGCACGAAGCTGGCCATTAATGCGTTTCGTCCGCAGAATGGCAGTGCCTAACATGACATAATTGGCGTAATCGCATTGCGTATCTCCATCCACGTCCTCCGCGCAGGTAATGGCTTGGATGTGGGAGGCCTTTTCATAAATGCGTTCGAGGCGGGTGGACCAATCGTAACCGCAGTTGTTGGCGACTTCACGAATGCGACGCAAAGGAAAAGGCTCCATCAGCGTGATTCGCCCGCGCGTTGCAAGCAGAGCCTCTGCAAAAAGAATATCACCTCCCGGCGCACCCGCACTGATGCCTTCAACCACCCCCATTTTGGCGATAATTTTTGTTAGAGCCAAAGCAGCAGGTCCATCCATGCGGCATATTTTCTCTGGCAACCGGGGAGCTTCACGCACGGCACAATCCGGAATGTGGCCGGCAAAAATGAGCAGAACCGGTTTCGGAAACCATTTATCCAACAACTTATCATCTCCGGATACCTCGGCCAGCAACAGGGCGGCAACCGCGCGATTTGCCGCTAGGTCGCCCGGTGACTGAACGCTCAATGCCGCCGCTTTTGCATAGTGTTCGCCCGCGCGATCCAACTCACTCAGCACGAGCCGCATCTCCGCAAGGTTGGTTTGGTTCCACATCGATCCATGGTCGACCCGTTGTTCGATGAACTCGATCACCAGCAGCGCTTTGGCGCGCGCGGTTTCGTGTTGTCCTGCAAAATAAAGAAACTGCACCTCCTGGTTTGCCGGATAAGACCAATCGGCCCCCTCTTGGCGGGCGAAAGTTTTCGCCTGCGCCGCCCATTTCGCGGCTTCCGTCATCAGGCGCGATCGTTCTTCTCCTGACTGCGCGGCTAAACCACGATCTCGCAGCAATCGAGCTTGTGCGCTGCATACACTACCATCGGCCTCATGCTTTGTTAGAAATTCATCCAGCACGTGTTGCGCCTCACAGGTGGCGCCAGAGCGAGCGAGCGCGGTCGATTTGGCAGCGATCAAACGGTGAGGTGGAAAATCCGCTGCCGCGGCACAACGCAAGCCGTGATTGGCAGCATCGTGCGCGAGATAAAATTCGCCTTCGCTATTAGCCCGCTTTGCGACGTTTTCATAACATGCCGCGATGAATCCCTGCTCAGCTTGCTCGGTCACCGCATGCTGCCACACACGTCGGAAATACGCATAGTCCACATGTGCTGCCAGCTCACGCAACCATGGCGCGGTCGAAGTTGGTATGTCCTGAAAACCCATGTTATTGATTGCTCCTGTCGGTGAATGTCTTTTTCTCCGACAATGTGCCGTCGGCGTATTCCAACTGTACCGTCACGGATTTGGTGGTTAGCGGAAGTGTTAGGTAAATGGTTTCGTCGGTATTGATTTCGTAAGGAGACTGACCCGGCTTCGGTGGACTGAAGGCAAAAGTTTTATCAAGCGCTTCACTGTCTACCGAGTAGCGAATGCTTTTAAGCGAGCTTCGGTAACTGAGTAACGAAGTGAAGTAACACAACAATTTGCCGTCGTATTCGCGTAACCTGACCCATGAGTTCATCAGTGATCCGAGCACTTGTTTGCCGAAGGCCAGAGTGACATCCTCCGTGTTGAAACTCACTTTGAACGGGCCATTGGTTTTATCGGTAATGTCCACGTAACGGACTTCCATCGAGTAAGTGCCGGCCTTCAATTTCCCGAGCGGAACGGACATGTTTGGCATGGGCATTCCCGTCTGCGGATTCACTATCGTTGAAACGCCCGTATCCTTGAAATCCGCATCGCCTTCATAGCGCCACTCGACTTTTTTGATTTTATAATCCGCAAATCCGAACGTCATCATCCAGCCGTCATTCGACTGCATCGCTGTTAGAGAAACAGGATTTTTCAAAACCGATTCCGGCATCGCCGCGAGCTTGGCGGCGCGGGCATCCACGTCACTGAGCCATTTTTGTCCCTCTTTTTTATCGAGAATGTATTTCTGAAACTTGCCCGCCGTATTAAGCCCACGAAAGGCATCGAGCCATTTCTTCTCCTCGTTTTTATCGGCGATGGTTTGATCTCCGAGCTTTTCAGCCGAAAACTCGCGGCTGAGAAGATAGGCGGCTGGCGAGAAATCAGGAGCCTTTTCCGCGAGCGCGCGCAAAGTTTCAATGCGCTGTGCTTTGGGCAACAACAGTGCGGATACTGCTTCGAGCGAGAGCGTGGAATTGCTTTTCCGCAACGCTGTTAGAACTTCATGTGCTCCATCCCCGCCTTCTTGCACTTTCAACATATCGGCATAAGCGACGTAGGGATCGATATACTCCACACCCGATGCGAGAAATGCGTTGTAGCTTTTCCTCGCCATCGCGAAATCGGACTTCACCTCCGCAAAGCGAGCGTTGTGATAATGATCCGCCGGGGTCTGGGGATTAGCGATGATTCCGTCATGCTTGGAGGCTTCTTCAAAAAGCTTCGCGAGGTCGTCGATTTTCGAAACTACCTGCGCAGTTTGCTCGCGCACCACGGTCGTGTTGGCCTCAACTTTTTTCTCTACGATCTCGGATTTTTCATCCGTGCGCGTTTTCACCCACCACAAGCCACCAGCGAGCAGTAAGACGGCGGCAGCGAGCGCGACACGCCAACGAATTCCATTCCTTCGCTCACGTTCCGCTGCGACGCGGAGTTCTTCGAGATCGTTGCGGAATTTGAGCAGTGTTTTTTCTAACTCGCTGGCATTCGGCATCGCATGCCACAACCGATCGCTCTGTTCGATTTTCTTACGATAATCCTGTTGAAGTTTGCGGAGTTCCTCTGGCTCGTCGTTCGGCTGGTCGGGTGTGAAATTCTCGTCGAGCAGAAAATGCCACACTTTCATCCCACGCCGCACCGCATAAAGCGCTTCATACTGGGTGTAGCTCACGCGTCCGAATTCAGGATCGGGCTCCGATGGTTCCAAACCATAACGCTGTCCGGTCAGTTGGATCAATCCAACACAAGAATCGATTTGCCGCCGCAAGATGTCGCGAATTTCCCCTTGCTCCACCCCGATGATGTCCTGCCATACCGGCTCGTAATTAAGAAACAGCAGAGTGTTCGCCACGATCTGTCTGGTTGAAGCCAGTTCTCGTGAAACAGAGCTGATGAAAATACGCGGTTTGACGGACATTTTTTGTAGTTATCAGCCCGCGCGACGCATGTCGAGGCTCAAGCCTCATCACGACAACTAGCTCCTACCTAGGCCGTTTGCCGGTATATCGAAAATGATGGCGCGCACATGACAATCTTGAAGCGTGATTTCTAGTTGTCACTGGTTCGCGGGCGCTGTCATGAGCGGTTGCTGCTAGGAATTTGGCTGCTAGCTGCTAGGAATTTGCTTTCGCGCCCGCCGCACCGGAAACGGTCAGAACGCGGACGGGCGTCGGGGAGTGAGGGGGTCTGCCGCTGGCGGCGGGAAAATTTCCCGCTCACGGGAATCGTGCGCGTCATGTCCGAGTTGTAGTTCGCGTAGGACGCGCCGACATCGAGCAGCAGGAGCTGGCCAGCCTTCAACTCGGCGGAATTTTCCTGATAGTGCAGGCAGCACGCATTTTTCCCGCCCGCGACAATCGGCTCGTACGCGAAGCGCCCGCGCCCGCGGATGAACTCATGCGCGAACTCCGCCTCCACATCCGTCTCCGTCCTGCCCGGCTTCGTGAACCGCAGCACGCGGCGGAACGCCTTTTCCGTGAGCTTGCACGCGCGCGCGATGATCTCGATCTCGCGCTCACTTTTCACGAGCCGCAGCGAGTGCATGAGCGGCGCGAGGCGGCGCAGGTCGTGCACAGGGAAGCGGTGCCGCACCTCGCGCACGAAGCGGTCATCCCGCGTCTCCACCTCGGCGGTCGCGCGCTTGTGCTCGTTCGTGTTCAGGAAAATGTGCTCCGCCTCGCATGCGAGCCTGCGGAAGATGCCCCAGAATTCCTGCGTCCACTTCACGGCCTTGATGCCCGTGAGTTTCTGCGCCTCGTCCTTGCGCAGCTTGTGACCCTCCCAGAGTTCGTTGTGCTCGTTCGGCTCGCGGACGAAGAGCACCTCGCGCAGCTTCTCGTCGTCGGCGTCGGGGAAAATGACGAGCAGCGTCTCCTCCTGCTCGACGCCGGTGAGGTAGAAGAGATCGCTGTTCG
>Ga0209086_10002737_pt1 | contig 13622 bp, 13 predicted proteins | sample M_130207_XF_Meta_FD_187312 | JGI IMG/M metagenome (GOLD analysis project Ga0209086, IMG submission 187312) | Freshwater microbial communities from Lake Montjoie, Canada to study carbon cycling - M_130207_XF_MetaG (SPAdes) (version 2) | ecosystem: Environmental > Aquatic > Freshwater > Lake...
AAGATTAAAAGCACTGAAAGAGTTATTGGCGCTAGAAAAATCAACTACAGCAGCGATTCCTTTTGATCAATGGTGTAGCCCTCCTGAAGTCCATTTAGAAACCGAAGAAGCCAAAAAATATTATGAAGGTATATAAAAACAAATATATAAATTAGATATTTTTTATTTTCTCACTCTATCAATACGTTTTAAGCGTAAAAATATGTAAAACTTTATTTATAAACGTATTTATTGTATCTTCAAAGTTAGATACTTCATCAGCACAATATAATTCAAACAAACGTGTAGCACCTAATTCATAAAATCGTTTGTCTAAGTTTTTACCCATCTGAGAAAATTTATCGTAATTAGTGTTTCCTAATCCTAAAACAGCGTATTGAACATTAGAAAATGTATTTGCTGGTTGTTTTCTATTTTTTACTTTTCTCCAAAAATAATTAGCGGTCTCCGGTGCGTCTCCATTTCCAGTTGTTGAACAAACTATAATTACAGTAGATTTTTCTTGTTCGTTCGGAATAAAAGAAAAACGATCGTTTTGAATTGTTTTATTTAAAGAAGAATAAGTACAATTGTAACCTTTGTCGTCTAACAATTCACTAATATGTTTTGCGATTTCCTCTGCATTACCAGTTTGAGAACCGTATAATACATATATATTGTTCTGCATCATATATATATTACATTTATAATAAAAACGACTTATATAAATAACTATATCTATAAATAAGATTATTTGTATGACACTTTTGGAAAAAATGATTTTCAGAAAATTAGAAAAAAATGATTTTAATAAAAATTATTTACAACTATTAGAACATTTAACAACGGTAAATCCTGAAAAAATTGATGTGAATACATTTACTGCATTTGTAGATAAGTTAAATGATTCTCATGCAGTGTATGTTTTGGAAGATTCCATTAATAATATAGTAGTAGGAACAGTTACTCTATTCATAGAAGATAAAATTATTCATAATATGGGAAAAGTTGCTCACATTGAAGATGTAGTAGTAGATCCAAAATACAGATGTGCAAATCTAGGAAAAACATTGATTAAAAAAATCACTGAAATTGCAAAAAATGCAAAATGTTATAAAATAATTTTAGATTGTTTAGAAAATAACGAAGATTTTTATATAAAATGTGAATTTAAACGAAAAGGACTACAAATGGCAAAATATTTTATTTAGAATTAAAATTTTTGTGTATTAATCATTTTATAATACAAAATTAGAATGAAAAATTTTTTAATTATATTATACTATATTAATGAAAATTAATACTAGTTATACATCACTATCAAATAGTTTATTTGATAACAACCTTGTTGACAATATTAAATGTTTATTTGTAACAGGTGGTGCTGGATTTATAGGGTCTAATTTCATTAATTTATTTTCAAAAAAATATCCCAGTGTCAAAATAATTAATTTTGATGCACTTTATTATTGTGCCAATGAAAACAATGTAGATGAAGAAGTTAGAAATTCTAATAATTATTTTTTTATCAAAGGAAATTTGCAATCTTATGAAACCCTAGAGGCAATATTTAAAACAAATTTAATAACACATATTATTCATTTTGCAGCTCAGTCACATGTTCAGAATTCATTTGATGAATCATTGGAATACACAAAAGATAATATTATTGGTACACACAACTTACTTGAAATAAATCGTTTGTATAATAAAAATCTTGTTAAGTTTATTCATGTTTCTACTGATGAAGTATATGGAGAATCTATGTTGGAATCCACAGAAGAAAAAAAAACAGAACAATCTATTTTATGTCCTACAAATCCATATGCTGCAACAAAAGCAGGTGCTGAATTATTAGTACAATCTTACAACCATAGTTATAATATGCCTATTATTATCACAAGAGGAAATAATGTCTATGGTCCAAATCAATATCCTGAAAAGCTAATTCCTCGTTTTATTCAACTTTTACAAAATAATAAAAAAGTCACTATTCAAGGTGATGGAAGTTGTGTGAGAGCATTTTTACATGTAACTGATACATGTGAAGCATTTGAACATATATTACTAAAAGGACAAATTGGAGAAATTTATAATATAGGTTGTGATGAAAAAATGGAATACAGTGTAATACAAATTGCAGAAATTTTAATTAGAGAAATTAAAAAAACAGAGGATTACAATGAATGGATTGAATACATTTCTGATAGACCTTTTAACGACAAAAGATACTATATAAGTAACGGTAAACTTAAACAGTTAGGATGGAAGATAAATATAAGTTTTATGAAAGGAATCAAAGATTTAATTGAATGTACAGATTAATTTATTATTAATCATAGTGTTATTGTAAAACAAAGCGATAAAGTAATAAAGCGATAAAGTAATAAAGTAATAAAGTGATAAAGTAATAAACTGAATACTTTTATATAATAATGATAATTTTATTATATGATTAAATATAATTATATTATATTATGAAAACAATTGATAAATTAGCAAAAGAACATTATAATAAAAAAATAGTTTTTGATAAAAATTACACTTACGAGAAAAGTTTAAAAGATGTTATGGAATATTTGTATAAAAAACAAATTAAAAAAATAAATGAGTTTAATAAAGATATTAATGTACTAGACTGTGATAATAATAATATACCTAAACTTATACATCTTACATGTAAAAATAAGCAAAGTATAACTAATCCAATATGGATACAATGTTTAGATAAAATTAAAGAAATGTATCGTGACTATAAAATTATCATTTATGACAACGATGATATTTATAAAATCATTGAAATGTTTGATAAAAAAAACTTGGATTTTATTAAAAAAATAGAAATTGGAGCTACCTTAGCAGATATTTTTAGATATTTGATATTATATTTACGTGGTGGATACTATTTTGATATGGACTGCGAACCCATCAAACATATTAATCAACTCAATCATGTACATTTTCATGGTGATGATAATAATAATTTTTATGTATATTCAAAAAATAAAAAAATAATGAATTCAGTATGTGATTTTTATGAAAATCCATGTAACAACTATCATGTTATCAAGATAAATAACGAAGTTGTCAGTTATAAATGTTTAGGTCATAAATATATGACTGAAAATACAAATATAATTACAGGATATGAGTATGATAAAGTATGGAATTCAAGTATGATAAATAATGATTTAGAAAAAAATAAATGGGTAGACAATAATATAGGAATATGTCAATGGTTTATAGGATCAAAAAAAAAACAGAAATTATTTTTACATTGTTACAAAAATAGTTTAGAAAATTTGAAAAATTTAGAATTAAATAAAAATAACCAAAAATATCATTTTCAAGTAATTAATGGAACAGGTCCTTTATTTTTTACTAAAATGATCAATCAATCTTTAAAAGAAAATGATTCATTTAAAAATAGTATCGCAATATTTCCTACGGATTTTTTTTGTTCTGGGAGTGGAGGAACTGTTCCGCATACAAAAAACACATTTGTAAAACATCGGTTTACAGGTACATGGTTAAAATAAATTAATATATGTTTATATTAGTAGCTAAAATTATGATATATGAAAATAGTGAAAATAATGAAAATATTAAAATAGATCAAGTGTATTTAGAAAAAATCAATAAATTAAATATTAATCATTTTTTTGGTGATTGGATAAATAATGTTGAAAACTTAAAATCAGAATTTATAAACGCAAAACCATTTGAAAATATTGTAATAGACAATTTCTTAAATGATGAATATGCAGAAAAGTTAAGTGAATTATTTCCAAATAATTATGAAAATTGGTATAAATATGAAAACCCTATTGAAGTAAAATATGCATTTGATGAAATAAACATTTTACCAGAAGATCTAAAAAATTATTTTTATATTTTGTCTACCCAAATGTTTATTGATAAAATTCAAAAATTAACTGATATTCATGAACTAGAATATGATGAATATTTACATGGCGCAGGATTACATAGCCATTCTACCAATGGAAGATTGAATATACATCTTGACTATGAAAAACATCCCTATTCAGGTAAAGAAAGAAGAATCAATATTATTTTATTTTTATCAAGAGAATGGAAAAGTGAATGGAATGGAGCGAATGAGTTGTGGAATGAAGATATAACTGAATGTGTTTTAAAAACAAATGTTAAATTCAATCGTGCTATTATATTTAAAACGAATGATATATCATGGCATGGTGTACCAGATAAAATAGTATGTCCGAATAATATTTATCGTAAGTCGCTTGCTTATTATTATGTATCCCCATTAAACACAATTAAACCTTACAACGAATATAGAAAAAAAGCAAAATATTCTAAAAGACCTAATGATAAGTATGATAAAAATCTAGAAAAATTGTATAAAATAAGAGTGAACCGTAGAATTACAAAAGAAGATCTTGATAAATATTTTCCGGAATGGAGTATAAATAGTTAAACAAAATTAAACAAAAAGTAAGAAAATAATTGTGTAAAAGTTTAATAAATTAAAATTGTATATTTTAATTTATTAAGATAAATAAATGTCTAAAATTACATTTGAAATATTATCTTTCAAAGAATTTTTAAAAGAAAATAATTCAACAACTTACGAAAATACACCTATAAATAACTATAGAAGATTATGTTTTAAATTAAATAATTTTATGAAACATATACCATTAAGTTTTACTATTAAAAAAAAAAGTTTTTATGAAGCTGTGATTGTAGAATTTAGAATATTACCACATATAGAATTTATTATAAGAAATGCAATACAAAAATTAGGATCAAAATGGAGTTATACCATAATATGTGGCAACTTAAATTATCATTTATGTAAAAATATTTCTCAAAAAATTTCTGAAAATATTACAGTTATTAAATTGAATCATGTTAATATGACTCAACAACAATATTCTGATTTTTTGATGACCAAAGAGTTTTGGGATTTAATCTATGGTGAAAAAATTTTAATCTACCAAGAAGATTCATTAATTTTTAAAGATAATATTCAAGATTTTATGAATTATGACTTTGTTGGTGCTCCTTTTTTAAAAACATCTAATGATACTCCTAACTGTGTTGGTAATGGTGGATTAAGTTTAAGAACAAAAGCGAAAATGATTGAAGTTATTAATAAATGTCCGATTGATCAACTTGAATTAGGATCTTCTACAAAAGAATATATGAAACTTCATAAATTAACTACTCCTCCTGAAGATGTATATTTTTCAAAAAATTTACAACAATATAGTATTGGAGATGTATCTGATTGGGATACTGCATGCAAGTTTTCATCTGAATCAATATTCAACCCAAATAGTTTTGGTTGTCATAGAATTTGGAGTTGTAATGATAAATGGAAAAGTCATATCCTGAAAAAATTTAATTTTTATTCATATACACCTGCAAGTGATGTTAAATATTATTTAAAATTTTTAAAACTTCCAGAATTATTTAATGAAACAAAACAAAAACCAAATGCTTTTGACATTGATCTTGTTTTTTTTTGTACATTAAACAATATTGAATATATAAATAAGTTAATAGCATTAAAACATTTCAATACCATAGGATTGCATGGATATATTTATCATCCAAAACAAATAACAAATTTTTTCCCGAATGTATCTTTTTACAATTATTTAAACAACATATATATATATTATAATAACTCAATATTACCAATTCAGAATTTTGTTAATAATTATATTTATAATGTAAATTTTGAATATTTTCTTGATATATCTATTGATAAAAAATATGATTATTTAAATGATAACTATGATTTATTAGTATTAGTTTACGTAGGTAATCTTGAAAAAGGGTTAAATTTAATTAATAAACTTATTCAATATAAAAAAATTCAAAAAAATATAAATATTTCATTCTGTTTTAACATTAATGTTAAAAATTTAGATCAATTTTCAGGTATAAAAAAATTAATTAAAGATCATTTTGATTTTTACGCAATCTATTTTTGTAAAGAGTATGGAACAGACATTACACCTACCTTGTTAATGTACAGTGACATTCTTAAAACACATGAATTTAAACATATTATAAAATTACATACAAAAGGTAAGGAATCTTATGAAGAACTTACAAATTATTTATTATCTTGTCCATTGACTCAATTAATAACAAAAGTTAATACGAAATGTAACTGTATTGGAAATTATTATCAACATATAACCCAAGATGTTTTCAATAAAGACTTATTAAGTGTAAATGTAACAAAAATTAATATAGATAATTTTTTTGTTGCAGGAACTATATTTTATACAACAAATGTAGTATTTTCAAAAGTTTTGGATTTTATTAAAACAAATAACTACAAAGCGTATTTATTGAATAATTTATACGAAAATAATTCAATTAACAAAAATTATTCACCTATTCATTTCTTAGAGAGACTCTTTGGTATTATTAAGTTGTAGTTGTATTTGTATTTGTATTTGTATTTGTATTTGTATTTCTAGAACTATAGTATAAAATATTCATAATATCATTAATCGTAAAAAAATCCATCACTAATCTTTTTTTAACAAAAGGAAGTTTTTCTTTTCCAAAGGATTCTTTTAAATATCTATCTGTTAATGTTTCATAGTTATCCGCAGAATAAATATAATCAATGTTTTTTAATAAATTAACATAAATAAAATTATAATTGTTAAAATTTAAATCTATAAAACATTCATTATAATAATCTTTTTCAGAATAACTTAATATATTTCTTTCGTGACCTAAAGTACTTTCTGAAATATTTGCTAATGCTAAATTAGGGTAACATATAAAAGACTCAGGAAAATAGTCAAACATTAACATGTATTCTTTGTCAAAAAAATCAATTTGAGAAGTTCTTATATGAAACATTCTTTTTGCTCCTTTAAATGAATAATAATTAGCGTGTGCTCCATATAAATTATTGTAAAAATTTTTTTTATCACTGGTAGGTTTGTAAATATTATCCTTTACATTTTTATAATTAAATTTTGAAAAATTATAATCATGTGCTCCCAAGAGTAAAAAATCTATATTAGGATTTTTATCGTATATATTAATAAATTTTTCTTCAAATTCTTTATCTAAAATAATATCATCTTCAAAAATAATTGCGTTTTTATATTTTTTATAAATGATTTGATATAAACACCAAAGATGGCTTACACAACACCCTAATTCATTGAGTGAAATAGATAAACTTCTTTCTAATTCAAGCATTGTTTCATATGAAATATGATCTACGATTATAAGAGTAAAGTTAATTCCATATTTTTTCATGATTGTGATAATATAATTTCTTTTAACAATATCTTCGGATAAGTTAATGACATAAATTTTATCTATGCGTTTATTTATTTCAGATTCCGCGTTATTTAGTATATTTATAATCTTTACTTTATAATTTTTTATTATTTGAATACATTTTTTTTTGTTTTCTAAATATAAGTTATTCTTATATTCATTTTTTTTGTTAGGTTGTTCTTTTTTATTATTTTGTTGGTTTATATTTATTTCCATAATTATATTATAAATATATATAATATAATTCTACAATTATTTATTTGTTGTAAAATAATATTATCAAGTTATAAGTGAAAATTATTATTTTGTTATTATTAATCTATAAATTGATTTACATTAATAATTTTATATTTAGAATTTTATTATCTATTCATATTTTATAATGAATAATCTTGTTAGTCAAACTATAGGTGTACCTTTATTTAATGATGTGTTTAACATAGATCAATCGCCTTTTGACGGTATTACACCTTCAGTTATTAAACCTATTGCGGTTGTTCCAATTGGAATTGTCTCTAACATTCCTACTTTGAGTGATGATGATGACAATTCTGGTGATGTTGTTGTTAATTTAGATACTATATGTCTTACTTTTGAAGATTTTATTACTTTATTTTACTATAACACAGGATATAAATTTGGTATAAGTCCTGCAAACACTCTTAAACATCCTGTCACTTTTTTAAATAAATTTTATAATACAACTCCAAATTGTAAATCTATTTTTTCCTTATACGACCAATTTATTAAAGCATGGACTAAAAAATATAATAAGTCCGCGGCAACATTAAGTTTTGAAAAAATTATTAGTCTTCGTAGACTAACTTTTTTAGTTAAAGGATTAAGTGATCTAGGAATATATATGCAAGGACAATCTTGGGATGAAGTTTTAGCCTATTTAATAGAAACAAGCAATATTAAACCCACACCAAAACATGGTTGTCACAGTGAATACAATAATGGGGTTCCAGTTATCTTTGTAGTACAAGCAAAGGTGTTTTCACCAGAATTAAAGGTTACTCTAATTGTTAACTTTAGTTATAGTGTTGTTATTCCTGGTTTCGTTCCAGGAAATATTATTACAGAAGTTTTACCTTGTAAAGTGAGAGAAAAATGCGTTGCAAAAGAAAAAGAACGTACTTTTTTACATGAGTGTGATAATTCTTCCATAAATTCTGATGACTTGCCACCGTCATTACCATCACATTTAGTTCCATCAAATAATAACTGTGAGTTTACTATTAATACAATGGATAAGAATGGTGTAGAAGATGGATCTATTTATGAATGTGTATCAAATTTTATAGACTCCGAATCTTATGGAGAAAAGAGTAATGGAAATTCAACAAAATGGTAATTTTCTGTTTTTATCATAATATAATATATTAATATCATAATATATTATGACATCTAAACACAGAGTGTTTGCTAATTCCAATATTATTAATTACAATGAGTATATTAAAAATAAACAAGGAGCCGAAACTTTAAAGACAATAAAAAATAATTCTAAAAATACGAATATAACTAGGTTTAAAAGTTATGAAGAATTTATTATATTTTCAAAGTGTTATTATAAATATAAAGATTTGAATTGTTGTCAAATACAATCTACTGAAAATTTATTTAATTCTAATATAAGTTTTATTAGTCAAAATAAGAAAAATAAAATAGAAGAAAATGAATGTAATTTACTTAAACAAGTATTGTATCCTTATGGATACTATCAAAGTAATAAAGTTTCAAATATGTATTTTCCTTATAAAATAAATTTAGATAACTGGTGTTTAAAAAAAAAACAATGTGAATATACTTTTTTTGATAATCATAGTTATGACAATCATGACAATGATGACAATCATAACAATCATGACAATTATGGTAATCATGACAGTAATGGTAAAAATGGTAAAAATGGTAAAAATAGTAATAATAGTAATCATGATAATCATGATAATCATGGTAACAATAGTAGTAATAATGATAAAAAATGTAAAACTGGATTGTGTGGAAATACGAAACAACTTTTTATTTAAAAAATAATATTTTATATATTAATACAAATGATAACCAACAGTAAACATAATTTAAGTGGAATAAATCACCTGATCGAAAATAATTTAACTGGAAAAAATGATATTAAAAGTGTTGCATTTATATACAAAATAGAATCTTTAAAAACACGAATCGTAAACAACTATCTAATTCCATTATTTTCAAAACAATGGAATGTTTTAAATGAAAACATTTTTTTTGTAGATAAACATAAAGATTTATTAGAAAAATATTACAAAACCTACAAATTGAATGATTTATTGGTCTATATTGAATTAATTAAAATATTAAAAATCCTTGTTGATGAACATAATTTATTAACAGATAGCGAAAAACAATTAAATAACATCAAAGATCCAAATGATGTAGTAAATATGATTTATAAAACAACTATGATTCGTTTACTGCCTGAATATGAGATTTATAATAGCATACTAGGAAGACCTAAGAGAGAATTAAGTCAAAAATATAATGAAGAAATTATTATAGATATCAAAAAAATGATGACAAATGAAAAAGTCACATTCAATAAGATAAAAGAATTTATTAAAAATAAATATTTATTTAACCAATAATTTTTACTTATAACACTTTTAACCTACAACATTTTTAAAGTTGAAATTTTCATAAAGAATCTCTAACTCAATTGTCATACTAAAGTCCATATTGTTTAAATCTATAATTGTTCCAAAATGATCTATGATTTTAATTTGCAATCGTGATAAATTAATAGGACCATTGTATCTCCTTATTTTTGCCAATGCATTATTATTATCGTTTATAATAAGTGATAATTTTCCATTTATCATTGGTATTTTAGCAATCACATCTTCATTTAAAATACTTTTATCAAAACAAACGATATTTGAATTATTACTATTGTATTGAAAATCATTGATACAAACATAAATATATCTATCTCCTCCTGCATCAAAAAGACCTTCTGATGTAATATGATCTAATTTTAAATAATTTCCCAAACGAAATCCTACGATCCAACCAAAAGTATTCATTATATTTTGATTGATATTTTGTGAAAAAATTAAAGAAAAAAATAGAATGGGTTGATCATTTTCAAAATCATCCTTTTCAATAATTTGAAAATTACTTTTCAATGTATGTGGATCTATTGTAAATTTCATATATTTTAAATAATTATCTATTCCTGATTCGTAAAAATAAGTAGTGTTTAAATAGTGTTGAAGAGTTTCATTATTATAATTTCCTTCTGCAATTTCAATGTCATATTTATAATCTTTATTCTCATAATGAATGATAATTTCAAATATATTATTTTTTTTTACGTTAGAAAACAGATACCAAGAATTTGGAATTTCAATGGAAACAAGTCTCATAGAAACAACTTTGTTTATTTCTGTTGGTAAAAGATATAAAAAGTCACAAGGATTACTTTGATAATAATTATTACGGAAACAACTATTTAAATTTAAGTTTAATAACTGTGTCACACGTTTTACAGAATTTAAATCTCCTGGAGATACTTCATTAATGGCAGTATTATAAACAATATTTGTGTTATTTTTGTTATTTAAACTAGGATTGACTCTTGTTTCAAGATTATAATAAGGAGTATTTAAATCATCTGTCTTTTCACTTGTAATAATTTTATTATACAAGTCTGTTTCATTGAATTTTTCAATATTTGGAATTTTATGTATTTTATTTAAACATCTATTAATTTCTGTATTATCTTTGATAATTTTATTGGATAAAATATCGTAAATGGTAATTAAAACCATTTTTCCTTTATAATAAAAATCGTAAATGTTTTTTGGAAATTTATTTTTAATTTTTTCTAATTTGTCGTCTATTTTATGCATTATATAATCTCTGTCATCACAATTTTCTATTTTAAATAAAGAAAGCAATTCCTCATAATTATAATTTTCTATATTTAAATCAATATTATTCATGTACTTATAGTTTAAATATATTTTTATTATTAAACTATAAAATTATTATATTTATTTATTGCATTTATTTATTGCATTTATTTATTGCATTTATTTATGCAATTAAAGTAAGTTTGTTATCTTGTAATGTAATCTAATAACAGTATTTTTTACACCTGTAGTAGGTGTTTTAAATATAAGATTTACAACACATACAGGAATGGCTTTATATTTTGGACATTGACACTCACCATTACATAAACATGTTTTTATTAACTTATAGTTATCTATAATTTCAAGTATATTTAACCAAGATAGCGAAGATAAAACACTACAGCAGTTAATATCGCATAATGTTTTAATACTACTTATCTCAGAAGTTAATTCTATAATAGACTCTTTTGTAAAGCAATTTCTTGAAATGTTTAAATCTCTTTCAATATTAGCAATTAGTTCTTCTAGTAAAAAAAATCTTTTTTTATTGAATGATCTAAAATCTGGGTGAATGGATATATATGGTAAAATTTGTTTATTGTTATTGATAAAATCCTTATTAATACCAAAATTGTCACAGTATGGATAAAAAATAGATTGGAAGATTTCTTTTGTTACTTCTATTTCATCTAAATTTATTATATTATCTTTACATGTAACGTCTATTCCTGTGTATTCTTGACATAATACAGCTACGTCTATAATTATTTTATTATTTAAAATAAAATTTTTATCAATTTCTATAGTATCAATTTTATCATTGTTTACTGGAATATGATTATTATTATTATTATTTATTGGAGTATTGTTATTTTTATTATTATTATTTATTGGAGTATTGTTATTTTTATTATTATTATTTATTGGAATATTGTTGTTGTTGTTTTTATTATTATTTATTTGAATATGATTGTTTTTATTATTATTGTTTACTGGAATATGATTATTATTTTTATTATTATTTATTGGAATATGATTGTTTTTATTATTATTGTTTACTGGAATATGATTATTTTTATTAGAATTTAAAAATGTTACACTACTTATTGTTGAATAATTATTTTTATTTTTATATGTATCTAAAGAAATATCACTCATATTTGTTAAATAACTCATCTCTGATAATGAAATTGGTTTTGTGTTAGGATTTTTTAATATAGAATTAATAGTAGAATGTTTTTCTAATGTAGAATTAATAGTGGGGTATTCTTCCAATACAGAATTAATAGTAGGATCTTCTTCCAATACAGAGTTAATAGTAGGATCTTCTTCCAATACAGAGTTAACAGTAGGATCTTCTTCCAATACAGAGTTAATAGTAGGATCTTCTTCCAATACAGAGTTAATAGTAGGATCTTCTTCCAATACAGAGTTAACAGTAGGATCTTCTTCCAATACAGAGTTAATAGTAGGATCTTCTTCCAATACAGAGTTAACAGTAGGATCTTCTTCCAATACAGAGTTAATAGTAGGATCTTCTTCCAATACAGAGTTAATGGTAGGATCTGATATTAATTCATCTATTGAACCATCTATTGATTCTATCATACAATTTTTATCTATAATTATATCATAAGAATATTCTGATATATTATCACTCATATATTATATAAAATTATTTTAAAATAATACATTATAACCAATCATTTGTATTTATTGACATGCTAAATTAATAATTATAATTTATTTTACGAGTTTTGTTTTTATTACTTTTTTTAATGCTATTCATAATAAACCTTTTAATATCATCTTTTTCATTATGAATTTTATCTACAATATTACGAAAATAACTGCGGAACTGAAGACGCATTTTAATAATATCATCTATACAAATCCAACGAATTTCCGCCTTTTCAAAAATTTTGGTATTTTTTATAATGTTAGGATCTAAATGTTTTTGTAAAAATCTCTGATTATTATTATAGTAAAATGGTAACATAGGATCGTATTCAAATGGAAATATATGCATTCTATAAAGTGAATAATTACCATTATTGTTTGAATAATCAATATTATAGGTTCCATATTTTTTTAACATTTTTTTAACATCTTTATCATTTCCTAAAAAACCAGTTAATTCTTCACCTGCTTCTCTTATTGCAGTATTAAATAAAGACTCATTACTATCTGTTCCTCCACCAAAGTCAGAAAATCCAGGCGCAGAGTCTTCATATTTATTTTCTTTTCCAAATAAAAAATACAATTTATTATTATGAATTGTTGTTGGCAATATTCCTGCTCCCATTTATAATAAAATCAAATATTATTTATTTTTACCTTTTTTTCATGATTCCTTTTTTCCCTTTTTCCCTTTTATTGTAAAGATAAAATAGAATTTACAATCTTCAGTCCACCAGTTGACGAAGGTTC
>Ga0209086_10002741_pt1 | contig 13609 bp, 33 predicted proteins | sample M_130207_XF_Meta_FD_187312 | JGI IMG/M metagenome (GOLD analysis project Ga0209086, IMG submission 187312) | Freshwater microbial communities from Lake Montjoie, Canada to study carbon cycling - M_130207_XF_MetaG (SPAdes) (version 2) | ecosystem: Environmental > Aquatic > Freshwater > Lake...
CCTGATCCCTGCAACCTGATAGAACAGTCTGGATCTATTCTTCAAAGACAAGTGGTTACGGTTATGCGCTATCAGGGGGATACGGTATTCCTTGGGCAATCCTTCCATGTACATCCCAAGAGTCGAGCGGAACATATCCCTGTTCTCTTCCGTATCGGTAGTCAGCGTTGCTTGCAGACCAGGGTGGGTGAAGGTCCAGTACAGATCCAAGGCCAAAGAGATAGTCGTAATCCCTAGCTGCCTACCCTTCAAGATCACAAAGAAGTGAACGTCCTCAGCCAATCCCTTGGTGAACTCATCCATCACATAAGTCTGGCTACCCAGAGGTTTACCCAACTTCTTTAGTCCCTCCTCCTTAGTCTCAATCTGCAACTGAGAACAAAAGGCATAGAACTGCTGCAAGTTAAATTTCATTATTCAGGCTTAGTTTGAAATATAACTTCGCCTTTAGGGGATACCAATCTTTCATCATCCTGCCAAGAAGGTGCTCCCTCTGTTGCCCACTTTGACTCAGAACTAAAAGACTCGTGATAAGGAGTTTTGTAAGTATCCGGATAGTGCAACTGCTGATCTATCGGATTAACTCCCGCTGCCGGAGCCTGACCCTGCTGCAAGGACTGGTAATACCCGCGCATATCGTAGTCTGGGTATTTGTCATTAGGATTAAACGGAACCTTGTTGGCCTGAACCCATTGATTGAACGCTTGCTCCTGTTGAGCCGGAAGCTGCGTCATTTGTGCTTGCCAATCAGGATGCGCCCATTGCATGTTCCGTTGCAGCAAACCCTCCCGCATCTTTTGATAGTTTTCTTCTTCAATCAGATTCATTATCTCTTCAGTAGTTGCCATTACAGACCCCTTAGTTTCAACATGACTTCCCTCAACCTACTTACATCACCCCTGCCAGCATCACGCCTGGAGGACAAAGCATCCCTGATCTTCTTGTCAGTCTTTACCGTCTTCAAGATATGCCGCCCCTCACACTCCAACATCCAATCGGGACACTCATTACATACCACCCGCCCATCCATCAAGGTTGCCGTAGCTACCTCCATCTTCACACAACCTAAGCAACCCTCCATACCCTCACCCCATCCTCCATCTGTCGAGCCACAAACTCCATCCCCAACTTCTCCCCCTCCCGCTTATTCTTCGTACACATCTGACTCAACAAGTATTTACTACCCGTATTGACAACAAAACTATCACCAACATTCATACGTTCATACGGATACTTATACCCAGTCCTCATACCAGCCTTCCTAACTGGCATTGCTACAGACTTGTCTACAGCAATTGTCGTATTCATACGTTCATACCCCCAATTGATAAAGATGCAGAATAACCGATTTTCTTTTGGGGTGGGAAGTGAGAGGTGTCACGCACACACAGCCCCCCAAGTCCATGCCGAGGGGCAGGGTGAGGGCTAGTTGAAGCGTATGACAGGCCAACCCCATCCCAGGCCATGCTAGAGCGTAGGAGAGGGCGTAGGAGAGGAGTAGAGCGTAGAAGTATGCGGTAGGCTCACCGGTCCCAATACCCATGCGAGGAGGGCGGATGGTAGGAGACCTTCCAGGCTATCTGTTGGTTTGCAAATGACGAAAGATATGTATAGAATTCTCAGCACAGTATACTTATATAATATGTACAGTATTAATACGTATACTGTTGCTATGTCGAAATCTCGACACTTGTTGAATAATCGTCATTATTGTTGAATATCTGACAGTTATGTCAATATATCAACATGGTATGCAAAGTATATGCCAATGAATTATCAATGAAATCAATGATGTATTGATTAATCAATGCTGGCATACTACTTGCATATATACATGTAGCAATACAATTTATCAATTTACCGGAGAATGATTATGATTAAAAGAATAGTTGATGACTGCGCGTTAATAGCAATAACAATCTTGATGCTAGGTTGGATGATTCAGTTGTTCTCAGCATTGAATTCTATATCTATATAGCAGCATAATTTACTATCTCATTCAATGATTGAATTACTAGCAGCATTTCCATTCAAATAGGATCATATATATTATGTCATTTGATAACAGTAAGTTTAGAAAATTAGTCAAAAAGTACCAGGGTTGGATTGAGCGCGGGATTGCATACTTTCCTTCCCCTTATTTGAAAGATGAATTCTTAAAGGAAATGAATAAAAAGTAGCAGCATAATTTACTATCTCATTCAATGAGTGAGATAGTGAGTTATAGCAGTTAATTTATTAATCATATATCGGAGATAACATGAAACAAGAAACAGCTATTTGCGTATGGACCGAGTTTGACGGTGATTTTGCTCACATTAAAGGTTATATCTGCAAACCAGAATTGAGTGCGGATGGAATGCCGGATTCAGTCGATAGATATGACCATCCATTACATACAATCAAACTGCATTCCCAGGCATCAAAATGCTATCAATTTACCGGTATGTACGGTATGGAAATAGCGGTTGATTGTTATATGCGAGTGAATCTACAGGATGCCAAGAAAGCTATTGCAGTACTAACCCCCATTGAAAAGAAAATGGAAAAGATGCAATCAGAAGAGGGATGCACTAAATCCTATGGTCAATGGCTAAATCGTGTAGCTCGTGCAATAGGTGCAAAAAAAGTATTTATTCGCCGCGACAAGACAGGGGCATTCCAAAAACAATACATTGAAGCTATCGGCGGTGATATCGTTTATCAAGGGGATTCAATGGAACAGAAAATAGCAGACTGGGCAAATCCACAAGCTATTGCAGCATAATGATACTTGCAATCATCTTGTCGCATTGATAGGATGATTGCGGATTATCATTGATAATCATTTATCAATTATTTATAGGGAATAATCATGGAAAAATACAACGGTTGGACGAATTACGCTACTTGGCGCATCAATCTTGAGATATTTGATGGAATGTCGCTGCGTGATATAGCTGGCAGATCATCTAGCAGTCCGTCCGAAGTCGTGGAATGCATGAAAGCTATCGTCAATGAAATGGTAGAGCAATATCCCGAGGGCCTTGTCCGTGACTATGCGGATGCGTTCCTTCAGGATGTTGACTATTGGAATATTGCGGATTCCAAGATTGCCGAATATGCCGATTCCGAAGAGGAGGTGTAATCATGACAAAGGACAAAGCTATTACCTTGGCACTCAAGGTATCCAAGCGCGAAAAAATTGACATGTTTATCGTTGTCGAAGGTTACGAGGATGAACGCGAGTGGGAAGCGTGTCGGGAAGAGGATGTAGACACGTTTTACAATGGCGCAATGGTCTATCTTGCAGCTAGCAATGGTCAATTAGTACTCTAGCAGTCTACTCATAATGCGCCTACTAACCTGGGCGCATTGTGGGCACAATTGCCTGATTTATCATAAACTTATAGGAGGTTATATGCTTTTCAATATCTGGGCAGATGGACAGCATTCCAAAACGACAGTAATCGCGGATGACATGAACGAAGCCCTGGACAGATTCTGCGCTCGTCATGGTTTTGTGGATCATGCCGATTATTGCCAGATTAAACAGATTACTGAATCCAATCTGAATATTCAGGCGGTAGAATGAACAAAATAAAATATACAGATCAACAGCTAACACGTTTTAACGTGTCCGATCTAATAAACGACTATCGCGCTACTCACAGGGATTTTGCTACCGGTGACATGGGAAAATGGCACGATACGGCTGCAATGGTTGGCCTGTGTGAATACGCCTATACCTGTAAGCAAAGGGCCATTGCCATTTTCAAGAATCGCCATAACTCGCGTATCGGCAGGTATGGTGAATCCGTATGAATGCCCCTAAACTGCCCCTGTACGAATCTGGCAATTATTGGGTGTCACCGGTAACAGTTGGCAAGATATCAGGCTACGCGGTCTATAAAGCCGGTATAACGCACTCTACACGCTGTGCCACGATTACCCTGCCGGAAGGGTCATACGCTCGCGCAGTAGCTGAGGCCGATAGACGCGCATGTATTGATGCCCACGAGATCCACGAGTCCATTAAACAGGACCGGAAAGCGGGGAATGAACAATGACCGAGGACGAATACGTGTTCTGGGGGACCATCCTGGTATTCGCGGTTACCCTGTACTTTATCGGCTATTGACAAATGCCCATACGCGCATTTATGATCTGCCCGTCTGAGAGAAAGATCAGGCTTGCGTTGGAGCGCAATGTTACAGGAACGAACCCCTACACATGGGTTTCGGTTGTCGGTGATCTTCCTGTAACGATCCCTCCAACCGCAACTTGGAACCCAGCTGTAGGGGTTTTTCTTTTGATCGGGCATTACGGGGCCATAACCCAGCCCTCGCAAACGTGGATCAGACGGATGCGGATAAACGTGCTGAATGGGGCTAGTCGTTCCTTGATGATGGGGATACATTATCGGGCGAGTGCAAAACCCAGCTTGCAGAAGACCGCAAGTAAGCTAGATAAACGAGATGATTGCAGTTCCTACCCGTCTTATAACGGGTGAGGTTTTTTGTGTGCGAGTTAGTCCGTAGTTAATTTAGTCCGTAGTTAATTTATCAAGGAGATATCAAATGCCATATTGTGTTAATTGTGCTTTCTTCATACCCCCAGATCCCATCAAGCACGCCATCACTAGTCTGAAACTCGGCCTCTGCCGACGCAAGACGAAGTATCACCCCGTCGATGGTGAACCAACGTACTACGGAGCTTGGGATGAGCGCATGGCTGGAGGTACATGCAGCCCTGAAGGTCGGCACTTCATCCAGATCGTCCCATCTACGCATGTATCCCATTCGGATATAGCTTCAGAAATTCAACAACAACAAATAAACGAGGAGAAGGCCCGTGGCTGATTTCAGTCCTGAGAATCGCAACAGCGCAATCTGGTCCGGTGATGCCCGACGCATTGCCAACAAGCGTATAGGTGAGGTCTGGTTGGAGAAGACCAGACAGAAGGAGATTGACCAGACCATTGGCGATAAGGAGAACGTGCAATGGGGACTGCGCCTACAGGAGCCGATAGCCAGGGCCGTAGGGGACCGTCTGAACATCCGCTTGAAGGAACTTGATATCGAAGGTACTCACCAGAAGCATCCATGGATGAGATCTCACTTTGACTATGTGAGCGAGGATAATAAGACGCTCTATGAGATCAAGAATTACAGCGCATTTAGCAGGGATCATTACGGGGAAAATGGATCTACTAATATCCCTGATGGCGACCTCGCGCAGGTCATCCACGAGGCAGCAGTATTTAATGTGGACGTTGTTAATTTATGCGTGTTATTCGGTGGTCAGGAGTTGTGTATATATCCGATCAATGTGGAACAGGCTCACAAGGATGTTCTGATCCAGCAAGAAGCCGCATTGTGGGCCTGTATCCAAACCCGCACCCCGCCGGCAGCAGAACATCCAGATGATCTACGCATGATCCTGTCTAAAGATGACGGCAGCATCATGGCAGCTACCGGCAATGTAGAGCAAGATGCAAAGCAGTTACGCAAGATTAAAGATGCGATAGCTATGCTTGAGAAAGATGAGATAACCCTGACGAGCCGGTTGATGCAATACATGGGTACAGCATCTGTTCTGGTAGGCGGTAATGGAACTTTGGTTACCTGGAAGCAAGCAAAAGGTAGTAAGAAGTTCGATGCTAAAGCCATGCAACAGGCTCTCCCTGATACATACGACATGTATGTCAGGGACACCCCTGGTAGTAGACGTTTCTTAGTTAAATGAAACGCCTCATCTGGGTAGTAGAGATGAAGATCAGAAACAAATGGGAGGTGATGGCGTTCAACCGTGAGAGAGAGTGGGCAAGAGCAGACTGGAGGATCATGCGACAGGAATTTCCTGCAAATGAGGTAAGGATAAAGAAATATATACCGGAGACTATTGATGATTGATTATTCGGAATCACTTATAGCTATCAAACAAATGAGAAAGAAGGCCCATGACCTTATCCTTAAACGGGATTACTTGAGTGCTTATGAAGCATTGGATCAGATCCAGACCGCTTCACAACATGCAAAAGAATGGGTTAAACATCAATACCAATTGGAGAAAAACAAATGAATGATCTCGTACCAATGTCAGATATAGAGAAGATGGGAACCGCTATTGCCAAAAGTGGATTGTTTGGCATGAAGACTCCAGAGCAAGCAATAGCCTTGATGCTGATAGCACAAGCCGAAGGGATGCATCCAGCCATTGCAGCTCGTGACTACCATGTCATCCAAGGTAGACCCGCTCTGAAGGCAGATGCAATGCTGGCACGTTTCCAAGCCGCTGGTGGCAAAGTTCAATGGGATATCTACACAGATGAAGAAGTTAAAGCCACATTTAGCCATGCTGCCGGCGGGTCGATTACGCTTAGTTGGACTCTCGCTCAGGCGAAGAAGATCGGTCTTGCCACCAAAGACTCGTGGAAGAACTACCCTCGTGCCATGCTACGGGCGAGGGTCATTAGCGAAGGCATACGAACGGTCTATCCTGGCTGCGTCGTTGGCGTTTATACGCCTGAGGAAGTCGGAGACTTTGAACCGAGATCTTCAAACTCAGTTAGAAACATGGGAAGCGTGGAGATCGTCAATGATCCTTCTCCAAGCAGTCCCGTACTCAGAACTGACACAATAGAAACAATGGTCGATGACATACCTGAAGCACCGCTAGAGCAATGGCCCTTGCAGATCCCTGGACGCAAAGAGCAGATGTATCACTCAAAGACTGAATGGATAGACGCTCTGGATCAACTGGTATGCAAGGTGCTGGCATCCAAAATGCTCTCTGTTGCCGAGCAGGATGAGAAGGTAGAGAGCCTGAAGAAAGCGAACATACCTACCTTCCAGCGTATCGGATTGGTACAGGCTACCGAGGTCTACAAGCAGATCAAGTCACGTTTCCCAAGGGAGGCTACAGACTCTGAAAAAAAGTTGGTAGCAGAGTTCGCAGCGGAATTCGGAGCCAAAACGATCTGATTCTGGAATTACTGCAACGGGGGCCAATCACGCCTATGGATGCTCTTACCAAAGTTTCCTGCATGAGATTGGCTTCCCGTATCGACGAACTCAAAAAGCATGGTCACAACATCAGTACAGAGATGGTTATCAACGGGGATGCCAGATACGCAAGATATCATTTGATTGGATGAAAATGGAATACCCAAACTACAAGGCGAAACGGGTTATTGAAGGCAAGGGAGTTCTTTTTACGAATCACGATAAGTTTGATTCAGGCTCCCCAGATATGAAAGGTGAACTACTTTATAAAGGAGAACTCATCAGGATAGGTGGATGGATAGTACAGACTGACAATGGAATGCTCATATCAATCGGTGTAGACAAAAAAAGGGAATATCACGATGGCAACCAAACCTGAAGAGGGTAAAGGAATCCTCTGGACCAATGACAAGAAAGGCAATCCAAAGGCTCCAGATTTCAAAGGATCAATAACAGTTAATGATGTAGAGATGCGAATCTCTGGATGGTCTAGGAACGCCTCTACCGGCCCTTGTATCAGCCTGATGTACAACCCGCCTATGTCCGGTGGAGATGCATCAAAGGCGTATCCAAGAGAAGCCAAGAGCAAGTTTGATGACCAGGATGTCCCTTTTAACTAGAACGGGTCTATAATGGTTGTGTTTCCACACTAGGAGATACAACGTGGCTCGTTCTAAAAAGTGTTTTAAGTGCAAGACTGTTCAGCCATTGTCAGAGTTTTACAAGCATTCTCAAATGGCTGACGGTCACCTAAACAAGTGCAAAACTTGTACGAAAAAAGATGTTGGAATTCATCGTGAAGAAAATATAGAAAAGATAAGGGCATATGACAGAAAGAGAGGGAAACTTGCCCACCGCATTGCTTTGCAGGTAGAAGTTACTAGAGCATGGAGAGCAGAAGATGCCCGTAGAGGTAAAGCACACGGTGCTGTTGCAAAAGCAATAAGACATGGGAAGTTGATTAGGTCTAATTGCGAAAGATGCGGTAAAGAAAAAACAGAGGCTCATCACGAGGATTACGACAAACCATTGCAAGTTATTTGGTTATGTAATGTTTGCCATAAACAACGTCATAAGGAATTAAAGGAATTTATATGAAAGCAATTACCAAAAAAAAGGTCAAAGAGATCAAGCAGACCATACCTAAACTGTTCATAGCTACGCCTATGTACGGTGGCATGTGCAGCGGGTTCTATGCTCAGTCGATGCTGCAACTCAAAGATCAGGTAGGTGGCAAGTTTCCTATCATCATGTCTTTCATGTTCAATGAATCACTCATTACCAGAGCGCGTAATGCAATGGCTCATCAGTTCTTAAAGACAGATGCTACTCACCTGATGTTCATCGATGCTGATATTCGTTTCAACCCCGCCGATATTGAAACGATGATTGCTGCAAACAAAGAGATTATTTGTGGCATCTATCCCAAGAAAGAGATTAACTGGGGTAGCGTCAAAGCAGCTATGTCTAATGGCGTTCCTGATGACCAGTTAAAGCACCATACGGGAGCCTGGGTAGTCAATCTCAAGAACTACACGGGTGAGGCTACGGTGCGGGTGGATCAGCCCGTAGAGATCTGGAATGGCGGTACGGGGTTCATGCTCATCAAAAGAGAGGTGTTTAAAAAACTCTCAAAGACCGTACCGAGTTATACCAATGATGTAAATGACCTCTCCGGTAATTTGAAGGCTGAAGTTATCAAGGAGTTCTTTACTACGAGTATTGAGAAGGAAACCAATCGGCTGCTGTCAGAGGATTACCACTTTTGCAATATCTGGCGTGAGGCTGGCGGCAAGGTCTGGGCAGCACCCTGGTGCAACCTAGCCCATATCGGTTCCTATGTATTTGAAGGTCAATTGCTAAGGTCTAAATAATGAGTACCGCATCCAGCCGAGGTAGGCGCAACAGGCAACGTGGACAGGAAGGTGAGCGTGAGGTAGGCAAGATCCTCACCGAATCCTTGGCAATACCCGTCAAACGTCTGCTAGGCCAAGAACGGGACATGGGTGCGGATATCTTCACCAAACCGTACCGGTGGGAGATAAAACGCAGGAAACGTATTGGATTGATATATGACTGGCTGGAGGAGGCTCAAAACAGCCTCCAAAACGCCTCAGAACGGCCTCTGGTGGCTTTTAGGGCTGATGGCAAGGGTTGGGTAGTAGCCATGCCGCTGGAAGAGGCTATACGACTTATACGAGAGGAAATTAATTATGATGAATCAAAAGAGTCAAAGTGATGATAAATCTGTCAATAAAGTAACAATAGCTAGACAACGTCACGGTAAGCCATTTGCCTATGAGTCTGGTAGTAATTGGAAGCCCAGGTCAGTTCCGCTCCTGACCGAGTGGCTCCAATCACGAGGGAGGGAGGCAAAATGATCCCGACAAAGACATATCCGCTCTCCGCAATCATGGGCAATCAATTGACGGACAAGGAACGCATCGCGGAACTAGCTGATGCGTTCAACAGGGTCTGCGACGAGAACGCTGATTTCGTAGCGCAGTCGGTTACTGACGAGAATCGCATCGCGGAACTGGAAGCGCGGTTGAAGCATTGCGAGGGACACGCGGCTGAACTGGAGGCTGAGGTCAGGGCGTTGAGGTGGAAAGCAGTAAGGGAGGGAAAATGAGACAGGAAGATATGCCTACGCCTGAAACGGACGCATGGGTAGCAAAATGGGATTTGTGGAATTCATCTCAGGACTGGCCTGATGGATTGGCCGGTCCGATATCCGATGTATCACACGCAAAGAGACTTGAACGTCGTCTTGCCCTCGCGGTGGCTGCGTTGAAGGATATTCGGGTGCGTACTCACGACAGCGTTGCCAGAGAAGCACTCGCGCAGATTGAGGAGGGGAAATGAAACAAGAAGATATGCCTACATCTATCCAAACAACACAGATAGACATGGCGGTGTTGCTTAAACTTCAAGAAAAATACGACCTCGTGTTGGCTGAGAACGCCAGACTGAAGGCGGCAATGGACAAGTACTCGGAGGATGAGATGCTGTGCAATGACACGATTGAGCGGTGCGCGAAGGTGTGTGAATCCGTATATGAAAGTTACGGAACATGATTCAAAGCGGCGAAAGTATAAGGGTAGTGCATCCTCTGTTCCAAGAGGAAGGAGGCGGTTCGATTCCGACCTCGCCGCTCCAATTGTATGTGGGTCAAGTTTCCGTGGTCAAGGCGATTGATCTGAACGCGCTTTGGCACAGCCGATTGCCGAAGGTTATTCGCGGAAACATTGACCGGAATCGGCATTCGATCTGCTTTGCCGCCGAATATGCAGGGACGTTTTATGCCAGTGCGATCTGGTCAACGCCGGTAGCCGATAACTTGCTGAAAACAAGCGGCGGATATTGCCTTGAACTTCGCCGCTTTGCCATAGCCAATGACGCGCCGAAGAACACGGCATCAAGAATGCTTGCGGTGATGATTAGGATCATCCGTAGGCGCTTCCCTGACATTGTGCGGTTAGTTAGTTACCAAGACACGGAAGCGCACAGCGGGACGATTTACAAGGCTTCTGGTTGGCATATAGCAGCATTGTCTAAAGGTCGGTCATGGAGCGCGAACGGGCGCATACGCAATCCTGAGCAGTCTATGGCGGACAAAATCAGATGGGAACTGACATTGAAAAGGGAACAACCATGACCATCGAAAAAAAGTACGCCCGACCGGACGCTTTAAGCGGGGCAAAAGATTGTATCCGAGCAATCCGCGCATTGAAGGAGCGTAAATGACTATCGGCATCCCCATCTCTTACGAGCAGCCTTGCCTCTATCACCATTCCAACTCCTGCTACGAGCGCAAAAACTCTTGTGGCGGGGATTGGAAGCATCTTTCGTAGGAGCCTTCAGGTTGCTACCAGCAGCCCTGGCCTTTGCCCTACCTTTCTCTGTGAGTCCAGCACCCTTACTCACCGGCAACTTCTCACCCCTGCCGACAGAAAGGTTAGGGAATTTCTTTCTAGCCATTTTTGATACCTCTTTCAAATAGCGCAGCCTCTGCCTCACGCCTTCTGACTAATCCTAAATACTCTACACCACCGGCAGTCCTAGGCTTTTTAAGAAGCGTTTGCGCTGTCTCCCATTTTTCCCCATTGATTGCAATTCGTAGTCGTGACAAACGTAACGCACCGATACCACAGTTCCATGACCAACTAACGACAGCGGCGAGACATTCCGGCCTTGTTGCAAGGGCAGGAGCCAGCTTGAGGCACTTAACGGCATAAGCGGAAAGTCCTGCTCCAAGTTCTCTTCTGGCTTCATCTGGGGTGATTCCAGGGCTTCCTTCGGTGATTCCATACGTCCTCCCATACCCCCGAGTCCAGACCGGAGGTTTAGCTAAAGTGTCTAAATAGGGATAAACAAGACCATCACGCTTCTTCTGGCAACCCTCAAAGTGGGCTACCAAAGGGATGGCAAGATCCAGCCAATCACTCATTTTGAGGATTTACGCAGACTTCTGTCAGCAAACCAGAACGACATGATGGAACCCAACAAAGCACCGTCAAATTCCGTATAAGAAGCCCGTAGAGCCTCTGCAAAGCCAACTCCACCCGACAGGCTCAGATACAGGATGGATGCCTTGGAAGCCGTATAAATGCCTAATAGCCAATATGAGACAACCGGCCTGACCGACGCTGACAGGGAGAGTACCCAACCTCCAGCAGCCGTAGCCTCAGTTCCCTGTGCCGAAATAGCCTGAACCAATGCATTTAACTCTCCCGTATCCTTGGCTGCATCTGCATCCATGCGGCGTAGATCCTTCTCCGCATCACTCTTTTGAGCCTGTAGCGCAACCTGTTTATCAAACATCTCACGCTCATGAACCCTCTCCTTTTCCTTGTCCTGAGCCTCCATCCAGTATTGACCTAGACGAGATGCACCCCCAAACACAATTCCAAGGAGTTCTAGCATTATTTTTCCTTTGGTAGATTCCCGCCAACACTATAGGTCGAGCCTTCAGGAGCCTCTGTAACCACCCTGCTGCCAGTAGGAACTTCCGTAGAAGTCCAAGGAGACTCACTCAAAGGTCCATAGCAATCAGCCAATTGAACCCCATTGACCTTTACCGGCCTCTTGTCACACAGGAATGACCACATATTGCTCATTTTCTCGGTAGGCTTTGCACCCGTTACGAATGTCCTGGGAACTGCCGTAACCGTGTTCCATGATGGTCCTTGAGGGAAACTGGTTGCCGTAGAGAACAGGCTCCAAACCTTACCAAAAGGAGCCTTGCACGAGCCGCTCATCAAAGACAGATCAGCCACACTCTTCCCCGTCAGCACCGGACATACCGCTACACCTTGGTCAAAAGTCTTACCATTGACGTTCATCTTCTTACCGGTAGCAGTAGCACTAGAAGCAGCGCACAGGGCAAACTCCCCATTACAGACTGCCAATTCCATAGCAGAAGCATTGGTAATGATAAACAGCAGCAGAAATAGTAGTTTCATTTTTAACCTTTAATAACAATATGAATTAATAGCAAAATTATGGCTCCAGCAGCCGCAATGCCAATTTCTTCAATACGTTTTAAACGGGCATTTACTGCCCTCATTTCTTGTTGAATTCCCTCATATCTGATTTCACATTTATCAATGTGACCTTCAATCTTTAGATCCACTTCTGTTGCTGTTGCCACTTTACAAACCCTCTCCAGGGGTAATGTAAATTTCAGCAGAACCAGATTCAGTTATAGCCGAAAAGAATACATTAGCGGTTGCGCTGCATTGAGGTCCGGTAAACACAATAGTAGTCAACGGAGGGATAGGTATCCCATAACCACCCGTATTTGACGTAGGAGCGGTTGCGTTGGCAGAAGTAGCACTAATGCGTACATAACTGGGTTGTCCTGCCGCTGCCTCATGGCTCACCAAAAGGTACTGATTTACAGGAGAATCAGCACCAAATTGAATGATCTGAGGACCAGCGTTATTAGCCGTAATCTTGTACGTCTTGCCCATAGGCTGAAACGCAATGTTATTAGCCATTAGTACACCTTGCGTCCAGGCTTACCCGTATTGCTGATCTTGGTGTCGGTATCACCATCAAAGCGGAATATGGATCTGTACCCGCCTTTAGGCATGGTTCCAGGGGTCCATGAAGGTTGTCCCATTTGGCTATTGTCCCTAGGAACTTGTGGCCTTACAGACTTTGCCCACTTCTGGCTCCAATTGAGATTATCCGCACCTGGAACGGTACTTTTTAGTTCAAGCGTTTTCGGGTCGCGCATCTTGTTTCCTTTCAATTTTCACGATCATGTAAGCAAATAAGGCAAAGAAGGCACTCATCCCCAATCGTTCCATCGTAGGCTCTGTCATCGTCCAGCAAGCCAGTACAAACGACATAGTTAAGCCCAGAATAGTCAACAACCTATCCGTAACAACTTCAAGTGCCAGACGTACAAACTTCATCAAATCTACTGCATCCATATTTATCCCCTTGGTAATACATGATTAACTATCTTCATCTGGAGTAGCAAACCCGCTCCCCCATTCCTCATCACTTATTTTTTGCTTAATCTTCTCTATGTTAATCACCCTGTCAATAACCTTGCACTTGTCTGTCAAGGATGCCGTAGGGTCTGCCATAACCGATTTCAATAGATCGTT
>Ga0209086_10002742_pt1 | contig 13606 bp, 10 predicted proteins | sample M_130207_XF_Meta_FD_187312 | JGI IMG/M metagenome (GOLD analysis project Ga0209086, IMG submission 187312) | Freshwater microbial communities from Lake Montjoie, Canada to study carbon cycling - M_130207_XF_MetaG (SPAdes) (version 2) | ecosystem: Environmental > Aquatic > Freshwater > Lake...
ATCGATGAGTTTGACTCGTTGCGGTTCCCGCTGAGCAAGAGCACGATATCCGTCGGCAACTTTTTTGTAAAAACCGAGGTCAAGGTCTTCGATTCGATCTTTTTGGCCGGTGGGGCGGGGGCGGCGGAGAGCACGGCTACGGGCTTCGGCGGGATCGAGATCGAGAACCAAGGTGAGATCAGGTTCGCGGTGGGCGATGGCGTACTGGTTGATGAAGTTAACTGCTTCGATGGGGAGTCCCCTGGCATTGCCTTGAAAGACGGTGGTGGAGTCGTGAAAGCGGTCGGCAATGATCCATTCTCCTCGCGCGAGGGCGGGATGAATGAGTTGGCGAACGAGTTCGGCTCGGCTCGCGGCAAAAAGGAGGAGTTCGGTTTCGGCGGTCATGGACTGTCCGACGGGGTCGTGTTTGAGGAGATGGCGGATGGATTCGCCGACTGGGGTGCCACCGGGTTCACGGACTTCGTGAATGGTGAGGTTAGTGGCGCGAAGCCAGGTGAGGGTGGAGGCTATTTGGGTGCTTTTGCCGCACCCTTCGCACCCTTCAAAAGTAATGAAACGACCTGGGGAGGTCATTCGGGAACGTCGAGGGCGGCGACGGCGAGGGCGGCAATACCATCTCCCCGACCAATGAAGCCAAGCTTTTCGTTAGTGGTGGCTTTGATGTTAACCCGATCGACGGAAAGCCCGAGGGCGGCGGCAATTTTCACGCACATGGCGGGAAAGTGGGGGAGAAGTTTTGGGGCCTCGGCGAGAAGAGTGGCATCGACATTGAGAATGGTGGCCTTTTTTTCTTTGGCGAGGCGGGCGGATTCGGCCAAGAAAAGAGTGCTGGCGACATTTTTCCATTTTGGGTCGGTGTTGGGAAAGTGGGCTCCGATATCTCCTGCGCCGAGGGCACCGAGGACGGCATCGGTCAGAGCGTGAAGAAGGACATCTGCGTCGGAGTGACCTTCGAGGCCACGTTCGTAGGGAATGGTGACGGCACCGAGCACGAGGGGACGCCCCGCGACCAGAGGATGAACATCATAACCAAAGCCAACGCGCAACATGGGAAGAGAATGTCGCTAGAAGTGGCGTAGGCCAACGGTTTTCGTAAAAGTTCTTCGCAAATTCATGGTGGCTAGGAAGGTTTCTTTTCTCGTTTACCTTGGATATAGAAAAGCTGTCTTTGACCGAGGTCCTTGACCTCCTGTTGGCCTGCAGGAGTTAAGGTATAATCCTTATCAAGCGATTGAAAAACTTCGGCTGAAGTTAGAATCGTGTCGGGCTGGGCCAACCGCTCCAAGCGGGCGGCGAAATTTACGGTGTCTCCCCAAAGGTCGTAGCCCAGTTTCTGTTTGCCGACGACTCCTGCAATGACGGGTCCGCGGTGAAGACCCATGCGCAAAGATAAAGGAATTTGAGCTGGGGTGACTATCTTCTTGGCATACTGGAGAAGATGGAGGGCAAAGTCCGCGAGCATGGAAAGATGGATGGGGCGCTCTTCGGTTAAACCGCTGACCGCAAGAAAAGAGTCGCCGATGGTCTTTATCTTTTCGATGCCGTAGCGACTAGTTAGTGATTCCATCCACTCAAAGGTAAGACTGAGGAAGGCGATGATATCTTTCGGGGTGGTGGTGAGGGTGAGTCTTGTAAAGCCGACGATATCGACAAAGAGAACGCCGACATCTGGGGCTAAATCCGCGATTGGATTTTCGCCTTTCATGACGCGGCCTGCGATGTGGGAGGGAAAAATATTAAGGACAAGATGTCGACGGGATTCTTCTTCTCGGCGGAGGCGAGCCATAGCATTGGAGAGGCGCTCTTCCGCTAATTTTGTGCGCACGGCGTAATCGAGTCGGGCGATAAGCTCTTTTCGGTCGTAGGGCTTTTGCAGGAAATCGACTGCCCCTAGGCGCATGGCATCGATAAAAACGTTGCTATCTCCCTCAGCAGAAATGAGGATAACAGGGGCGCGGTGAGCGAGGTTGGTCTCGTGGTAACGACTTAGAAATGTCCGAGCCCCGCCTCCTGGCATATTCCAATCTAGAAGTATGGCGTCGTAGTCTTGGGTGAGGGCTCGCTCGATGCCGTCTTCGAGGGAACCGACGGCGACGCCGACATGGCCTGCATCCTCGCAAATGCGGGTGGCCATCTCCTGCTCACCTGCATCGTCGTCAATGATAAGAATTGTTCCTTGAGGGCGACCGATTTGGGGTTGGGTTGTTGGGGCGGGATGATCGATTTTGGGGGCAAGATCCCCGCGATTTCTAAGAGTAACGCCCGCTTTATTGAGAGCGTGGTGGAAGCGGGCAAGATCCTCGATCGGGGCGTGAGAAGTATGTTTTAGGCCCTGAACGATCTCAAGTATCTGGTCTAGGATGGGCAGGCAGAGTTCGGCGAGTGTTTCGCTGGACTGGATAGAATCAGAGTCTCGCTCCCAATTTCTGGCATGGGCGAGGAGCTTGGCTGAGAGGATTTTAAGCTGAGGTGCGGGTTCGGGGGTGTTGGCACCCAGTCGTTGGTAATCCTCGAGGATAAAATCGGCGTATCCCTTCATCTGCCCAAAGGAAGTAAAAAGATCGTGGCGGAATCTTGAGCTCATAAAATGGAATACCTGGAAGCCGTATTCCAAGCGCTGAAGGATAGGAGGAAGCAGATTTCCAGGGTCATGGAGGAGATAGCGCTTGGCGGATGGCGGAGATGAGAAGTTCGAAGTCGAGAGGCTTGGGGAAAAATGCATGGAAGCCAGCGGCCTTTGTTTTGGCAACGACTTGTTCGGTTTCGGATGCGGAAATAGCAAAAAATATGATATGAGCTAAGCTGGGTTTGGCGAGAAACTGGGTAACAGTTTCGTATCCGCTCCAACCTCCGAGGTGGAGATCGATGAGGGCAAGTTGAGGGGGTTGTTCTAAGGCGGAGCGCATAGCCACTTCTCCTGATTCAGCGGTACTGGCAGATAAACCTGCCCGCTGCAATTGTCGGGAAATTAGGTCTCGATTTAACTCGTCATCGTCGACGACGAGAATTGTTGGGGCACCTAGCGGAGTAGGAATCATGGGTGAGGAGGAATGGGGACTGAGCACCATTGCATGATTATAGTATAGGTAAAACTGCTTTACTGAAAGGCAATTGAAAGAGCGAGGTCGATGCATCGACAAATGAGCTAAAGGTGGATAGGTTTCTATTATGCATATTCACATTACCCCGCGGCATCTTCCATTAACGGATGGGATCGAAATGTATGTCCATAACAAGCTCTCCCATCTCGATCACTTTGAGAGCCGAATTCTTGGTGCTCATGTGGTGCTTTGGCATGATCATAGTGCACCCCCCAAAAAGCAGTTTCGGGTTAAGGTTCACTTAGCGATTCCAGGACCAGATGTTTTTGCGGAGGCTGGGGAAGAGGATTTGTATGCGGCGATCGACAAAGCGGAGGAAAAGTTGAGTAGCGAATTGCGAAAGCGTAAAACAAAAATGGTGGATCGGAAGCGGCATGTGGAAGCCCGGCGCAAGGAGAAGGCGCGGAGGTTTGGAAAGTAAGAAGGTATTCGGGAAGGTCTTGGGGCTGGGCCGAGGTTGCTTTCGAAATTAGGGCAATCTCGACACCAGATGAGAAATCGCGGCTGGCTACTTTCTGATTTCTTCTGTCTCAAATCGAGTTAGCTTAGGCCGATGAGGTGGCCTTATTCTTGGGGGGTGGGCGGCGGCATAATTTCTTTATAAAAACGGCATCGATAGATCCAGTTTCAGTGCCGCGGGTGCATCCGCGAACCATCGGGTGGTTTGGTACGACGGCGTTGGCGATGGGTGGAAGTAATCAGATGCTGTTTATTCTTGGGGCCCTTTTCATTGGGCAAGGGAGTATCTCGGGTCAGGGAAGCGCGGCAGTTCCTCTGCTTATTTTGGGACTGATTCTAAGTTGGATGGCGTTGCCTGGATGGACGGAATTGATCCTGATGTGGCCGAATCGCATTGGGGGAATTGCGGCGACTTGTGCAGAGGCGTTCCGACCTTACAGCCCAGTTTTAGCCAATCTGACGGGAGTTTGTTACTGGTGGGGTTGGGTGCCGACCTGTGGGATCACCGCCTTGCTCTCCGCCTCGGCGATTACTCAGTGGTTTCTTCCAGGAGTTTCTCCCACCCTTTTGGCGATTGGAATCATCACGGTTTTTACAGGGATCAATATTTGCGGTGTGAAATGGGCAACGCGCTTGGCGATCCCGATTGCCTGTGCCTCGGGGCTTCTCGCTTTTCTTTCGGCCCTTATCCCGATCTTCGCGGGAAAAGTAGATTGGGTGCAGGCCTCGACCTTTCAACTTACGACTCCGTTTCCAGGATTATTTGGACAGATCACGAGTGCGATGGCTGGTTTATATTTAATTGGATTTGCCGCCCCAGCCTTTGAGCAAGCCTCATGCCACGTGGGGGAGACGATCGATCCGAATCGAAACGTACCCCGCGCGATGTATGCCAGTGCGGGCATGGCGACACTCTTTTTTGGGGTTTTGCCTATCGTTTGGTTAGGGACGCTTGGTCCAGAGCCATTGGGGAAGGATTTGGCCTTAGAATTAGGTCCGACCTTTGCCCCGCTCTTCGGGGCAGGTGCTAAGGCGGCGGCGATCGCTTTCATGATGTTCAACATGTTTCACGGAACGCTGGCACCGCTGGCGGGTTCGGTGCGTACGTTGTCGCAACTTTCGGAGGATGGGTTACTGCCCCGATTTTTTGCGGATCGGGCCCGTACGGATACTCCGTGGATCGCCACACTTTTTACCGCGGGAATGGCGATTGTTTTCCTCCTGATCGGAGATCCCATTTGGCTGATTGCAGCGGCAAATTTAACCTATTTGATCGGGATTTCTTTGCCGAGCATCGCAGTTTGGTTGTTGCGTCGGGATGCGCCCGATATGGCACGTCCCTATCGAGCTCCCCGTGGCACGATTATGATGGGGGTGGTGGCTGCACTGGTTTGGGGTCTATCGACGGTGCTCGGCTTTCAGCAGTTTGGTTTGCCGACGGTTTTGGCGGGAATTGCATTGGCCTATTCGGGAGCGGCACTTTATGCCTGCCGCTGTTTTTCCGATCGTCGACGGGCGGGGTTACCTGGGATCGCACGGACTCTGCATGTTAAGTTGACTGGGGCGATGCTCGCGGTTCTCTTACTCGACGGAGCGGGCTACTACCTCGCGGTACATTTTGTCCCAGGGGATCAAAAAGCACTGGTTGCGGCGCTGGCTGACATATTCGTGGTGGTGGCCTTACTGACGATCACGGTAGGGCTGGTGCTTCCTGGAATGATCGCTCATTCGGCGGTGGAAGTTTCTAAAGCTGCGGTGAAATTAGCGACAGGCACACTGATGGATTTCTCTCGAGCGATGTCCGCCTTGGCAGAAGGTAATTTAGATGAGGCCAGGGCTAAGATCGACTACGCGCCAGTTTCCGTTCATGGCCGAGACGAAATCGGGCAGATGGCGGCAAGTTTTAATGTGTTGCAGGAGGAGGTAGCACGGGCGGCAGTGGGGCTAAATGGGGCACGGGAAGGATTGCGGACGGCACGAACAGCGCTGACGGAAAGTCATAGTCGACTCGAGCAGCAGGTGATTCTGCGTACGGAAGGGCTGAATCAAGCCAAGGAAGAGGCAGAGCGCGCGAACTGGGAGAAAAGCGCTTTTCTATCTCGGATGAGTCATGAGCTAAGGACTCCGCTGAATGCGATCATTGGTTTCGGACAGTTACTTCAGATGGATGCGAAGGCCAATCAGGGAGATCGGGAGAGCGTAGAAAATATTCTGACGGCAGGGCGCCACCTTTTGGGATTAATCAATGAGGTGCTGGATTTGGCGAGAATCGAATCGGGTCATTTAGACTTCTCTCTTCGTCCGGTGAAGTTGAATGAGAGCCTGAACGAAGTGATTGCTCTTCTTGGTCAAGATGCAGCGCATGCCAACGTACGAATTTTTTGTGAAGGAGCGCAAAATGAGCGCTTGGTGCTAGCGGATCCGAAGCGTCTGAGGCAGGTATTGATTAATCTTTTGGCTAATGCGGTTAAGTACAACCGTAGTGGAGGTCTTGTGACTGTGGAATATGCTGATTCCGGGCCGAATGAGCTATGCATTCGGATCAAGGATACGGGAATAGGAATTCCTGCTGACCAATTGTCTAATCTATTTGTTCCTTTCTCAAGATTAGGTGCTGAAAATACAGATATCGAGGGATCGGGGCTTGGGTTAGCTGTTTCTAAAAAACTGGTCGACGCGATGGGAGGAGCGATAGAGGTAGAGAGCGTTCATGGGCAAGGTTCCATTTTCTCAGTGGTGTTGCCCACAGTCGAGGCTGCGGACTTTACCGAGAATTTGGAGAAGAAGGATACTGCTAAGCCGTTTTCCGATCGTGGTGGAGGGCGGCGAAAGACGGTTCTGTATATTGAGGATAACAATTCAAATCGGCGGTTGGTGCAACGTGTTTTGGAGCCTCGTTCCGATATTCGGCTGATTTTAGCCGCTAAGGGGCAGACAGGCTTGATGATGATGGAGGAGCATCTTCCCTCGGTTGTCTTACTGGACCTGCAGTTGCCTGATATTTCAGGCGAGGAAGTTCTAGCTCGTTTGCGCGGCAATCCAAAAACTGCAAAAACTCAGGTGATTGTGCTTAGCGCAGATGCGACCCCCGCAACGATTGATCGGTTGCGAGAAGCTGGGGCGAACGATTACCTGACCAAGCCATTCGATGTAGCTAAGTTGGTGAAAATGATTGATGTGGCCCTAGCGAATTGCGATTCGGCGAAGTAGGTTTGGTGGGAAACGCATGTGGAAGCGCGACGGAGAGAAGGCGCGGAGGTTTGGGAGATAATGTATTGTTAGTGATTACGATCTGAGTGAGCCCCCGCTCGATTTAAATAAATCAGTTAGCGCCTTCTTTCGGGAAGGCTAATATTCTAATCAACAGTAACTTGTGAAATAATAATCGTTTTGGCGTTTTGTGTGAATAAGATGTTGATTCCTGTTAGTAGTTTTGATTTAATTATTATCCCATTGGCTGGTTGAGGGCGAGTAACCCTTGGTGGTTCAGTGGGAACAAACACCTAGGAGAAAATAAAATGATCAAGAATATTACAGCCCTTATTGGCGTGCTTGTGGCCGTGGCCAGCTTGTCCCTCGCGGACAGCGCCCCGGAAGCATCCGCTCAAGATACTAAAAAGATGGTTCAGAATAACTTCGTTGAGACCGCCCAGAAGGGCGTCAAGCTCAGCGGATACGTTGATACTGGTTACAGCTACAACTTTACCGGATCAGGCAACGAATCTACGGTTGATTCCCGATTCGGTTCGGACACCGCTCAGCGTGGTGATTTCCAGCTCTATGCGGTTAAAATTACGCTGGAAAAGGCCATGTCCTCGGAAAACAAAGCACAGGCTGGATTCCGTGCGGACGTGATGATTGGTGAAGATGCAAACTATCTAGCTGATCGTGCGTATCCTAACTCCAACACCACCTTGGGAGGGGCTACGGTTGGTACAGGGGGACCGAATAACTCCGACAGCAATTCAAACTCCCTCTTCTTGGAGCAGGCCTATGTTTCAATCCGTGCCCCTGTGGGAAACGGGTGGGACTTTAAGGCTGGTAAGTTCGTTTCGATCCTCGGTTACGAAGTGATCGAGCGTCCCGCCAACATGAACACCACCTACGGCATTCTCTTCAACCAGATGCCTCTCTACTACACGGGATTGTTGTCGTCCTACAAATTTGACGATTACATCGATGCCAAGTTGGGTGTAGTGAACGGCTCGAACACCGATAACAACACCACTCTTAATCCCAATGCTGGGGACGGTGTGGCCCTTCTCGCCGCGTTGAACATCACCGCTCCTGGCGGCAATGCGAACTGGAGTAACAACTTCCAGTACAGCACTGGGGCAGACAATAACACTGCGACGGGTACTCTTGATTCAACCATTCCGACCAATACTGGTGGAACTGCCACGTTGAACGGTCAACCACTGGGAACAGTGACCCAATCTGCCTACAACATTATTTATAATTCGTGGGGAAACTGGGTGCCGAAATTCGCTGACGGCAAACTACTGTTTGCGGTCCAAGGTTTGCTCGGAATCACCAATGGTGATTTTTCAGTCAATGGAGCAACTGTTACGTCCGGTCCGTTTACAGTTACTGGTGATGGTACTTACAGCCTGGCTTCTACCTATTATGGCGCGGGTGCCTACGCCAAATATCAGTTTAACGACTGGTTCTACTTGGCGAGCCGCGGGGAGTACCTCGGTTCCAACAATTCGGCCAAATTCGGTTCTCAGGGAACCGGAACCACAACTTCTGGAGGAAGGATTAATGGTGTTGGCCCCATATCCTCAAGCCATCAAACTGGAAACAATTGGTGGGAGTACACCATCACGGCGGGTTTTAACGTGATCGACAATATGTTGATTCGTGTGGAGTACCGCCTGGATTGGGGTAGCAACATACAATCTCCTAATGGTGGTTATGTTCAGCCTAGCGGGGCAAATAGTGGTGGACCTTGCCAGTATGCCGGTGCTGAGGTTGTCTACAGCTTCTAAAGAAATTTAGAGCAAGACTCTTAAACAAAACCCCTGGGACCAGTGATTAGGTCCCGGGGGTTTTTGTTTTAGTGGGTCGAACGTTGAGTATTGCTCGGGTTTCTCGTTGGGATGGGATAGAAAGGGGGAATGGGAGATCTGGCTTACTGGACGGTGGTAGGTTTTTTGCGTGGGATTCTTTCCTTGGTCTGTCGGATTGAGGTGAGTGGGACGCGGGAGGTCCCTGCGGGTCCTTGGATTTTAGCCAGCAATCACTTGAGTCACTTTGATCCGCCACTTTTGGCGAGCGCTTTTCCTCGACCGATTGATTTTTTGGCGATGCGGGAACTGTTTCAGCCTGCGTGGTTCGGGTTTCTAATGGAAAAATGTCACGTGATCCCGATTTCTCGAGAGCGGGTAGACACGAAAGCGTTTAAGGTCGCCCTTCTTCGGCTGAAGGCAGGGCGGATTGTGGGGATATTTCCTGAGGGAGGATTGCGTGCAGGAAGAACTTCGGTGTTGGAAGGGGCAGAGTTAACCGAGGGATTTTCACTTTTGGCAACAAGATCGGGTTGTGCGGTTCGGCCGGTGGTGCTGGTGGGAAGCGATCAGCTTTATGTGGCAAGAAACTGGTTCCGTCGACCCCGGGTGGTGGTAGCGGTGGGAAAGCCCATTCCTGCGCCGCTGGCTAGGGAGGATCGGAAGGAGTGGGCAGAGAAGTTGGCTGGGGCGATGCGGGCTTTGTACGTGGATGTCAAAAAAAGGTATGCTTTGGAAACGATGGTCTTACCCAAGACGCCACAGGAACGGTGGAGGGACGGTAGATGATGAGGAGTTTGCACGCGGCTCAATCGCGAGCTGTGGATATGGGGACGTTCTTTGGGATTGGGCTTTGGCAGTTGCTGGGGCGGGCGGGTCGGCATGGGGTGGAGGAGTGGGATAGGTATGTGGAGGAGTGGCTTGGGAAGGGTGGGGAGGAGTTTTACCGAGTTCCGGAAAATCTTCCTGTGGGGTTGAGGGAGGGGCGGGTGGATTTTTCTTCTCCCGTGGTGACTGATCGCGAGGAAAATAATCGATTCCATTTGCGGGTATGGCCTGGTCCGAAGGGAATGAAATCTCCTGCGATGGTCATGTTACACTCCCTCTTTTCTGCAAGCGACGTGGGGTATGCCCATTGGGCGGGTGTTTTAAATCGGCTAGGGTGGACGGCGGTTTTTTATGATTTGCCCTACCATTTCCGGAGGCGTCCAAAGGGGACATGGAGCGGGGAGCTGGTTTTCGGGGGGAATTTAATTCGGAGTGCGGAGGCGATTCGGCAATCGGTCACTGAGGTACGGATGGTGACGAGGATGCTGAAAGCGGCGGGGGCACCTGAGGTGGGGCTGTGGGGGATGAGTTTGGGTGGGTGGGTAGGCGGGTTGGTGTTGTGTCATGAACCGGAGTTGGCTTGCGGTTGGTTGGTGCAACCGATTCCGGATGTGGCGACGGCGATTTGGGATTCGGAGGGGGGTTGGGTTTTACGAAGGCAGATGGAGCAGCGGGGATTTGATCGGGAGCGAGCGGAACGACTTTTCCCGCTGGTCTGTCCTTCGCATGGGAAACTTCGGCTGGCGGCGAATCGGGTTTTGATTGTGGGGGGAACTTATGATTCGGTGGCACCGCCGATGAAGTTGCGGAGGTTGGCGGAGGGATGGGGTGGAGCACACTATCGAGAGGTAGCGCAGGGTCATATTGGGTATCAGGCGATGCCGAATAGCTGGCGGTGGGGCAGGGAACTGATGCCCGAACTCTTTGCAGGTGAGGGGGTGAGGAAGTTTTGAAGTAGGAATTGAAAAGCTGGAGAAGCATGGCATAGTAGTTTGATTCGGATTCCGACCACGACAGGTTGGATCAAAAAAAGGAGCCAAAACAGCATGGCATCGTCAGGAGCAAAAAAGGTTCGTTCGAAGGAGAAGCCGGGCAACTCGCCCGCGTTATTGCCTACCCTGACCCCTTCGGAGAGGGTGGATCTTCTGCGCAAGATGGTGTTGATCCGAAGGTTTGAGCAGAAGGCGGCGCAGGCTTTCATGCAGGCAAAGATCCGCGGGTTTTGTCACTTGTATATCGGGCAGGAGGCGGTGGCGGTGGGATCGATTTCTACATTACATCCGACGGATGCGGTGATTACCGCTTACCGAGATCACGGGCATGCTTTAGCCCGGGGGATGAGTTCGCGGGAGTGCATGGCGGAACTTTTTGGAAAGATCACGGGTTGTTCGAGGGGTAAGGGTGGCTCAATGCATTTCTTTAGTAAGGAGAAGCATTTTCACGGTGGGCACGGAATTGTGGGGGGTCAGACCCCATTGGCGGCGGGGATTGCCTTTGCGCAGAAATACAATGGAACGGGGGAGGTAACGGTTTGTTATTTGGGTGATGGAGCAGTGAATCAGGGGGCGTTCCACGAAGCTTTGAATTTGGCGGCCTTGTGGAAGCTACCGGTGATTTATGTGATTGAGAACAATGAGTATTCGATGGGCACGCATCAGTCGCGCAGTTCAGCGGGATATCCTCTGGTGAAGCGTGCGGATGGGTATGACATGGCTGGGATCACGGCAAATGGGAACGATGTGGATGATGTCAGAGAAAAGATGTGGGACGCAGTTCAGTTAGCACGGACGGAGAGTCTTCCCTCGCTGGTGGAAATTAAGACTTATCGGTATCGCGGTCACTCGATGTCGGATCCTGGAAATTACAGGACGAAGGAGGAGATTGCGGAGCGGAAAAAAGAGTCGGAGCCGATTTCGATGTTTAAAGAGCGGTTGTACAAGGAGAAGGTTTTGACGGAGAAGGAGTATGAGGAGATTGAGCGGCAGGCGGTAGCGGAAGCAGAGGATGCGATTGCTTTTGCGGAAGCCTCGGCTGAGCCAGAGGTGGCGACAGTTTTTGAAGATATCCATGCGCCAGAGGATCAGATTGCGGAGTTTCGTCCGCCGATTGGGAGCTAGCCATGGCCGTGATCACGATGAGAGAAGCGCTGAACCAGGCGCTGAGCGAAGAGATGGAGAGGGATGGTCGCGTGATCCTAATGGGGGAGGAGGTGGCGGAGTATCAAGGGGCATACAAGGTGAGCTCTGGGCTTTTGCAGAAATTTGGGGCGAAGAGGGTTCTGGATACACCGATCAGTGAGTCAGGTTTTGCGGGGTTGGGGGTGGGGGCGGCGATGCAGGGGTTGCGACCGGTGGTGGAGTTCATGACCTGGAGTTTTTCGATGGTGGCGTATGATCAGATCGTGAACAACGCGGGGGCGATCCGTTATATGAGTGGTGGGCAGTATTCGATACCGATCGTCTTCCGAGGTTCTTCGGGAGCGGGATTGCAAGTGGGGGCGACCCATTCGCATACTCCAGAGAACTGGTACGCGAATGTACCTGCGATGACGGTAATCACGCCTGCTTTTCCAGATGACGCCAAGGGGCTGTTGAAGAGTGCGATCCGTAGCAATAACCCAGTTTGTTTTATTGAGAATGAGAAGTTGTATGGATTCAAAGGGGAGGTGCCTGAGGGGGATGTCCTGACAACGATTGGGCAGGCGCGGATTTGTCGCGATGGGAGTCAGGTAACATTGATTGCGAACAGTGCGTCGACGCATGTGGCGTTAGCCTCGGCGGAGCAATTGGCGGCGGATGGGATATCGGCTGAGGTGGTAGATTTGCGAACGATCAAGCCACTGGATATTCCGACGATTCTGGCTTCGGTAGTGAAGACGAGTCGGGTGGTGATCGTGGAGGAGAATAAGCCTTTTGCGGGTTGGGGAGCGCAGGTGGCCTATGAGATACAGCATCGGGCGTTTGATTCGTTGGATGCACCGATTGAACGGGTGACTGGCCTTGACGTGCCTCAGCCCTATGCACGGGTGTTGGAGCAGGCGGTGATGCCGAGTGCGGAGCGAGTGACGGAAGCGGCGAAAAAAACTTTGGGCTGATTTTTATCTTTGGGGTGGGAATGAAGGGGGAATTGGTGAGGACGAGGTTGGATAAGCTGATTCAAAATGAAATGAACTGCCTATTCGAGGCCATCCGATCGCGTTGGTCAGGAACCTAGCGTTTTAGACCGAAAGATTTGGAGGAAATTGGTGCGAACTTAAAGTGTAACACGTGTTACACTTTAAGAATGGGGTCTTAATGGCAGGAGGGGGGATTTATGCTCTGCTGAAAAGGTGGGTGATGGTCTACTGAAAAGGTGAGGTGAGTCGCGGAGGAGTGGGTTACCGACGGAGGGCTTCGAGAACGATAGAGGGGGTGATGATTTCGGGGAGGAGTTGAGGGGAGGAGTCTGGGTTGGGGCGGAGGAGGACGTAGGTGGGAACTCCCTCTCGGCCATATTTCTGGAGGGCGGCGGTAATGGCTGGATCGCGGCGAGTCCAGTCGGCCACGAGAAATGCGACATTTCTTTCACGGAAGGCGGTCTTGATTTCTGCACGAGAAAGGGTGAGTCGTTCGTTGACTTGGCAGGTAAGGCACCAGGCGGCGGTGAAATCGATGAAGACGGATCGGCCAGCGTTGAGTTGGCGGGCGACCTCGGCTTCGGACCAGGGGAGGCGATCGGTGGAGGTTGTGGAGAGGGGGGAGGCGGGGGCGGTTTTTAGAAGGAGGGAGGGCAGGAGGCAGGCGAGGAGAGTGAGGGTGATGCCGAGGAGTCGGAGCGGGCGAGGTGGGGGGAAGGATCGTTGGGATTTACCATAGAAAAGTAGTCCGAGGGTGAGGCTAAGGAGTCCGAGAAGTACAGGGAGGATGGAGGAGGCTCCGCTGAGGCGGAAGGCAACCCAGAGAAGCCAAAGAACGGCGGCGAACATGGGGAGGGAGAGAATCTTTTTTAGAGTGTTCATCCAGGCACCAGGTTTGGGGAGGAAAGAAAGCAGAGATGGGAAATAAGAGAAAAGGAGGACAGGCAGAGCGAAGCCGAAAGCGAGAGAGGTGAAGATGGAGAGAGTATGGAGTGGAGGAAGGGAGAATGCGGTAGCGAGGGCGACTCCCATAAAGGGTGCAGTGCAGGGGGAGGCGACGGCGACGGCCAAAAGTCCGGAAGCGAAAGCTC
>Ga0209086_10002743_pt1 | contig 13604 bp, 18 predicted proteins | sample M_130207_XF_Meta_FD_187312 | JGI IMG/M metagenome (GOLD analysis project Ga0209086, IMG submission 187312) | Freshwater microbial communities from Lake Montjoie, Canada to study carbon cycling - M_130207_XF_MetaG (SPAdes) (version 2) | ecosystem: Environmental > Aquatic > Freshwater > Lake...
GGCCTACGAGCGGGCTGGCCTTGAGCTTCGGTCTGGTTATGACCTGAAGACGGCCCGCCGCAGCCTTAACTTCCTACTCACAGAGTGGGCCAACAAGGGGCTAAACCTCTGGACAGTAAGATCCGGAACTTTGTCGCTTGTTGCTGGACAAGCCGTTTACACGACTGCTGATGGCCTTCCGGCTGACGCAGTAGATTTCATTGAGGCTGTGTGCCGCACAACCACTGGCGGGCAGTCGGTTGACATCTCCCTCAACCGCATCTCCGTCTCCACATATGCCAACATCCCCACCAAAGCCCAGACAGGCCGCCCCTACCAAATCTACGTTGACCGAGCCACTGCGGCACCCAAGGTCACGCTGTGGCCTGTGCCCGACTCCTCCACCCCCTACACGCTGGCCTACTGGTATTTAAAGCGTGAAGAGGATGCCACAAACCCCGCATCTCAGACGCTGGAAATTCCGTTCCGGTTCTACAACGCGCTGGTGGCTGGGCTTTCCTATCACATTGCCCTGAAGAAGCCAGAGGCTGCCGACCGGATTTCTATGTTGAAGGATCTGTATGATGAAGCCTTCCAGCTTGCAGCCGACGAAGACCGGGACCGGGCCTCTGTGAGGTTCATCCCCTTCACAGATTACGGGTTTTAGTGTAAAATGACCGTACCATATGCAAAAGGCAGGCTAGCCTTTGGGTTTTGTGATACTTGTGGACAGAGGTACGATCTAGCCGAACTTAAAGTTCAGATCGTTGCTGGCCGCGCCACAAACATAAAGAATTGCACATACTGCCTCGACAAGGATCAGCCTCAGTATTTTTTGGGCCGCGTTCCAATTAATGATCCGCAGGCCCTTAGAAATCCACGCCCCGACACATCTCAAGATGAAAGCCGTGTGCTGTGGGGATGGGACCCGGTGGGCAATCCAGCAGTTGGAGCCTCCGGTCAGGTCGGGGTAATCACTTTAATTCTTAACGGGGTCTATAGCCCCATCACCTATTCTGGGGAAATGTAGTGGGAAGAATACAGAACATTGTGGGGGGTGCTGTAAAGAAAGGTATTGACGGGGTTTCTGATGCGCTTAAGAGGGATTTTTCTGCTGTTAAGTTTAGCTCTGGTCAATCGCCCAATGGCAGCACCCTTGGCCTAAGCACCCCGAATAGCTGGTCAGGCACCACAGTCACCGGCCCCTCCGGAAAGGCCGCCACAACTGCTGGCACGATGGGAGCCAATGGGCAACTCACAGGTGCCCACGCAATTGGCACAGGAACTCAGGCAGCAAGGTCTCCGTCTCCCTCGCGTACCAGCGGTGGTGTTGAAGGTGGCGACAGCCGGATGAGCGGAGCCAGCAGCAAATCCACCAGCGGCGGCGCTGTGGGGTATGGTGGCACCCACACTAATGACGGAATGGCAAAGGGCGGAATTGTCCGTCAAAAGCTAAAGAAATCAAACCCCATCAAGGACACTAAAATGGCTAAGAAGCGTATCCCGGCTGAAGAGAAGAAGGAATACAAGGGCGGCAAGTATATGGGCGGCCCCGCCGAAGAAATGGTTGATAAGAAGAAGAAGGGCAAGCGCATGGCTATGGGCGGCCTTGGTATGGATGATCGTGCTGGTGGGCCTCCTCCTCGTCCTATGGCTCCGGGCTCGCGTCCCGGCATGCCGCAGATGGGTGGGCCGGGACCTGCTATGGGACGCATGGGTGGCATGAATCGCATGAGGGGTATGCAGCCCGGTGTTGGCGGCAATGGCCCCATTATGGGGGGGCCAGCCCCTATGCCAATTGCGGTTGGTGAACCAAACCCAAATGCAATGAGAATGAACCCCAATCCTATGGCGAAAGACTACACCACAGCAATAACTCGCGGCATGCGTGGTGGCGGCCTTGCCAAGAAGGGTGTTGGGCAGGCTCTCGCCAAGGGTGGCCTTGTGAAGGGTGCTGGCTGTGTTCAGCGCGGAATGAACAAGACAAAATATCGGTGACAACATGGAAATTGATAAAAAAGCACTTAAGAAAGAGTTCATGGGAGAAATGAAGGCCGGTGCCGGTCAGGGTGCCACGGGCTTTAACCCAATAGCCTTGATGCAGGCTGCGGGGGCTTTTGACTTTGGTGGTGGTGGTGGCGGCGGTGGTGGTGGCGGCGGCACCGGGGCCACTGGTGCCAAGGGCGACAAGAAACACCCCAAGAATCCCAAGATTGAAGATCCGCCTCTCCCTCCTCTGCCTCGCAATCCCCCCCTGACCGGAAAGCCCGCAAGTAATTCGTGGGAAGATATCGTTGGGTTTTATTTCCCCGGCGGTGCTACCGGCGTTTATAAAGAGGGAGGCCTTGTGAGGGGCTGTGGATCTGCTCAACGTGGACGTGGTCGCGGTAAGTTCGTTTAAACAGGACATATAAAAATGGCAAAGCAGAATGCACGACTTGAACTCCCGTCAGATGCCACCGTTGAAGGTGGGATGCGGCGTGGTGTGAATGTGGGTAATATGAAGATCCTCAAGAAGCCCATGAAGATGCGCGGCGGCGGTGCCGCCACCAAGGGCCTGAAGATCTCGGAGAAGCAGGGCTAACATGGCCTTCACCTACGCCACTCTGGTAAGTACGATCCAAGGATACCTTCAGACAAGCTCTGACGGCATCCCTACTGCTGACATGGACACAATCATTCAGCAGGCTGAGCAGCGTATCTACTACGATGTTCAGATCCCCGTGCTGAAGAAAAATGTTACCGGGACGATGACTTCTGGAAACCGATATTTATCCACCCCGTCTGACTATCTTGCCACATATTCAATCGCCGTGGACAACAACGGGTCATATGAATATCTTCTTCCGAAGGATGTGGCGTTTCTTAGAGAGGCTTATCCCGCCACCGCCACAACTGGTGTGCCGCGATACTACGCCATCTTTGACAACGACACCCTCTTGATTGGCCCTCCTCCTAGCTCCGACCTTTCCGTCGAGCTTCACTATTTCTATGAGCCCCCGTCGATAGTGGTCTCCACAACGGGCACATGGATTAGCCAGAACGCCGAAAACACGCTTCTATATTCATGTTTAGTTGAAGCCTACACCTACCTCAAGGGCGAGCAGGATCTTATTGGGTTGTATTTAGGGCGCTATAAAGAATCGCTTGATTCTCTCAAGATCATTGGCGAAGGGCGCAATAGGTCAGACACATATCGCAATAGCGAACCAAGGGTGGTTGCTAGTTAATGGGTATTTTTGGAGCGACTGCGGGCGTTGGTGATTTCCTTGTAAAAACCACAAATGAACGTGGCTTTACACCGGAAGAAATTACCGAAGACTTGCTGGTAAAACTTATTTTTATTTCTGGTGAAGCTCATCCAGCCATCAGGGATCAAGCAATTGCATTTAAGGATCAAATCCGTCCAGCAATCCTGCACTACATGAAACAGGCAATCAGGTCGGATAGAACAACACTATCGGCACAACTATCAAAGCAAGGCCACCTTGATATGGCCGAAATTATCAGGAGACTTTAATGGGCGATAAGCCTTGCAAAAGCCCTCGGGATTTTTAGCGACAACATAGAAGCAATCCTACGGGCGGCTTCTTATCTATCAAAATTTAAATAGGAGTAAACAGATTGGCAATTTCCACAGCATTTTGCACCAGCTTCAAGCAGCAGCTTATGCAGGGTCAGCATAACTTCACCCTTACCACTGGCAACACATTCAAGATTGCCCTCTACACTTCTTCAGCAACCCTTGGTGCCTCTACCACAGCCTACTCTGCCACCAACGAAATTGCCGCCACTGGCGGATACACCGCTGGCGGTAACACCCTTACAAACGTCACCCCCACAACTTCCGGCACAACAGCTTATGTTGACTTTGCTGACACAACTTGGACCTCCTCCACAATCACGGCCAACGGCGCTTTGATCTACAATGCAAACGCCACGAATGCCTCCACAGTTGTGCTGGCATTTGGCTCGGATAAGTCCTCGTCAAACGGCGACTTCACAATTGTGTTCCCTCTTGCGGATGCGACCAACGCGATTATCCGTATCGCTTAAGGTTTATTAAATGGCTAAACTTGTTAATCGCGCCAGAATGTCAACTGCGACAACTGGCACAGGAACAGTCACGCTTGGATCTGCGGTAAGCGGATATCAAACGTTTGCTGCTGCTGGCGTGGCAAACACTGATGTTGTTAGTTATTGCATAGAAGATGGAACGGCGTGGGAGTTAGGAACGGGAGAATATACCTCTTCCGGAACTACTTTTTCACGTACACTTATTCAGTCATCTACTGGATCTCTCCTTTCTTTAACAGGTGCGGCTCAGATATTTATAACTGCTCTTGCGGGTGATATATACGCAAACTCTGGGTTAACCAATCTTACCGGATTCACCACAACGGCTACCGCCAGCGGAACAACAACCCTCACAAACACCAGCACATCGTATCAGGTATTTACTGGAACTCTTAATCAGATAATTGCCCTACCTTCTACGGCAACATTGGCGTTAGGCTGGACGTTCCATGTATGCAACAATTCAACTGGCATACTTTCTCTTACAACATCAACTGGTGTTTTGCTTGGACCAATTCCGCCCTCAACAACAATCATGGCAACTTGCACAAACACCACTGTAAACACTTTGGCTGGTTGGGAATATGGATACACAGACCTCCCAACCTACGTGAACAACGGTATTTTGGAAGTTATCAAAACCGGAACTTTTATGCTTTAAGGTGAAACATGGCTGCTAATATTTATCCGATCTTTTCCCGCACTTGGGACATTCAAATTGCTGGTGCAGTTATTGGAACAACTGCAAATACCGCCACAGACGGAACTGGTTCCGGCATCTCCAGAATATTCACTGCTGATGCAACTGAAGGTAGTTTTGTCTACAAAGTTATTTTTAAATCTATTAGCACCACAGCGGCAACTGTAATTCGTTTATTTTACTGTTCAGATACTGGAGCATTTACCCCCGGAACAACAAACACGGCTGCAAACACGACCTTGATCGGAGAAATCTCTACAGTTTTATGGAACGCATCAAACACTAGCGCGTCTCCAGTTTATGAAATTCCAGTTATGATGGGTATTCCGCCAAGCACGAAATTACTTGTTGCATTCGGAACATCAACTGGTGCCGCTACTACTGGTTTTAACCCAATTGTAATGGCTGGAAAATATTAAAATGCGATATTGGAAAATTCAGTTCAATGATCGTGAATTTCAAAATCAATATGGTTGGCTTGAAATCAATGACGCAGAAAATTCAAATCGTATTTTTCAAGATGACGGTACATTGATTGAAGAAGGAATTAGCTATACTGCTGTTGATGTTGAACCCACACCACCATCTTGGAGTGTTGTCTGATGTTTCCCCGTGAGGCGATAACGCAATTAGGTAATGCAAACTGGCGTGTTTTTTATGCCGGATCAGCCGCAAGTACAAGCGAGTGGCGAGTTTGGAATAAACCCGCTGGCACGCAATTTATTTATTTTTTCATGATTGGTGCTGGAGGTGGCGGCGGAAAAGGGGCTGGTGGTGCTGCTACCGTTGCGGCTGGCGGCGGCGGGTCTGGCGGCATGTTTTCGCTATTTATGCCCGCTGTGTTTCTTCCTGATACAATTTATGTTCGTGTCGGTAATGGCGGCGCAGGCGCAACTGTATCAGGGTCAGGAACTGCTGGCGCTCAAAGTTACATAAACGGCTCGCCAGCTACTGCTACTAACCCAATCATGTTTAACGCATCCGGCGGTGGTGGCGGTGGCGGCGCGGCGACAAACACAGCGGGCAGTGCTGGCGGTGGCATAACGACATCAAACATGACTTTTATTGGGCTTGGATTGCTAACACAAAACGGCGGTAAAGCTGGTTCTGTTGGCGCGGCAACCGCAAATACTGCCGGAACGGCCAGCGTGTGGGGTGGTGCCGTCCTCCCGATAACGAGCGGTTCAGGTGGAGGAAACGGTACAGGTGCGGGGGGTGCAATAACTTCCGCACCTATGGGATCATTTCCGGGCGGTGCCGGTTCAACGGGCGGTAATGGTGTTGATGGTTTTGGTTATGGTAAATTAATATTACCAAGCTCATTTAACCAAAATTCGTTTTTTGGACTTCTCTCGTTTACTGGCGGAAGCGGTGGCGGCGGTCACACAACCGGACAGGCTGGAAACGGTGGTAACGGTGCTTATGGCTGTGGTGGCGGTGGCGGCGGAAATAGTTCTTCGGCTGGTGGTCTTGCCGGTAACGGTGGCAACGGCGGGGATGGCTTAACAATTATTGGCTCATTCTAATGCTTGGCTTTGACGCCTTAGCAAAACTGCCAATTGCAGGCAGTTCAACAGCCGGGACAAGCATATCTGTCTCGGTTGTTGGCGTTGAAGCTACTGGTTCTGTTGGTAGTGTAGCTGTAGCGGCGGGAAACGGTGTAGGCGTATCTGTAACTGGAGTATCCGCAACCGCTGCTGTTGGCAATGTTTCAGTATCTGGCAAGGCTAATGTAGGCGTAACTGGTGTTGTGGTAACCGGGCAGGCTGGGACCGCAACAGTATCCGGTATTGCAAATGTTTCCGTTACTGGAGTATCGGCTGGCGGTGAAGTTGGAACTCCGACTGTAAGTGCGGCTCAAGTTATTAATGTTGCTGGCGTCTCTGCTAGTAGTGGAGTTGGTAGTGTTATAATCGGCATAGGTGCTAACGCCGGGGTTACTGGCGTAAGTGTTGCGGGCGGGGTTGGTTCTGTCTCTGTGAACCTTTCGTCCAACCTGTACGTTACAGGCGTTCAGGCAACTGGATATGTGAATGGTGGAGTTCTTATTTGGGGGCTCATCGACACCGGCCAAACCCCAAACTGGGGCGCAATATCGGATGGGCAAACCCCCGGCTGGGCCACAATATCAGACACCCAGACCCCGGGCTGGACGGAAATACCCGGAACCCAAAACCCCGGATGGGGGTCAATCAATGATTCGCAAACATCAATTTGGACCGAGATAGCGGCATAAAAAATGGCATCAACATATTCATCCAACCTTCGCCTTGAACTTATCACAACCGGCGAACAGCAGGGTACGTGGGGCTCCACCACCAATACTAATTTCGGCACACTGCTTGAGCAGGCCATCTGCGGCTATGCAGCCGTCCCGGTCACAGATGGTGCCGACACGACACTCACAACGGCGAATGGGGCAAGTGATCAAGCCCGAAACATGACGCTCAGCCTTACGGGCGCTCTTACGGCAACTCGAAATGTTGTTGTTCCGTCTGCATTCAAGGTTTACATCGTAAAAAACGCCACAACCGGAGGCTTCCCGGTCACTGTTAAGGTGACGGGACAGACTGGTATTTCTGTTCCAAATGGTGCCACATATATTCTTTATGTGGATGGTACTGATGTTAGGGCGGCGACCGGAACGGTGGCCACGGGCGGAACCGGGGCTGGCACTGCTAATGCTGCCCTCACCAACCTCACAACCTACACTGAAACAGCCACGGCGGCTGGCACAACCGTCCTCACCAACACCAGCACATACTTCCAGAACTTCACTGGCACGACCACGCAGACCGTCACACTCCCGGTAACTAGCACGCTTGCTCAGGGTTGGACGTTTCATCTTGTTAACAACTCCACCGGAAACCTTACTATTAATAGTTCTGGTGGAAATCTTCTAATCACTGTGTTGCCCGGCACAACTGCAATGGCCACATGCATCCTTGCATCCGGCACTACTGCGGCATCTTGGGAGGCTGGCCTAACCGATTTTTCCACCGCAACCGGCACGGGGTCTGTGGTGTTGGCAACATCACCCACTCTCACAACCCCCACCTTCACAGCACCAATCCTTGGCACGCCCGCCTCTGGCACCCTCACAAATACCACCGGGCTCCCCTTAACCACTGGCGTTACGGGCACGCTGCCAGTTGCTAATGGCGGAACAGGCGTCACGGCATCCACTGGCACTGGCTCTGTGGTGCTTTCTGCAAGCCCCACTCTCACTGGAACCCCGCTTGCTCCAACCGCCACTGGCGGCACCAACACCACGCAGATCGCCACCACCGCATTTGTGACAACGGCAGTTGGCGCAATAACCTCCACGGGCCGTCTTCTCCGTGCGCCGCAGATGATCACCACGGCTGGCTCTGGCACCTACACAACGCCCGCTGGGTGTACTTCAATTTATGTTGAGTGTGTCGGCGGTGGCGGCGGCGGCGATGGCCTAGGATCTGGCTCTTTAAGCCAAAGAGCCAATGGCGGTGGCGCTGGCGCATACGCCGCAAAATACATCACCGTTACTGCAATCACGGGATATTCCTACACTGTTGGCGCTGGCGGCGCTGGTGGAGCAAGTGGCAATAACTCCGGTGCTAACGGATCAAGCACCACTATAACCGTTTCGGCCACCACCGTAACAGCGGGTGGTGGTTTTAGCACAGCAGGATCGGCTAGTAGTGAAGGCGGCACAGCAACAGGTGGTGACATCAACATTGTTGGAAATGCTGGTGGCAATAAACCTTTAGGATACGGGGGTGCTTCATTTTTTGGTGGTGCGCCGAGAACCACAGAAGGCGGGGATGGAACGGCTGGCACTAGCGGGTCAGGCGGATCTGGTGGAGGTAACGCAGCCAGTGGCACCACTCGCGCTGGTGGGGCTGGCGGTACGGGTCTAATTCGCATTTGGGAATATGCATAATGATTGAAGAACTTGTTGCCCGTGTTTTTTGCACCCGTAATCAATCCCACCTAGCACACTGGAAAACAAAATCATTTGCAGAGCATCAGGCGCTTGGCGCATTCTACGATGGCCTCATAGACATCACCGACAAGCTTGTGGAGGCATCTCAGGGGTCCAAGGGGATAATTGGTCATGTTGATTTGTCTTGCAAGGATGAATCAATCGACATCATCAAACTATTGTCGGATGACGCCAATTGGGTATCAAAGAATAGATCAAAGATTGCAAGCAATGTTCCGGCGCTTGAAAATATTGTTGATGAGCTTGTGGGCCTATACTTGACCACGCTCTATAAACTCAAGAACCTCTCTTAACGGCAGTAAAAATGCTTTCAAAAATCAAAATACAGCCCGGCATCAATCGCGACACCACTGATTATGCGAACGCTGGCGGCTGGTTTGATTCCAATTTCATTCGATTTAGGAATGGATTGCCAGAAAAGATTGGTGGGTGGACAAAAGTTTATAGCGCCCAGACGGCTTTGGTTGGCAAGTGCCGGAAGATGTATGACTGGTCTAGTCTTATCGGAACAGCATATCTGGCCATACCCACAAACATCAAATTTTACGTGGATAATTCCTCCACCATAATTGATATTACCCCGCTCCGCAGAACCATCACGCTTGCCGCAAGCCCTATCGCCACCACAAACACATCAAACACAATTGTTGTTACAGATGTTAATCATGGGGCTTCAGTTGGCGACTACATCACAATTGCTGGCTCCACCGCTGTGAATAACATCACGGCGGTACAGATCAACAAAGAATTTGTGGTGTCAAATGTTATAAACAGCAGCGCATACAGTGTCATCACGGAAGGCACCGCGAATGCAACTGGCTCTGGTGGCGGATCAGCAGTCACGGTGAAGTATCAGTTTCATCCCGGCATCACATCAACTGCGGTGTTTGCCGGGTGGGGCGCTGGCCCTTGGGGCGGCGTATCTGGTTCTTATGGCTGGGGCTCTGGCCCCACATCATCAATCACAATTTATTATTCTGGTCTATGGACCGTAGATAACTACGGGGAAGACATGATTGCGTGTCCTCGCGATGTGGTGAATGGCGTGCAGTATGGAACAACTCCGCTTGCCACAAACAACACCAACAACACCGTCACTGTAACGCAGACAAACCACGGCCTCTCAAATGGGACTGCAATTATCATTAGTGGTGTGGCTTCGGCTATTGGCGGCATACCCACTAATCAACTTAACGGCACCCACACAATCACAGTGGCAAATGCCAACGCCTACACCTTCACCACATCAAACGTAGCCACCTCCACCACCACTGGCGGCACAAGCGCCTACGCTTACACGTCCTCTTTGGTTTATTGGGACATAGGAAATACCTCCGGCCCCGCAGTAAGCTTTAGCGAACTTGGTTCCGACTACGCCAAGCTATATCTCCCATATGTTGCTGTGGAGATTATGGTTTCTGACCAAAATAGGCAGATCATTGCTTTTGGATGCAACCCGTATGATGTTACGCAGCCTCAAGATAAGATGATTGTGAGGTGGTCTGACTCAAGTGACCCCACAAATTGGGACATCGCTTTAACAACGAAAACTGCTGGCGAACAGAGGATCTCTTCTGGCTCCTACATCATCACCGCCATTCAAAACCGTGAAGAAATTCTTATTTGGACTGACACATCCCTCTTCACAATGGCGTTTGTGGGCCCTCCGTATGGGTATGGTTTCAATCTTGTAGGTTCAAATTTTGATATTGCGGGGCCGAATTCAAAGGTGGTGGCGGGCTCCATCGCCTATTGGATGGGCACGAACAACTTTTATATGTATGATGGTAAAATCACTGCAATGCCTTGCACGGTCAGGGATTATGTGTTTTTGGATTTTAGTGTTGATGATGGTGAAAAAGTATATTGTTCGTCTGACTCGGGAAACAATGAAATTATTTGGTTTTACCCGTCACAGAGCCAAGGCGGATCGGCTGGATCGCGCGAGGTGGACAAATACGTTGTTTATAACTACATTGAAAATGTGTGGTACTACGGTAGCCTTTCCCGCACGGCGTGGATTGACCGAAGAGGACACGCAAACCCGCGAGCGGTGAGTTCGGATGGTTATTTGTATAACCATGAATCTGGTTATGATGACGGCTCTACAACACCGGCCACCGCAATCAATGCCTATGTGCAGTCAAGCCCAATTGAAATTGATCAGGGTGATCACTTCTCATTTGTGAATAGAATTATACCAGACATCACATTCAGAAACTCTACAACACATGGTGGCGATGTTCAGCCAAGCGTGACATTCACCATAAAGCCACAGGATTATCCCGGCGCTGCAATTGGCGCTGGTGATGCCAGAAGCGTTACAAGAAACAGCACGGCAACGCTAAAGGTTAACAGGTTTACCAACCAAGTGTTTACACGCCTTCGTGCAAGATCTGTTTCTATGCGCGTCGAAAGCACCGAAACAGGAGTGAGTTGGAGGCTTGGTGTGCCGAGGCTTGATATGCGTCAGGATGGAAGAAAATGACAATTGGCACTGCGACTACGGCGCTACCAACCCCGCCGACAGAATATAAGTTTGACTACATGACCCGCCTCGTTAAGCAAATCAGCCTATCGCTGGCAAAGCTTTCCGCTATTGGCCCAATCACCTGTGGCTCAGATCTTACCAGCCTTAGCGGCTATAAAATTTCTGGCCTAACAATTGTGAATGTCCCCACATCATCAGCTAATCTTCCGTCTGGCAGCGTATGGTCTGACGGCGGAATCCTAAAGATTGTGAGCTAAAATGTATTTTAATGGAATCCCGCAAAACTTCGGGCAGGCTCAAGCGCAGCAGCCTGACAGCCTTATGGATAGGCCTCTTATGGGTTATACTCAGGGAATAGGGAGCATACCACAGCAAAATATTCCCGCCCCATCAAACCCCGCCCCACAGCTTTCCAATCTTTCTCCTATTTCCTCCACGGCAGGCACAGCCTCCAAATCTATTGCCCCTCTTCCACCCCGGAACAACCAGATGCCCCAGACTATGGCGCACGGCGGTGTGGTAGGGCAGACGCTCGACAAGGGCGGGATTGTGGCGAATGGGATTGCGGCTCTAAGGGGACAGCACCCCGACCCTCGCGCAGCCCTTAGCGCCTACGATCATGCTTTCGGCACAGATGCCACCAGCGAGCTTATTCGCAATTATGCCGATGGCGGCGTGGTGAGCGGGCCCGGATCCGGGGTGGCAGATCTTGTGCCGGGGTCGATTGATGGTCGAGAGGATGTGAGGATTGCAAGCGGTGAGTATGTGATACCGGCTTGGGCTGTGGCAGCCCTTGGAGATGGATCCACAGAGGCTGGCGCAAAGATCCTCGACACGATGGTGGCACGGCTAAGAGACGCTGGCTCCAAGCTTATCATGGGCACAGAGCCTATTAAACCCAACAATTTTATTCCGGCATAAAACATGGCAAGTCAAGGCACCGAAAAAAAGACAAGCACAGGCAAGTCAGTACAGAAATATATTGAAAATGTGCTGGGCGAATCCACAAAGGCTGGCAACTCGGCTATCACTGCTGGCTATCCGGAGCAGTCCCGCTACACAGACGCCTACCTTGCCGGTGTGCCATATCTTTACCAGTATGGGGATGCGGCTCAGGCCGATGCCCTTGGCAAGATGGGCGACCTCTATGGCGCATATGGTGCCGCAGGAGGATATGACAAAACAGACTTCAGTGGTATTGGCGCTCAGTATGATGCAGCCGGGCAGTATGATCCGACTCAGTATGAGAATGCCGACTACACGACCCAGAACATTATGGATCGTATGACGCCATATGAGGAGTTGGTTTCTCAGCGGGCGACTGCTCGTTTAAAGAAGGGCTATGATGAAGGCCGTGGTGAGCGTGAAATGCAGGCTGCCCGTCAGGGTGCCTACGGTGGTTCCGGGGCCGCAATTCAGGAAGAGGTTGCGAGGCGCAACTACCTAGAGCAGATGGCGGATATGAACGCCACAAACCTTCAGTCTGCATATGAAGGAGGCGTGGGGTTGTATGGCAAGGAACTATCTGATCGTCTTGCCGCACAGCAGGCTGGAGAAGCCTCTCGCCAGTTTGGCAAGAACACCGAGATGGCTGGCCTTGAAGGTGTTATGAATGCCGCCAAGGCAGATGCTGCCCAGACTGCGGCAGCCAAGGAGGCTCAGTTTAGCGGCCTTCAGGGCCAAGGCACATCTGCACAGCAACAGGCCACCCTCGCTGAGCAACAGAAGAACATGCAGCTTGCCAACCTTTCGGCAATGCGGTCGGCGGGTCAGCAGCAGCAGGATGAGGCTCTTGCCAAGCAGGAATACCCCCTTGATGTGGCGAGCAAGCAGGCAAACCTGTTGGCCCCGCTATCTGGAGGCGCTATCCAAACAAAGGCAAATAAGCCCTCCACGGCACAGAACATTCTTGGTGGAGTTACCGCCGGTGTCGGTATTGCGTCTGGGCTTGGGCTTGGATTCCGTGCTGGTGGTTATGTGGATAGTGGTGGTGGCCTTGCAGATCTTATAGCTTCCTACTACTCTAGGCACGGGCGTTAAAAATGGCAAACATCATCGAGCAGCAGGATCTACTCAAGGGCCTTCCTGACGCCCGCCTCGCCACCCTTATGCAGAACCCCGATGGAAGCATGCCTCCCTTTCTAGTGGCCGCAGAGGCGCAGCGCAGGCAGGCTATTCGCCAGCAGTATAGTGGGGCCGGAAACAACGAATCGGTCGTGGACACCCTCACGAAGCAGATGGCCAAAACGCCTGAAAACCTTAAGGCCCCGGCACAAACCCCGCCGCAGATGCCTCCCCCTATGCAGCAGCCGATGCAGCAAGCCGGTATTGGCGCATTGCCGCAGGATCAAGGTATGGCTGATGGCGGCGAG
>Ga0209086_10002745_pt1 | contig 13600 bp, 8 predicted proteins | sample M_130207_XF_Meta_FD_187312 | JGI IMG/M metagenome (GOLD analysis project Ga0209086, IMG submission 187312) | Freshwater microbial communities from Lake Montjoie, Canada to study carbon cycling - M_130207_XF_MetaG (SPAdes) (version 2) | ecosystem: Environmental > Aquatic > Freshwater > Lake...
TGCTCCATTAACACTAAAAATTTGATTTTGAAGTGGACAGATAGATGCAGATGAAGGAGAAATATTGAGTATTGGATTTGGTAAAATAGAAAATGTTTGCAAAATAGAGGCTGTACAAACACTCGTAACACCAATCAATGTTGCAACTCCAATAGAAACTATATTTTGTTGTGAAGCAATTGGATTAATTTGAAAACTATTAAATAAGTTAGTTACTACAAAATTTGTTCCATTTAATAAGGTATAGCTATTCGCTCCACTAGGGCTTGCTGTTAATGAATTAAGTGATCCATAATAATTATATTCGCAAATTGTATTACTTGATAATGCCAATGATAAAACCGGAGGATTAACAACATATACAGTTGAAGTAGCTGAACTAGTACAAGAGTTTAATGATCCGATTAATGTGTATACTTGGCTGCTATTAGGACTTGCATTTACTACTGCAGTAGTTGTACTATTTAATCCATTTGGAGGCGCCCAAGAAAATACATTAGAATTACCCGTAACGCTCAACGAAGAAGCCGTTCCTAAACAAATAGTTGAAGTTAATGGGCTGATTGATACATTTGGCAATGGAACAACCGTTAACGTGCTATTTTGGGTCATGCTGTTGCAACCATAATTAGATCCAATAACTGAATAAAATGATGTTATTATAGGATTAGCATTTACAATAGTTGTACTATAGGAATTTAAACTTTGTGATCCTGACCAAGTATAAGTTTGTGCACCGGATACACTAAAAGTTTGTGAGTTTCCAATACAAATACTAGAAAAAACAGGACTTAAAATTAAATTCGGATTAGGAAAAATAGTATAGGTAGAAAAAGCTGAACTTGAACAATAACCACTCGTTCCATTAACTACTATATTTACTTGAGTGGGAGTATTTGTAGAAACTCCAGAAATAGGCCAATTGATTGGATTTGCACCATTTGCTGTGTAATTTAAACTTGTAGTTAAATTATAATTTAATGCCCCTGACGGACTAATAGTTAATGAAGATGGAGATCCGTTGAATGAAAACGAACACATCGTGTTACTGGTTAAAGCAATTGAAACTGTTGGAGTTTGATGAACAGCAACTGTTTGTGTTCCAAAGCAACCATTTATTGCATTAGTTACAATTAAGGAATAAATTCCAACGGCACTCGTTGAGATGGTTGAACCTGTTGCTCCAGCTATAATACCTGGTCCAAACCATTGTATTGAATTGGCACCTCCTATTGGCGAAGCTTGAAATTGTATAAAACCAGTTAAATTTGTACAAACATTTCCAGACGGGGTAATAACTGCATTAACTGTAGAAATGTTAGTGGATATGGTAGAAGTTAAAACTAGTTGACTTGAAGGGCATCCCAAAGAAGAAATTAAGCAAGTATAAACCCCTGCAGCATTTACTGTTATTGATGCCCCATTTACTGCTCCAACTATTCCGGGTCCAGACCAAGAATAATTTATAGGATTGACTGTTGATGTGACGGCAATTGACAGCGTGTTAGTATTACAACTTAACTGTCCACCAGGGCTAATTGAAGCATTTAATGTTTGCTGAGGGACTACATTATTACAAACCGGACAAGAAGCAAAATCGCCAGCATTCGCTGTAAAACCATTTACAACTGAAAATGTAACACTTGGTCCAGAAATAGTTCCTGCATAAAAATTACCATTTCTAACATAAATTGAATTTCCAATAATTGCAAAACCACCCCCTGCAGATGAATTAGGCATTCCAACTAATGTCCATGTGCTAATAACAGCCCCAAGCGGACTATATAATGTTAAATTTTGATTAGGAGTTGTTGTATTTAATAAATAAAAATTACAATTACAATCTGTAACTAAGTCATAAGGCCCCCCTCCGTTAAAACCTGTAATAGTAGTTAAAAGAGTTCCATTTGATGAACCATTGTATGAATAAACCTGTCCAGTACTGCCAACTAAATTATAAATTGTAGTTCCACATCCCGCTATGTTAACAGCAGCGCCATTTCCTGTTGTATGTAAGGTATTTACCCAAGAAACACCATTCCAATAAAAGTAATTACCACCCGCAACACTATAAAATGTAGGACAAACGGTTCCACCATTAATATTAGGCATTAAGGTTAAACCTCCACCATTAGTAAGAGTTGGAATATTTGTGTTGGATGGATTTGTAGCTGAAGGGGGTAAGCTAGGATTGTAAACTCTAATAAAAGCTGAGCCATCCATGTAAATATATGGACTAGGGCAGGTAATGTTTTGACTAAAAGAAATACTTTTAATAAAAACTAATACAAAGATAATCGTGTACCTTCTTTTCAAAATAAAAAATTATTTATATAAATATAATAAACTATATTTAGAATATTAAACAAAACACTCAAACATATTTTATTAATTATTAAACTATAGATTTGACTGAGTGAAAAAACTGTTTGTTTATTAATATTTAAAAAAATCACGATGAAATCTAACTTTTTATTTTTTTGCATTATATTGATTTTATTTTCATGTAGCTCAAATATTAAAAATGATTTACATGATGAAACATCAACGGTCTTAGAGAAAAGTAACATTATAATTGATGCAAATAAAGATGATCAAGTAAATGACACAATACGCAAGGGTATTTCAAAAGCAAATAAATCCATTGAATTTATTACAATTGATAACATCGATATTGCCACAAAAGATCTTGGTTTTTTTGATTCAAAACAAGCTGATATTGCATGTCAAAAACTTGGCGATGGCTGGCGATTGCCTAATGAAGATGAATTAAATGTGATATACGAGCAAAATGATAAGTTAGGCACGTTTAAAACTAATTATTATTTGGGTTTGGGATATGAACCTGATGCTTACAATGAAAATGGGGATGTAAAAATGTTCTTTAGAATATCTATCATCAACGGTGAAGTAGTGATATTACAAAGTGATCAAGAGTTGTTTTCTATTTATGGTGTAAGAGCTGTGAGAGAGCATAAACTTTAATTGAATAAAAAATAATATGGAGTAATACCCAATTAAAAAAAAGGGCAAGTTGCAAAAGCCAAATGAGTAGGGTAACAAAAATATTCGAAAAATTATATTACTTTAGGATTATCTTTAAATAAATTGTATATTTAGATGTCGGAAACAAAGCTTCGTGTTTTAACAAGTATGTTATTTAACCAGCCAAAGAAACAATTAGAAGTGCGAATTTAAAATGGAATTTTAGAATGTCAATATCAAATGTTTTAATTAGATTAGAGCCAATTTTAGTTGAAATTGAATTCAATTCAATTCAAATAAATCAACATAAATCAAATGCTAATATGGCTAACACAGGTGCTGCATTAGCCTATCTATTTACAAACAACTCTAAAAACAGCACTGTTAGAACAGTGGGTCAGGTTGCCACTATTGGAGGGATAGTTTATGGGGGTTATGAAAGTAATCAAGCAGCAAGTATTGAAGGGAAAAATATTGTTTTGATTTCACAAATATTAGATATTGTTGAAAGAGATGGAATCAATAACATAAGAAAGGAATCCAACACTAATTATATTCGTAGGTTCATTGAATTAAATTTGAAAACAGGCAAATATTTAGATTTAATTGTCATTGCTTATTTATCAAAGATTAAATCAAAAGGGCGGCTAGGCAAGAAAAATATTAATTTATTAATACACGCTAACAACATTGATGTATTTAGCTATAAAATCAGATTAAACAATATTTACAAGAGTTTAGAACCAAGTAAGCAGATTCCACCCATAGAACAAGATTTTATTAATGATACAAGATCAATTAATATTGAAAAAATAACAAAAGAAGGACTTTATTCGCGTTTAATAATATTTAGTTTAATGTTGATTGGATTTGTTTCAGCGCAAAGTTATAACTATGGTAGCTGGTTTATTATTGGTGGTCTGATATTTTGGGGAATCAATCATTACTTTCCTGTTTTTCTTGAAACTAGAAAACTAAAATTGGCCGTTGATTCATTCGCCCTAAAAATAAATTCAACATGTGGGATAAACAGTATTAATTATAGATAACTCAAAAGATTTATAAGTATAGAGAAAAACTTAAAAGTTATTCAAAAAATTTTTAAATTTAAAAAAAGTGGGGACAAGAACCCACTCAAAAAAACGGGGCGACACCGAAAAGCCTAACGATTAGGAATAAAATAAAAATTAATACTATGTTATTTGGAAATTTAAGAGAATTTGCTGATGCAATTATTTCTGGCGATAAATACAAAGCGCCATCTGGTAATTTAAGAGAACTATCTGACGCAATTATTTCTGGCGATAAATATAAAGCACCATCAGGGATTCTAAGAGAATTTGCCGATGCTGGTTGCTTGGCAGTTTGGTGCTTCTAGTCCCAACACATCGCAAATCTGAAAACCGTTGGAGCAATCCTGTGTCGACCAACAAAGCAACTTCAAACCGAGAAAAAACGACCCGAAATGCCAACCGCACATATGGCACATTTGCTTTTGCCATTACACACAAAGCCTAAACTACGACAAAATAAATGTAGCGTTTTTTACCAACACTCAAATTTTTCACTATATTCGTAATTACTAATTAATATAATTACTAACCATTTAAAACAAATAAATTATGAGTACTACTTTTAGACCAGACGGTGATATCACCTTGAACAAATCAATTAACCAATTAGGGATTTTAGTTTTAGACGGAAGTGGTTCGATGGAAGCTCCAGCCCCTGGTAATGTTACTATAGCTAAAGCTGTAGAAGGATCGTTAATAGAGATGTTTAATCGATTTAATGTGAGTAAGAAAAAACAAAATTTTTCATTCGCATGTATTAAATTTGACAACACAGTATCTGTAACATTAGAACCTGTTGAATTTGATCTAAACACTTTAATGAATACAAATTTCGATCCTAGAGAAGGAAGACAGATTGATGGTGGTACTTTTACAAATTTGGCATTAGAGCAAGCAAAAGAAATGGCGGAAAAATTTTTACAAAACCCTCCAGAACCAGGAATTCCTCACAGAGTACTTATTTTATTATTGTCAGATGGGCAATCTCATGAACCACAAAAAACTTTGGAAATTTCTAAAGAAATAAAGAACAATTTGGATATTGAAATTGCTTGTGCATATTTTGGTACTGTCGGTAATAATGACCCTGATGCGCAAACGCTCCTTAAAGAAGTTGCAAGCAATGCAACAAAATTCACAACAGTATATGATGGTGAAGCCCTAAGGAATTTTTTCGTTGCCTCGCTTTCTGCATCTGCAGGAATGAGCAAATCGGATATAGCATGAGTTCAATAATTTCTTGTGCATCTCAAACACATAAAAAGGATAAGCCAAATCAAGACTATTGTACTTCTTTTACGAACCCTAAATTGGGCATCAAAGGAGTTATTGTTGCTGATGGTTTGGGTTCCCATTTGCGCTCTGAAATATCATCTAATTTTTGTGCTGAAAAACTAAAAGAAAAACTTGAGACTGTTGACAATTTACAAATCAACTACAGGAAACTTTTTGCCGAAGTAAAAACCGAATTAGAAATATTTGCTGGCACCGAATTAAACGCAGAAGAAAAGGCAAATACAATTTTAGGAACAACACTAATTTGTGTCGTTGAATTTGACAGCGAATATCAAATCGCTTATGTTGGAAATGGTTCTATCTGGCAAATCTCAGGCAATTTTAATCATTTTAGCGCTAGTCGATCTTTGCCTTGGAATTCAATAAATTTGCTCAATCCTCATAATATAGAAGAAAAAGGGGAACCAAAAATGTTTAAATATATTTCTACTGCTGATGTTAGTACAATTCCTTCTGAAATTAAGTTAAGCAAAAATGAAGATTCTTATGGAGATATAATTGTAATTGCCACTGATGGGGTTTATTCCAATGACGAAGCCAAAATTGGAACTGACAGCAAAGGAATAATTTGGGAAATGGGTGAAGATACTATGATTGAGCTCTACAAAGCATTGAATACTCTTTTCCTGAATAACCCAAGTGAAATTACAGAAAGTGATTTACATTTTGAACTCGAGAAATACCTTACATTATTAAGGGAACGTGATTTTATGGATGACGATACAACATTGGGTTTAATAATTTCAAATAAAGTAATTCAATATCAACAACAGTGTTGGGAAGAAAGAGAGCGATTAAAAGTCGAAGCTGAAAAGGCTAAGCCTATTAAGAATACAACAGATGCAATTACAAATAAAAATTCTGATGAAATAGGAGATGAAACAAATACAAGTACATAAATTTATTAGTACAGGTATCCAATCCACCTATAATTCTATTGTTAGCATTGAAATTGACAACGCGCCTTTTGGTGGCGGTAATTTTGGAGATGTTTATAATTGTATCTCTATTAATGGGAATGGAATAGCAACTCCCCAAGTTATAAAAGTTTATAAGGAAAGCTTTCCGGGTTCTGCTGATGATAATGCTCAAACAATTATTCGGTTACAAAGCAAAATTGAAAAATTGAATAATGAGCTGAAAACAAATAATAAGTCATTATTTGCAGAATATCCTGCTTTTAAAGGTATTCCACAATTTAGTTTTGAAGGAACTTTAAATGGAAAAAGAATAAAAGGTTTTTCATCAGATAATCTTACAAGGTTTGGTTTTGAAGAGTTCGAAAAAATTATATCTACACCTCATCTCTTAAATAAATTTTATGATATACCTGTTGAAAGGAAAATTTATTTCGCATACCAATTAGCTTCAGCTTTTAAGAAATTAGATGAGTTTAAATATATTCATGCCGATTTAAAGGAGGGTGCAATTTTTCTTAATCTTACCACACACGAGTTAGCAATAATAGACTATGATAGTGGTGTAATTACCGAAAACACAAATGACAAGCCTAATACTTGGGGGGCAATTGGTGATTGGGTGGCACCAGAAATATATGAACAACTTGGAAAAATTAAGCATGGAGAAAAAATAAATGTAGATATATTTACAGACAGATGGTCAGTAGCTATTGGTATAAATTATTTAATAAGTGGAATTCATCCAACTTTTTTTCTAAAAAATCAAGGCACATATTATTACCCTTTGTATTTTAAAAATAATAACAAATGGCCAAATGCAGAAACAACTGCTCCTTACATGAAACATGGAAGCGGCACAATATATAAGCAATATATTGATTTCTTAAGCACAAATATTCCACCACAAATAAAAGAAAAGATGGCTAATACCATCAATTTCGGCTATAGAAATCCTGTTGCAAGAACATCATATCATGAATGGCAAACTGTTCTTCAATCCATTCAAAAACCACCAATAATAAAATTCTTAACTGTTAGCAGAAATGAAATACTATCAGGTGAAAATGTTGTTTTTGCTTGGAGTGCTGAAAATGCAGTATCGGTTGAAATTGAAACGATAGGTGTGTTTGGATCAATAGATAAAAAAGCAATTAAACCTACAAAAAACACTACTTACAAAATAATATTTAAAGGTTATTATGGTGAAATAACAGAGAAAATAGAAATAAAAGTCACACCAGCTCCAAAGTTTAAAGTATTTAAATCAGAACAATCTAAAGTAAAAAAGGGTGAAGCAACATCCTTAGTTTGGGAGATAGAAAACATTTCGGAAGCAAAACTAATTGGAGTTGAAAAAGTTTCATTACTTATTTCAAAAGCAGGAACGCAAAATATAAAACCAGAGCAAACTACAACTTATAAAATAGAGGTAACAGCTTTAGATGGTAAAACAATAGTAGAGAAGCAAATTTCAGTTGAAGTTTTTGAAGAAGGTCAAATATCATTTTTTAAGGCTGAAAGGCAATTCATTTTTCCTACAATTCCAGTTGTTTTATCTTGGGAAGTTAAGAATGCTGTAAAAGTTGAAATCGAAGGGATTGGTTTTTTTCAATTAACAGGGCAAACTACTGTCCAACCTTTAATAGATAGCACATATAAATTAATTGTTACTGATAATTTTGGAACATTTAATAAAGAATTGCAAATAAAAATGCTGCCTTTGCCTGTAATCGAAAAATTATTAATTCCATCTCCAAATATTATTTCTGAATCAAACATAAATATTGTCTTGCCAAATTACACCTCAAATAGTGCAGTTCTTCCTAAAGTAGTTGCTTTGAATAAAAATAATTTTAAATTAAATCTTGATTCAAATATTTTTATAAAATCACCTAATATTACAAATATTGAATATAAAATAGAAGAAGTTTCATTTTTTGAAAGAGTTAAAAAAGTCATCACTTTAATTAAAAAAGAATTTAACAACGAAAAAAATAAAAAATATGTCATTAAAAAATAATAAAAGAAGTTTTATAAATAATTTTGTTTGGTACTTTTCAGGATTAAATGTGCGAGAACTATCAAGTCTATATCAAAGTAGGTCAAATTATTTTGGAATAGGCGGTATAAATATTTTTTCTACCGTATTTCTGTTTTTATTAGGCACCATATCTTTGCATATTGCTTTTCCATCAACTCCTATTGCAATGTGTATTTTATTTGGCTTAATACTAAGTTTTTTGGTGTTCATTTTTAACCGCCAAACTATAAATGCGCTTTCAATGAAAGATACAATATTGAAAAATCAAAGACATAGTTTAACCCTATTCCCAATTTTTCTGTTTTCGATTTTTATTGGGTTACTTATTTCTGTACCAATTCAATTTTCTTTATTTAATATCTCCTATAATCCCAGTCTTTTTAACAGGGTAAAAGAATTACACCTTATTACAGATGCTGATCTTTCAGCAAAAATTACTAGTTGGTCTTTCTCATTATTTATTGCCCTTCTCGTTTTATTACCTACAATAATCCAATATTATTCTCTTCGAAGTAAAATAAAAAACAATAGAGGTTCTTTACTCAATGAATTGATGTGGTTTTGTTCAGGCGCTAATAAAGAAATAATTAGAACATGTACAAACGATCATTCAAAGTATTTTGGAATTGGCGGTACTATTTTATTTACAGCTTTAATGGCATGTTTATCTGGCGGCTATGCTTTTTATACTGCCTTTAATAGTAGTTCACTTGCAATTTATTTTGGGCTATTTTGGGGAGCAATGATTTTTAATTTAGATAGATTTATTGTAAATACAATGTATTCTGATGGTAAGCCAGGTATTAGCTGGCTCGAAATTGTTAGCGGATTGCCGCGTATTGTAATTGCAATATTTTTAGGTATTGTTATTTCATATCCTCTTGAATTGAAAATATTTGAAGATAAAATTGAAGCTGAAATGTCAAACATGCAGGCACTAGCAAAGCAAGAAGCTGATTCACTTAATAGAAAAGCATTTGGAGATATCCCTCAAAATAAAAATGCTAAATTAGATTTGCAAAATAAAAATTCTCTTAAGGATGCTGAGACCAAAGATGCTTTTCGTAGTTGGCAATCTGTTAAACAAGTGCCATATTCATATCCTACAACTGATGAAAATGGAAATACAAAAATAAAAAAAGGATTCAAATGGCCTCAAGAATATTATGATAAAAAAAATTATTATTTAAAAATAGAGGCTCAAAATAATAAGGATATTGCTGCTACAAATATTGATATCGATGTGATAAATTCTTATATTAAAAGTGGTGAAGTGAAAAAGGCAGGATTTGATTCATTAGCTGTTCAAAATATAAAAGCTTTAACAAAATTTTCTGCTAGGTCAGCTGCTTTTTCTCGTTTAAAAGATGATCCAAAAGATAAATCTATTTTTCATATGAGTCTTTTTATAATGATACTATTGATTATAATTGAAATTACTCCTGTACTTTTAAAAATGATGCTTTCAACTAGTGATTATGATGTAATATTAGATGCAGATAGAAATGAAATAAAAACTCGCGAACTTGTTAGAATGTCGCGAGATAATGATTGGGCAAATACAGAGATTTTAAAAACCACTGAAGAAAACAAGAAAAAAATAGCAGAAAAAAAGAATGAGCTTAACACAGAACTTAATTCAAATTTAGAGTTACTTAGTTCTATAGCTAAAGCTCAATCTGAGATAGCTCAAATTGCAATTGAAAAATGGAAACAAGATGAAATTAAAAAGGCATCTTTAAATCCTATTAATATTATTCAGTCAAATGCCACGGCAAGTACCTTGTCATTTGAAGATAAATTTTGGTTATATAAAGATACTTCTGAAGAGTATACATATGTTTTTAAAAGCGGTATCACAAATGAGTTGTGGTTAAAAAATAAGGACATTGTGAATATAGGAAAGTGGTTTAAAGTAAATAGCAACCAACTTGAAATAGAACTAAATAGCGATAAAAAGATTTACGATATTGAAGAATTAACTGATGCAACTTTCCTCCTTTGCGAATCTGGTACTACAAATAAATTACAATTAACTGCAGTTTAAAATTTGATTGAGATTTAGAAAATCATTTGGAATTGGTCCAGTTAGAACAAATATTTCTAAAGGGAGTATTAGAAATAGTATTGGTTTTTTTGGGTTTAGTTTTAGAGTAACAGCAGACAAAAAAATATTGAAATTTCGGAATAAAAGGCATAGTTTATATTATGCAAAACATTATTAGTTATGCAAAATGGCATCAAAACAATTCTTGCACTTTTATTTTTTCTATGTTTACTTGAAATGCCTTATGGTTTTTATCAGTTTGTAAGATTCGCTGGCTTAGTAGGTTTTTCCATTCTTGCATATCAAGCAAATCAACAAGGCAAACAGACCGTAATGTTTATTTATATTGGACTTGCAATAATTTTTCAGCCTTTAATAAAAATTTCGTTCGGGAGACAAATTTGGAATGTAATTGACATAGTTGTTGGAATCGGACTTATAATATCAATATTTATGAAGCCGAAAGGAAACCAGCCCTAAAAGCAATTACATTTGCAATTCGCACAAACAAACGCTAAAACCAAAAATTGCAAAAGAGCTTGCTTAGCCAACGCAGACAAAATTGTTTTAAAAAAATTTACCAACGCTTCAAAAAAAACACAGCCAGATAAACACAGCAGATAATTACGCAGAAAATCAATATTGACAATACATAAGGCGACACTTTGGAAATAATACACTCAGGTAACAGCGATTTTAAAAAAAAAGCTGATTCAGTGATTAATTGAACATTCTATTTCGCATCAACTTTTTAGTATGTTGACAGTTTTGTATGCCGAAATCCGATAATTCGCAAAACCTCAAAACGTTAAGGGGTATTTTTAAAAACGACACAGTGGGTATTTATGTAGCACTTCTATTTTACTGAATTTGAAATAAATTGTCTAGATTAAATACAACTCATAAATTAATATTATTATGTTTAAATCTTCTAAAAATCTTAATCAAATAATTTAAAAAAGTTTAGGACCTTTAAACAATGAATTATTTTTTAGATGAATTAAACTCAATTCAACGTGAAGCTGCTAAATCAACAGAGGGTCCGGTAATGATTATTGCTGGAGCTGGCTCTGGTAAAACTCGTGTTCTTACCTACCGAATTGCTCATTTAATTGAAAAAAATGTTGATACATTCAATATTTTAGCTCTAACCTTTACCAATAAAGCGGCTAAAGAAATGAAAGAACGAATTGCAAAAATTATAGGTCATAGCGAAGCAAAAAATTTATGGATGGGTACTTTTCACAGTGTTTTTGCTAAAATTTTACGAATTGAAGCTGAAAAAATTGGCTATCCAAATAACTTTACTATTTATGATACCGAAGATAGCAAAAGTGTAATTAAAGAAATTTTAAAACAATTTAATTTAGATGATAAAATTTATAAACCCTCATTAGTTTTAAATAGAATTAGTGATGCAAAAAATAAATTAATTTCGCCTCAACATTACCAAAACAACATCTTAACCCAACAAGAAGATCAAAATAGCAGAAAACCCTTATTAGGTCAAATATACGCTACGTATCAAAAACGTAATTTTAAAACTGGCGCAATGGATTTTGATGATCTATTATATCAAACAAACGTTTTACTGCGTGATTTTCCTGATGTTTTACTAAAATATCAAAATAAATTTAGATACATATCGGTAGATGAGTATCAGGACACTAATTTTTCTCAATACCTAATTATAAAACAATTAGCTGCTAGATTTCAGAATATTTGTGTGGTTGGAGATGATGCTCAAAGCATTTATGCCTTTAGAGGTGCTAATATTCAAAACATTTTAAATTTCGAAAAAGATTATCCCGACCTAAAAACATATAAACTCGAACAAAATTATCGAAGTACAAAAACAATTGTTGCAGCAGCAAATCAAATTATAGCAAATAATAAAGAACAATTTAAAAAAACTGTTTTTACCGAAAACGAAGAGGGCTATCTGTTAAAAGTTATTAAAGCAAATACAGATAATGAAGAAGGACAAAAAATAGCTAATCATATTTTTGAAACAAAAGCACAAAATCAAATCATGAATAGTGATTTTGCAATTTTATATAGAACCAATGCCCAATCGAGATCCTTCGAAGAAGCTTTAAGAAAATTAAATATTGCCTATAAAATATATGGTGGCATTAGTTTTTATCAAAGAAAAGAAATTAAAGATTTGTTATCCTATTTCAGATTAATAATCAATAATAGCGATGATGAAAGCATAAAACGGATTATTAACTATCCCGCCCGAGGAATTGGACAAACGACAATAGATAAACTTACAGTTGCTGCTCTTGAACACGACATTAGCCTTTGGACGGTTATTAGCAATTTAAAGGAATTTAATTTAGGTATTAATGCCGGTATTTCAACTAAAATTAATGATTTTGTAACTCAAATAAAATCCTTTAACCTTTTACTTGCATATAAAGACGCTTATGAATTAGCAAATCAAATAGCTGTTTCATGTGGAATAGTAAAAGAATTATATAACGATAAAACACCTGAAGGAGTAAGCCGATATGAAAACATACAAGAATTATTAAATGGAATTAAAGATTTTGTTGAACAACCACGTACCCCTCAAGAAAACGAATTAAATGAGGTAATCAAATCTGTAATTGATCCTTCTCACTCAACAGAATTTAATCAGGAAACAGATTATTCATTAAAAACATTAGATGAATTTATGCAAGAAATTACTTTATTAACTAATGTTGATAAAGAAGATGATAAAGATGGGGATAAAGTAAGTTTAATGACGGTGCATGCTGCAAAAGGATTAGAATTTAAATATGTTTATATTGTTGGTCTTGAAGAAAATTTATTTCCTTCTCAATTGTCGATAAGCAGCAGAAGTGATTTAGAAGAAGAGCGGCGATTATTTTACGTTGCAATTACCCGAGCCGAAAAGCAGGCTATTTTAAGTTTTGCAACCATGCGATATCGGTTTGGAAATATTACTTATTGTGAACCAAGTCGATTTATAAATGAAATTGATGATAAGTATTTAGATTATCCTAAAGAAAATATTCAAAAAAAGTTTTCAGATGATTCTTTTGGTGGGTATAGAACTAATTACTTAAAAAATAATCAGCTCGATGAAAATGCTTTAATTAATAACGAAAAAACAAAAGTGATTACTTTTAATCCTTCAAATAAAAAGCTTATTAAAATAAATTCTAACTTATCCTCTTCATCTTCAATTTTAGATACTAAATTAAATAAAAATTTAATAGCTGGA
>Ga0209086_10002747_pt1 | contig 13595 bp, 9 predicted proteins | sample M_130207_XF_Meta_FD_187312 | JGI IMG/M metagenome (GOLD analysis project Ga0209086, IMG submission 187312) | Freshwater microbial communities from Lake Montjoie, Canada to study carbon cycling - M_130207_XF_MetaG (SPAdes) (version 2) | ecosystem: Environmental > Aquatic > Freshwater > Lake...
GCAGTACAAAATCAAGTGCGAGATCTAATGGGAAATCACAGATCTCGTGTGATATGCCATTGTGATGTCGTTATACGCCATCGTTCTCGCGGCCGGAGAAGGCACTCGCATGCGGTCTGAGCGACCCAAACCGTTGCACCTCATTTGTGGTCGACCCATGGTCATGCACGTCATTCACTCATTGGCAGGTGCCCAACCCGCACAAACGGTGATTGTTGTCGGACATGGCGCCGACCAAGTGACTTCTCGGGTGACCGCAGATTCACCGAATTGGGCCAACGCCTCGTTTGCTTCGCAATTAGTTCAGCGTGGCACGGGTGATGCCGTCACCGTTGGTTTGACTGCTCTTGATCAGATCGTTCATAACAATCCGACCGATGAGCGCCTAGCCGAACATGACGATACGTCAACGATTCTGGTTCTGCCCGGAGATACTCCGCTGTTACGACGCGAAACAATCGACAATTTGGTGGCGCAACATGAGGCAAGTGGTCATGCTGCGACTGTGCTCGTTGCACAACTTGATGACCCCACTGGATACGGAAGAGTAGTCCGTGCCAAAGATGGCCGAGTTTTGCGCATCGTTGAACAACGCGACGCCACCGACGATGAACGCAAAATCAAGGAAATCAATACGTCCATTTATGCATTTCGCCGCGACCTACTCGGTCCGGCATTACGTCGCGTCACACCAAACAACGCGCAGTCTGAGTATTACTTGACTGATGTTGTTGCCGTGTTAGCCGACATGGGACATCAAGTTGGTACCGTCGTTGCTGATGCGCCTGAAACACAAGGAGTCAACGATCGTTGGCAATTAGCTCTCGCCGAGCGCGAACTTCGTTCCCGCACAAATCGACATTGGTTATTGAACGGGGTCACGATGTTCGACCCCCGTCAGACCTTCATCGATGTTGACGTTCAGATTGAACGCGATGTCACGCTGTACCCCGGCACCATGTTGCAAGGCGAGACACGCATCGGATCAGGCTGCCAAATCGGCCCAAATACACGGTTGAACAATTGCGTCGTCGGTTCAAATACCACCATTGAGAGTACGAGCGCTGTCAATTCGCAGATTGGCGACAATGCCAAGGTCGGTCCATTTGCTCATTTATCGTCTGGTTCACGAGTCGCTGATAGTCAGACGACTGGTGCGTTCTATGATTCAGAAACCGCACCTAACGCAAGCAAGTACATGGGGGTCTCCGTTGAGCCAGATTGACAAAGTCACAACCAAGCGCATGTCCCTGTATTCGGGCCGCACGCATCCGGCTCTCGCTCAAGAAGTTGCGGGCTATCTAGGTATTGAGCTCGGCGAGCACAATTTGGTTGAATTTGCCAACGGCGAAGTGCGCCCTCGATTTAGCGAAAGTGTCCGTGGCTCCGACGTTTTTATTATGCAAAGCCATTTCGGCTGCGACGGACGTTCAATCAATGACTCCATCATGGAGCAACTGATCATGATCGATGCCGCGCAGCGCGCTTCAGCCAAGCGCATCACTGCGGTGTGCCCGTTTTATGGTTACGCCCGTCAAGACCGCAAGGCTGAAGGCCGTGAACCGATTACTGCTCGTCTCATCGCCGACCTCTTCAAAGCGGCCGGAGCCAAGCGCATGGTCTCCATTGACCTCCACAGCGGACAGATTCAAGGTTTCTTTGATGGACCAGTCGACCACTTGACCGCCATGCCAGTCATCGAGCAATACATCCGCGCCAATGCCAAGAACCCGGTCATCGTCTCGCCAGATGCTGGACGAATCAAGGTTGCTGAGCGTATGCAGCAGCACCTCGGTGCCGACCTCGGCGCCGATTTGGCCTTCGTGTACAAGCGCCGCCCGAAGGGCAGCACCAATGTGGCTCAGGCCCTTGACGTCATCGGCGAGGTCGAAGGTCGCCTCTGCATTTTGACCGACGACATGATCGATACCGGCGGAACCATCGTTTCGGCGGCCCATTTGCTGCTTGAGAAAGGTGCAACCGAAGTCTGGGCTATGGCGACCCACGGCGTTTTGTCGGGACCAGCCGTTGAGCGCCTCAGTAACTCGCGGATCGATCGAGTCGTTCTCACCAACACTTTGCCGCTGGCCCCCGAGGCTCATATCGACAAAATCAAGGTCCTGTCGGTTGGCAAGATCATTGCTGATGCCCTCGCTGCCGTCTTCGACGACACCAGTGTGAGCGAAATCTTCGGTGGAGAGAACCAAGCCTGAGGTTTTTCGCCCTTTTGCCCGTCTGATCCTCGTCCTATTCAGGGTGGGAACCCGCCCGCCAAGCCTCTAGCATTGGCACCTGTTTGTGAACATCCGGACCATGGGGTCCGGCATGAAAGGTCTTGTCATGTCCACCACCCTCGTAGCAACAACTGGCCGTAACACTGGAAGCGCGGCTGCCCGTCGCCTCCGTCGTGAAGAGAAGATTCCTGCCGTCATTTACGGTCAAGGCATGGACCCGATCTCGGTTCTCATCGAACGCCGCGATCTTCGCAACGCTTTATCGGGTGCTGCAGGATCAAACACGATTCTTGAAATCAGCGTTGACGGCAACGTCTACCCCGCAGTTGTGAAAGACATGCAGCGTCACCCAGTTCGCCGCACCGTTGCTCACGTTGACTTCTTGCGCATCAACATGAGCGAAGAACTCACCATCTCGGTTCCCGTGCACTTGGTTGGCGAAGCTAAGGCTGTTCTTGCCGAAGGTGGCCTCGTTGACGCTTCATCAGACACCATCGACATCGTGACGACGCCAGCCAATATGCCAAGCGAGATCACTGTCGACATCACCAACATGCAGCCTGGCGATGTTATTCGCTTGGGCGAAATCACGTTGCCTGCGGGCACCCGTGCGCTTGGTGATCCTGAATTGGCAATCGTGACTGCAATTGCTGGTTCAAAGGCTGAAGTCGCTCCCGCCGCTGCCGAAGTTGTCCCGGCCGCTGGTGACGACAAAGCCAAGTCCTGAGATAGTTCGTGGGCCTCTTTGGCCGCTCTGGAAAAGAAGTCGCACGCTCGGGCTCAAACGCATCTACTTTCGATGCTCTCGTGATCGGTCTCGGAAACCCAGGTAAGCAATACGCCCGTTCACGTCACAACGTTGGCGAAGAAGTCGTCGTCGAACTCGCTCGCCGACATAACGAATCTCTACGCGCAAGTCGCGACTCGGCGCTAGTTGCTGAAGTCCGTCTAGCCGGAGGGAAACGAGCAGTTCTCGCTTTCCCCACCACCTTCATGAACGAATCTGGCCAAGCAGTGAGCAAATTAATGCGCCGTTACGGATTCAAATCAGTTGATGCCCTCATCGTTATCCAAGATGAGCTTGATCTTGAGCCCGGAACTGTCCGAATCAAAAAGGGTGGCGGACTTAGTGGCCACAACGGATTGCGCAGTATCACTTCACACGTCGGCACTCAAGAATTCATTCGTATTCGACTTGGTGTCGGCAAACCAAGCAACAAAGAACAAGGCGCAAACCACGTTTTGTCAAAAGTTCCTGCCGCAGAACGCCAAACACTTGACGTTGCTGTCAACGTTGCAGCAGATGCCGTTGTGAAGATCATCATTGATGGTGTTGATGCAGCAATGAACATGTACAACTCACTGTGAGTCGTCGCGCATGATTACTTCTCAAACAGGAGCACTTCAATCACTTGCGACTCTCTTACGTGACGACAAGGCGTTGATGTCGCTCATCGGTTCTCCCGATGGCACCGTGGCCGTTCCTGAAGCAGCACGCAGTATCGCAATTGCTGCACTCGCTCAACTTTCAGGCCGACGCCCAGTTGTCGTCGCCTGCCCGACAAGCACCATGGCCGCGCAACTTGCCGATGACATCAAGGCATTTATGCCAGCAGGTGACGTCATGTTGTTCCCCGCCTGGGAAACATTGCCCTTTGAACGAGTGAGCCCCAGCGTTGAAACGATGGGACGACGATTAGAAGTTCTCTGGCGAATGCAATCAGAAGATCGCACTCCACAAATCATCGTGGCCAGCATGCGCGCATTGCTACAACAACTTGGTCCCGACACGGCCACCAATCAACCAGTCATCGTTCGTAAAGGTATGTCAATTGATCCCGATGACTTGATGCGCACCTTGGTCAACGGCGGCTATCGACGTGAGGAACTTGTTGAACATCGTGGTGAAGTCGCGCGACGTGGCGCAATCATTGACGTCTTTCCTTCAACGGCCGATGCCCCAATTCGCATCGACTTATGGGGCGATGAAGTTGATCGACTCACTAATTTCTCGGTCCATGATCAACGAAGTGATAACGATCTTGATGAAGTCACTATTTTTCCAGCCCGTGAATTGATTCTGAGTGAAGCAGTTCGCGAACGCGCTGCATCAATGGTGAGCGCCGAACCTTGGGGTCGCGAACACTGGGAACGCCTCAGCGAAGGTTCATTATTTGACGGCATGGAAAGTTGGCTTCCATGGCTCACCGAATCGCCCACATTGTTGAGCGATATATTGCCTCGCGGTTCAAAAATGTTGCTCATTGAGCCACGCCGTATGCGCGATCGTGCCGCCGATCTGCTTGCCGAAGAAGCCGACCTCGCTCGGGCGCTTGCATCGTCTTGGGCACGTGATGCCGAACGCGATTTTCCGCGCCTGTACTCGCCGCCCGATCGACTTTTGAGCGAAACACGAGGCTCGTGGAATCTCATCCCGGTTGCTGATGGTCCTGATATGCCGCTCATGGAAGCAAGCGGTTGGGGTGCGATGGGCGGCAGCGGTGAAGGTATCGCCGAACGTATGCGCACTTTGTTGTCGCAGGGATACCGCATCGTGGTTGCCGCCGATGGAGAAGGTTCGGCTCAACGACTCAGCGAGATATTTAGCAATGCCGGACTTCAACTCGATAATTACCACGAACTCGCCGACGGGAAAGCCCCCAACCTCACCAATAAGGGCGGATCAATCGTCGTCACTTCGCTGCATCGTGGCTTCAGTATTCCGTCAGCAAAAGTTGCAGTCATTACCGAAGCAGACATCACTGGTCGACGTCGCTCACATCGCCAACCACGTCCAAAAAAACGCGAGGGCGGAACAGTCTTTGAAGATCTCAAGACTGGCAACTATGTCGTTCATTACATTCACGGAGTTGCCAAGTACGAGGGCATGGTCAAACGCACAGTCGGCGGCATTGAACGTGATTACCTACTGCTTGCCTACAAGGGTGGCGACAAGTTGTATGTGCCATCCGATCAGATTGACACCGTTCGTCATTACGTCGGCGGCGAAACTCCAGTTCTGCATCGTTTAGGCGGAGGCGATTTTGCGAAGTCAAAATCAAAAGTGCGCAGTGCGGTTCGCGAAATCGCCCAAGAACTCGTTGTGCTCTATCAAAAGCGGGTGAGCGCACAGGGTCATGCCTTCGGGCTCGATACTCCTTGGCAGTTTGAGATGGAAGATTCGTTTCCGTACGTTGAAACTCCCGACCAGAAGAAAGCAATCGAAGATACCAAGGCCGATATGGAACGGCCATTCCCGATGGATCGCTTGGTATGCGGTGACGTCGGCTTCGGCAAAACCGAGATTGCAGTTCGCGCTGCCTTCAAGGCCATCCAAGATGGAATGCAGGTCGCAGTATTGGTGCCAACAACATTGCTCGCTTCACAACACGGCAACACATTCTCCGATCGATTTGCGGGTTATCCCATTCGCGTCGAAGTCTTGTCGCGCTTCCTCACCAACGCCGAAGCAACGAAAGTTATGAAAGGTCTCGAATCAGGCGAAATCGATTGTGTGATTGGTACTCACCGACTCTTATCGAACAATGTGAAGTTCAAAAATCTTGGACTGCTCATCGTTGACGAAGAACAAAGATTTGGCGTGCAACATAAAGAAACCATGAAACACCTCAAAGCCGACGTTGATGTTCTCACACTGACTGCCACGCCAATCCCGCGAACGTTAGAAATGAGCTTGGTCGGTATCCGTGACCTGAGTTTGTTACAAACTCCCCCAGCTGATCGCCAACCAATTCTCACCTTCGTTGGCGAATACGACGAACGAGTTGCCGTTGAATCGATTCGTCGTGAACTACTGCGCGAGGGCCAAGTTTTCTGGGTACATAACCGGGTGCAATCAATTGAAGAATGTGCCGAGCGATTGCGAGAACTCGTTCCAGAGGCGCGCATTGCTATTGCTCACGGCCAAATGGACGAAGGCACTCTTGAACAAGTTGTCGTTGATTTTTGGGAAGGAAATTTTGATGTGCTCGTGTGCACGACCATCATCGAAAGCGGAATTGACATGCCAACAGTGAACACTTTGGTTGTTGAACGCTCCGACCTTTTGGGACTCGGACAGATGCATCAACTTCGTGGTCGCGTTGGTCGGAGCGGACAGCGCGCCTACGCCTACTTGTTTTATCCGAAAGACAAAGTTCTTACCGAAGAGGCGTATGAACGTTTGCGGACAATCGGCGAATCAACTGAACTCGGTAGTGGTTTCAAGATCGCGATGCGCGACCTCGAAATTCGTGGCGCCGGAAACTTGCTCGGCGAATCGCAAAGTGGACACATCGCCGCGGTTGGCTACGACCTCTATTGCCAAATGGTGACCGAGGCAGTCGGTGAAATGAAGGGTGAACCCATCAGTCAGCCCTCCGAGATTCGTATCGATGTACCGACCGACGCGTTCTTGCCCAAGGACTACGTCACCAAAGAAGAACTACGGCTTGAGGCTTATCGTCGATTGGCATTGGTCACGACACCTGAAGAGGTTGAAGATATTCGCAACGAATGGATCGATCGCTATGGTCCGGTGCCCAAGCCAGCCGAGACGCTCCTTGCTGTTGGGTTGTTGCGCGCCCAATGCCATCGCCTAGGCCTCCACGAACTCAATATCGCTAGTCACCAAGCTCGACTTGGCCCCATTGATTTGAAAGTGAGCGAAACGGCTCGCCTACGCCGACTTTCGCGCGAGGCGATCCATAAAGAAGCCGTACGCCAACTCGTCATACCCATCCCGCGTGGACAAGAGCCGGCCTCATTCTTGGTGAATTTCTTAGGCGAACTCTTTCCCGCCCAGTCAGCAGGGTAGTTTTGATGATCGTGCTTACTCCTCGCCGACTCATTTCACTGACTGTTCTCGCCCTCACCGTCATGACGACTGCAACCTCGTGTTCATCGGTCACCAAAGACGCCGCTCGATTCAATGACGAGTCACTTTCTAATAGCGAATTTGACGATCTACTCATCGGATACGCCGCCGCTGTACCCGAAGCCTTCTTGGCGAGCGGAAATATTGACATCAGCACTGCACAAGCCGTAGTGCAGAACTGGATCTCGACCGAAGCAGTTGTCGCAGCTCTTGATGAAGCCGGAATTTCAATCACTGATGAAGATCTCAATTCCGCGCGCACTTCTCTGCAAGCCCAAACTGGTTTTAGCGATGCCGCCCAAATCGTGCAGGATTTTTATGTACTAGCCGGCGCATCACAAGCCGTCGCCAACAAAAATTTTGGCATGATCGCCGATGATCTCAAAACTTTGTACGAAGAAAAGAGCACGCAATCTGGTGCCGTTTGCCTGCGTGCAATCTTGGTGAAAACTCAAGAAGAAATCGATGCCGTCTCTGCTCGATTGGCAGCCGGTGAAGATTTCGGTGCAGTTGCGCAAGAGGTTTCAGTTGATTCGTCCGCGACTAACGGTGGAGCTTTACAAGACACAACTTCTGGAAGTAACTGCCTCGAACAAGTCGCTTTTGAAAGTCAAGTCACCCCAGAATTCGTCACTGCACTCGCCGATGCCAAAGTTGGCCAAGTGACTGCTTCATTTGAAATCCCGACCGTTGGCTGGGTCGTACTTCTCGTTCGTCCCTTTGACGAAGTGGCCGATGACGTTGCTGGTTTGATTGCTGGCAACGGCGCTGTTGATGCAGGCCGCTCTGCGCTTGAATCGGCCAAGGTTTGGGTCAGTCCCGAATATGGACGTTGGGATCCGGCAACTCTTGGCATTGTTCCTGTCGGCTGATGCCACAATCTAATTTGCCCCGTATTGAAATCATCGGCCTTGGTCCGTCAGCCGATGAATACATCACCGATCACACTCGTCAACGAATTGCCGCCCACAAACACCGCTACCTGCGCACTGCTCAACATCCCAGCGCACACTTAGTTGTTGATGCAATCACTTTTGATGAGCGCTATGAAACGTCGGGAACTTTCGATGCTGTCTATCTCGGTATTGCGAATGATCTCATCGCCGCGGCAATCGAGTTCGGCGAAATTTTGTATGCCGTTCCAGGATCACCCTTAGTTCTTGAGCGCACTGTGCGCCTATTGATGTCGGATGATCGCGTTGAGTGCGTCATCAATCCTGCGATGGGATTTTTGGAAATCGCTTGGGCTCGCCTGGGAATTGATCCGGTCGAACACAGCGTGCGCCTGATTGACAGCCATCAATTCGCAACCGCAGCCGCTGGTTTAACCGGACCACTCCTCGTTGCTCACTGTCATGCCAACTGGGTTTTGTCAGATATCAAATTGGCAGCAGAAGATGCCGACAACGTGAGCAACGATGACATGCCTGTCGTGATCTTGCATCATCTCGGGCTGCCCGATGAAGAAGTGATGACGGTTCCATGGAGCCAACTTGATCACTCTATTGAAGCCGATCACCTCACTTCGATTTATATTCCGCAATTACGCGTGCCGGTTGGCCAAGATCTTGTTGCCTTTCACGAACTTGCGCGCACGCTCCGTCGCGAGTGTCCGTGGGACCGAGAGCAAACTCACCAAACGCTGACAACATATTTGTTAGAAGAGACATACGAAGTTGTCGATGCGATCGCTGCACTTGACATTGATGATGCTCAAACTGATGACCATTTGCTTGAAGAACTTGGTGACCTGCTCTACCAAATTGAATTTCACGCGGCGATTGCCGAACAAGAAGGTCGCTTCACAATGGGCGATGTCGCCCGCGGAATACATGAAAAGTTGGTTCGGCGTCACCCCCATGTGTTTGCCCCAACTGCCGATTCAGATATCGATGCCGACGCTCTCGTGAAGTCGTGGGATGAAATCAAGAAGGCAGAAAAAGTTGCCAAGGGAATCGTGGCTGGTCCATTTGACGGCATCCCCCAAGCAACCGGTTCATTGGCCTACGCCTCGGCAATTTTGAAACGAGCCACCAAGGCCGGCATCCCCATCGAGATACCAAGCCACGAGCCACAAGTGCTTGGCGACATCGCCGACCTCGGAATGCATTTGTTAGAGGTTGTGGCCGAATGTCGCCGCCGTGGGGTCGATCCCGAGGTTGCCTTACGAAAAGTCAGCAATATTCACCGACAAAATGCTGAACGACACACTGACGCCTGATGAGTTTGGGTGTTGGCTTCACTAGTTTGTGATCATGACCGAAATCATCAGCATTTTTGGACGAGAAGTTCTCGACTCCCGAGGCAACCCCACAGTTGAGGTTGAAGTCGAACTCGACTCTGGAGCACGCGGACGCGCCATGGTCCCTTCGGGCGCAAGTACTGGCGAACACGAAGCCGTTGAATTGCGTGACGGTGGTCGTCGCTATGGCGGCAAAGGAGTTCTCACCGCAGTCGGTTTTGTGAACGGTGAAATTGAAAGTGCACTCGTTGGTTGCGACGCTCTTGAACAGCGCATGGTTGACATTGTGCTCAAAGATCTTGATGACACCCCCAACAAAGCCCGACTCGGTGCGAACGCAATGTTGGGTACAAGTTTGGCGGTTGCTAAAGCCGCAGCAAATTCACTCGGGCTTCCGTTGTGGCGTTATGTCGGTGGACCGAACTCGCATGTTCTTCCCGTTCCCATGATGAATGTCATTAACGGTGGTGCTCATGCTGACAACACGATTGACCTTCAAGAGTTCATGATCATGCCCGTTGGTGCACCAAGTTTCCGCGAGGCTCTGCGTTGGGGCACCGAGACGTATCACCAACTCAAAAAGATTTTGAATGGTAAGAGTTTGTCGACTGCAGTTGGTGACGAAGGTGGCTTTGCCCCGAACCTCTCGACTAACGAAGATGCCATCAAAATTTTGGTTGAAGCAATTACGGCCTCTGGTTTTACGCCTGGCACCGATATTGCAATTGCCCTTGATCCAGCGATGAGCGAACTGTACAAAGATGGCCGCTATCACTTAGCCGGCGAAGGCAAAGTGTTGTCGAGCGATGAACTCGTTGCCTATTGGGCGCGACTTGTGAATACTTACCCCATCGTGTCAATTGAAGATGGCATGGCCGAAAACGACTGGGACGGCTGGAGTTCGCTCACCAAAGAACTCGGCAACAAGGTTCAACTCGTTGGTGACGATTTGTTCGTGACAAATGCGGCTCGCCTGGCAATGGGTATTGAACGCAAAGTTGGCAACAGCGTGCTCATCAAGGTCAATCAAATCGGCACACTCACCGAAACACTTGAAACAGTCGAGCTCGCGTCACGTCATCGCTACACAAGTGTGATGAGTCACCGCAGTGGCGAAACCGAAGACGCAACGATTGCCGACCTTGCTGTTGCCACTAACTGCGGCCAAATCAAAACTGGCGCTCCTGCTCGTAGCGATCGTGTGGCGAAGTACAACCAGTTGTTGCGCATCGAAGAACAGTTAGGCGAAACCGCGGCCTTCCGCGGACGCGCCGCTCTGGCTCCCCTCGCCTGAATTCATTCAGCAAAACTTGCCAGAAGTGGGTCCCTGCAGGGATGATCCCACTCGGGTGATCAAAACGGGCAGAATAGACAGATGGCCCGCGGTAACAAGACTTCCAGTATTCCGCGCTCGCCAGGTCGCCTTCGTAAGGCAACCAAGAAGGGTGCCGCAAAAACTGCCCGCGCTAAGTTGGCCGCCGTTTCAGACCTCACCCGCCCGACTCCACGGTCCGAGCGCATTGTCCCGAAATTTCTCGGTCGGGCGGCTTTGCTCGTCGGCTTCTTGGTGGTTGTGTTCTCTTTTGGCAACTCGTTCCTAGTACTGCCTCTGACCTCGTGGTTTGGCCAGCGCACCGAAATTGATAGTCGCCAGGCCGAGCTCGACACCATCAAAAAAGCCACCGACGAACTGCAGACCGAAGTCGACCGACTCAAGACTCCCGACGGCATTCAAGATGCCGCCCGCGAAGAATTGGGATTCGTCGTCGCTGGCGAGGCCCGCCAGCAAATCGTCGGAGACTCAGCCGCACCTATAGACCTCCCCGCGGGTTGGCCCTACGATCTCGTGACTCAGATCATCTCGGTCAAGGTCAACGAAGCCGCGGCGAAGGCTGCCGAGGAAGCCGCCAAGAACGCCCCCGAAGTTCCGGTCTCCCTGGCAACCTCTATCAGCACTCCCTAATCCTGGTCTCGACCGTGACACGATCAGCCTGCTCAGAGTAAGGTCGCAAATGCTGAGAGCAGTTCTCAGTTGATGTACACGGGGGTTTTGACGTGACCGGTAGCAGCATTCTTGGCACACGGGTTCTTCGCAAAGAAGATCCAAAGTTCTTGACGACGGGCGGCAAGTACGTCGACGACTTGTTTGAAGAAGAGCGTCTTGTCGGCGCCGTTCATGTGACGTACGCGCGCTCATCAGCTGCGCATGCTCGCATCAACTCAATCGACACCTCCGAAGCCGAGGCCATGCCCGGAGTCATCGCGGTCTTTACCGCCGAATCACTGGCACTTCAGCCAGTCCCAGCAGCCTTCAACCCGATGGTTGCCCGCACACTCTTGGCAAGTGACAAAGTTCGTTACGTTGGCGAGCCGGTTGTTGCCATCGTCACCGAAACTCGCGAACAAGGCGAAGACGCTGCTGAAGCAATCATCATCGATTACGACTATCTCGAAGCATTCGTTGATGTTGAAGCCGCGATGGTGAGCACGACTCTTATTTATGAATCGGCTGGTAGCAACGTTGTGTTTGACACAACTGTTCTTGGAATTCCCGAAAATACCGGCGACGCATACTTTGAAGGTTGCGAAGTCGTCGTGAAGGGTCGCTTCATGAACCAGCGTGTTGCTCCGTGCCCGCTCGAAGTTCGTGGTGCCGCCGCAGTGTGGGGTACCGACGGTCGTCTCACCCAGTGGTTGTCAACTCAGCACGCACAAGGTGGCGTTGATCCCATTGCTGCGGCAAATGGTGTTGACAAAGAACTCGTGCACATTTTGACACCCGATGTTGGTGGTGGCTTTGGCGCAAAGATCGGTGCATATCCCGAAGAGTTGTTGCTCGGTGTCATCGCTAAAAAGATTGGTCGTGCCGTGAAATGGCGCGAAACTCGCACCGAATCAATGATGGCTCTTGGCCACGGTCGCGCCCAGTTGCAGTACGTCACCATCGGTGGCACCAAGGCTGGCAAAGTGACTCACTATCAGTTGCACGCCATTCAAGATTCTGGTGGATTCGCCGATATGGGCACCATCTTGGCCCCGTTCATGACCCGCCCAATGTCAAGTGGCGTGTACTCCATCCCGAACATTGAATGCCGCACAACGTCAGTCGTCACCAACACCACGCCGATCGTTGCGTATCGCGGTGCTGGTCGTCCCGAAGCAACAGCAGCCATCGAGCGCGCCATGGACTTATTCGCCCTTGAAATTGGCAAAGACGCCGCCGAAGTTCGTCGCATGAACCTCATCCCGAAGTTCCTCGAACCGCATACCACTGTCGTTGGCCAAACCTACGACGTTGGCGATTACGAAACCGCACTTGACAAAGCTCTTGATGCCGCTGATTACAAAGCGTTACGCGCCGAACAAGCCAAGCGTCGTGCGAGCGGCGATGTCAAGCAACTCGGCATCGGTGTGAGTGTGTACGTTGAAATCACCGGTGGTGTTGGCAACGGCGAATCAGCCAAAGTCGAAGTTCTTGAAGATGGTCGTGCCGTTGTGTACACCGGCACTTCGCCGCATGGTCAGGGCCACGACACCGCGTGGTCAATGCTCGTGCAAGAACAGACTGGGATCCCGATGGACCGCATTGAACTGGTCTGGGGAGACACCGATCTCGTTCCGATCGGAACCGGAACCATGGGTTCACGTTCATTGCAACAGGGTGGAAATGCTGTCTTCCAAGTCGCTGGCACTTTGGCCGAAAAAGCCAAGTCAGTTGCGGCTCGTTTGCTTGAAGTCAGTGAAGCCGATGTTGTTCTCGACAAAGCCCGTGGCGCTTTCCATGTTGTTGGAACTCCTGCAGTCACCAAGACCTGGGCCGATCTCGCCGTTGCCGAAAAAAGCAGTGGTGGACTTTTGCACGATGAAGTGATCAACGTTTCGGGAGCAACTTTCCCGTTCGGTGCTCACATCGCTGTTGTTGAAGTTGACACCGAGACGGGTCGTGTCAAGCACTTACGTCAAGTTGCGTGTGACGATGCCGGCAAGGTTCTCAACCCAATGTTGCTCGACGGACAGATTCATGGCGGCATTGCACAAGGTGTTGCTCAGGCTCTACTTGAAGAAGTTTTGTACGATGCCGATGGCAACCCGACCACTTCCAACTTGGCTGACTACGGATTTATTTCAGCAGCCGAATTGCCAAGTGTTGAAGTGATTCACATGGAGACTCCAACACCAGTCAACGCGATCGGCGCTAAGGGAATCGGCGAATCAGGCACAATCGGATCAACGCCGGCGATTC
>Ga0209086_10002748_pt1 | contig 13593 bp, 10 predicted proteins | sample M_130207_XF_Meta_FD_187312 | JGI IMG/M metagenome (GOLD analysis project Ga0209086, IMG submission 187312) | Freshwater microbial communities from Lake Montjoie, Canada to study carbon cycling - M_130207_XF_MetaG (SPAdes) (version 2) | ecosystem: Environmental > Aquatic > Freshwater > Lake...
ATTGTCTTTTGAAACAATGACATCAATTTTCGAACAATGTCCAGCCATATGCTCATCAACAGAGTTGTCCAAAATTTCCCAAACAAGGTGGTGAAGTCCTTTTTTACCAGTATCACCAATATACATAGCAGGACGTGTTCGTACTGCTTCCTGACTCTCCAAAATCTGAATGGAGTCTTCGTTGTATTGATTTGCCATTTGCTTTCCTTCGTTTCATTCCGAATACAGGCATAAAAAAAATGCTGTGATTTAATATATCACAGCATTATACCAAAAACAAGCAAATTTGGCTATTTTTTACAAGATACGATCCGCTACACTATACAACCCTAATAAATCCAAATTATGGGCTAATTTGACCATAGTATCGAGTTTCCTTGATGCCATACCAGGCATACCACCACCGCCAGCTGCTGCGCCTTGTTCTTTCCCTTTATTTTTAGCAAATCCAAAAGATAAAAACTTTACTGCGTTTGCAAAATCATCAAGAGATATTTCTAAATCTAATAAATTTTGTCCCGCAGGCAATCTTTCCCATCTAGTTTTATCAGTGGCTTTTATTTCTTCTTCTGCGGCTTCTTCAGAGTCTTTTCTCTTACCACGTTTGGATTGATCAACTCCACCATCTTCTTCTCCACCATATTGCATCCAAACATCATTAGCAATACCACGCTCATCATCTTCAAGTTGCTCTAATAATTTTTTTTCAATTTCAGCGTCAGCCAAAATTAAGCCTAAATTAGCAAGAGGAATTTTGATTTGTTTTTGAGCAGATGGAGGCTCAACAGGTGCAGGCATGGCCATAGGAGCAGCTGGCATTCCCATACCCATCATAGGATCCATCGGAGGCATTTGAGCTAATTTTACGTATTTCATATTATCTTATTGGAGCTGAAATAAAATCTGAACGATGTCTTCCTCTTCCGGGAGTGTCAAATGCTTCTGTGGTTTGATGTGCATTTTCTAATTTAGTTTCAGAATCTGGCTCATCTTCTTCTTCAAAAGAGAATGTATCTCCAATGACATCAGGATTTAATATATCCATTTGTCCCCAGCTAGGCTTAGTTGTATTTGCTACTCTTCTGATTAATTGTGTATGAGAAAGCCCTCTAGCATCAAAAATCTCATCATCTTCGCTGTCAAAGGTAGATAAGGTGGACATAGCAACTAAAATTGCATCAGTCATTTGAGACTCTACAACTCTGCCATCAGCCTTTGCAAAACGTCTTGCAGTAAATTTTTTAGAAATAGTTGCAGAAGCTAAAGCAATAATTTTTGCTTGATCTTCGTGTGAGTGAACATCTGGTGCAATATCTTCTAAAAGTGTATGTAACTGTGACTCTAAATTTTGCATATTTTATCTCTCTTGATAAATTGTTAATACTATATTTTTAAATAGCGAAGGGTTATACCTTTACTAATCTTTAGCTATACTGTATTCTACTTTGAATTTCATATTTCTTACCTGCCCATTTGAGGTAATATTATTAGTTGAAAGCACAGTAGAACTAGAAGTTTTTACAGCAATACCAAAACTTTTACTTTTAGCTGTTTGATCTATGCCTAGTTTAGCGGCACCTAGGAAAACGGAATTCTCAAAGCCAGAAAGTAATGATTGCCAAGTTTCAGGTGATGAATTATATACTTGGAAATTCGCTGTATCAATCCAATCTACATTATCAGTACCTAAAATATACGATGTAGTTTGGGCATTTGTTATAGTTCTTGGGGTTGGCAATTTGATTCTAAAGTTTTTATCAGCATTTGTTGTTCCATAACCAACCTGTATTGAAAGCTGTGGTAACAGTTCAGTACTTGCATCTAAATCAGTAGATCTTGTCCAAACATTGGAAGATCCAATTGAAGCAACAACGTAAACACCATTTGTAGTTTTGTCTGTTTGATTTTTTACTAAAATTCTGTCGTATTTTTGCAATATAACATCATCAACTTTGCTTGGTGGATTTGTTAAGGAAACTTGTGAAACTGTAGCAACTTTAGCATTAGATAAATATGAATTTGAATTTACCTTTGCCCAGAATATATTTGTTGAATCTATAGCTGGTGTCAAACTTTCATCATACACTAATGCATAAATTCCACTATTTGCAGTTCCACTTAAAACATTAACTCTTTGATTGACAGATATTTCCGAAGAACTATCTAAGGCTTCGTGTCTATTTAAATAATTTGTAATTAATTCATCTATAGAATAAATTCCATTTTGGGTTTGATCAGATTGATTTTTGACTAACAATCGATCACCTTTTTGAGAACCTAAAATATTTAGATTAGAATTTAATGTTAAGTTTATTGTGCTAGCAAATGAACAGTTTGTGAAATTTGAAATCAAACCTTGCTGGAACCATTGGATTGAATCTGAACCAACTGAAATATTAGATGGATTATAATATAATTCATAATTCAAATTTCTATTTGAATCATTGACATATAAACTAGCAATTTGAAATTCTGTGGTAGATGAACCATTACCAACTCTTATCAAGTTTGGCTGAACAGTTTTGTTAATTCTTGCTACAATATTTTCAGAGCTTGTTGATTGAGCAATGAATAGAATTTTATCATTTTGAGTTGTAGCAATTCCATTTATGTTATCTGGTAAAGCATTTAAGTTTGAGAAATTAGTATGTCCAACACCAACAACATCAATTGTATATTCTGCACCAATGCTTTTCCAAAACAATGGTGTATTTAAGGCAGAGGCACCTAAATTGTAAGCAGTAGAATCTTCAGGAAGATTCAATTCATATGTTCTATTGTTGAAGACTACTCTTCCTAATTCGTATAATTCATTTGTAGCATTGAGATCTGTCGCTCTTGTTAATACAAACTTGTTATTTAAGACAGCAGTATATATTCCGTTGATGGTACTATCTGCTTGAGATTTTATCAAAATGGTATCGCCAGCTGAGATAGTATAACCATCCAACATAGCAGTACTTCCAGTTCCATAAGGAGCTGACATAGGACCTATAACAGGTATATAAGTTATGTCTCCAAAATCAGGAATATTACCAGTATTACCAGCTGCTGCAGAAAAAGTGGTTCTTGTGCTTACATCAATCCAAGATCTAGTTGATGTGCTTATATTGGTGCTGGCTGGATTAAAATATAAACTATAAGTGCCGAAGCCAGCTGAATTTGAAAGTCTTACAGTGGTTGGATACAAAGAAGATCCAAATGCAGAACTGTAATTTAAGGTCACTTCTTGTATTTCAGATCTTTTAAAAGTATATAATTTTTGATCTCTTTTTCCAGATTTATTATGTGTGACCAATCTGTTGATATCATCATAATAAGAAGTGGTAAACGAAGAATCTATAGTAGTGTCAGAATAATCTGAACTTGTTTTATTTTTTAAAACAAGAACATTTATGTCAATAGATAAGCCTAACCCAGAATACCAAGAAGTTAATGCAAATCCTGATGGTTGATAAGTTTTATCTAGATAAATATCCCCAGAAAATAGACCTATAGCATTTAGGGATACTGGATCTACAAAACTTCCACTGAATGTAGAGCTATTTGCAACTCCAGTTTGAACGTAAAAACCATCTTGTGAAAGCCTACTAGTAAAGAAATAATTTGTAGTAGAATCATTTTCAACAATAACATTTGCGTTTGAAGAATAATTCTTGCTTGAATCAAAAGTTGATAGCCAGGAACTTCTATCTCTATTGTATTTTATTTCAGTAGTAGTTGCTGTTCCAATAATGTTTACGATTTGGAAATTTTCAGTGTCTACAGCCCAAGTTGAAGACAATTTAGCATCTGGAGATAAAATGTATGCTTTATCCTTAAGTACTTGAGGAATATAATAGTATCTGTTTAGGGTTTGTTTTGGCTCTTGACTGTATTTGGGGACATTAGAATCTTTGTATAGATAGGCATAAAGAGTACCAGTCCAGCCAGATCCCGAAATATTTAACCTACCAGAAGATGCATCAACAGTGTAATCCGTACTATATGTTTTATTTATTACAGTTCCGCCAGTAGAAACTACATAAACATCCAGCAAAGAATCGGCATAATTGGAAGTAGACCAAGTGAACACAGAAGTTGATGATTCTGGTCTTGCTAAATAAATTGTATTTCCAGCTGATGAAGAATGACTTACTAATCTTTTGGCATAATCTAAATGACCATTGACAGAATTGTATTTTACTTTTCTTAAATAATAATTGTAGTTAGTGTCAATGTAAACAATTTGATATACGCCACTTGTTGATTTTCTTACAGTTGAATTGTAAACATCTTCATTTGATGAATAATAGAAAACTCTATCACTTATCTCGTACGGATATTGAACAGCATCTCCCGATCTGCTGCTAAATAGCTGAACACCATTTCTTCTAACAGTCAATATATCTTGATTTATTGTATCTAAAGTAGTGTCAGCAGCTAAAATATGTTGAACTGGAGCTAATCTTGGAAATCTAGATAAGTCTGAAGCATTTGCATTTATTCTTATCTCAGAATTTTGATAATAAACTTCCGAACCTATGTGTAGATATTTTTCTAAGTCAGCATTGGCATAATCACTACCAAAGGTTCCTTGTCTAATTCCAACTTCGCCTTGCATATATACTTTGTCATAAGAAAAAGTTGTGCCAGCACCCATATAACCATAATCAATTTTTATTAATGTAGGTCTTTCATATGGTGAAGCTAATGATTTTTTATCTGACCCTAAGTCAAATTTTGTATTATAATAAAAATCTTCGTGAGGAGTGAAATAGACACTTCCTATTCCAGTGAATGTTGGTCTGTAAATTCCATTAGAAACACTGGAGGAAGAATAACCTGAACCCACAAAAACTAAAACACTATCATTGCTTTGTAAGATTGTTCTTCCTGCTCCAGAAGTGCTTCTAATCAAACTGGAAATAGCTGTTCCTGAAGTTGTAGGTAATGATGCGGCTGAGCTTACGAAAAATACTGCTTTGACATTGTATCTTTGATAATCTTGCTCGTACCAATCAAAGTCAAGTTCTTGCAACATAGAACTTCCTTTGCCTTCAGAGTTAAAATAATTTTCATAATTTTGGAAAGATGGAAATAAAATTTCAGGAACAAAAACTTCTCCATAATGAGTAGAAGCTATTGAAGCAACTTGCATAATACCTGAAATTTGTTTCTTTAAATTTGGAGATATTGCATAAGTTCCATTTCCATTACTTGAAAGAATATTTGAAAAAATATTTTGTGTCCAAGAGGATAAACTATTATCATATTTGAAAACTTGTTTAGTGGAAGTACCAATTGCAGTAACGGAATAAACTCCATTTACAAGCTCATTAGTTGTATTAACTAAAACAGATGTTCCAATTGCTACAGGTACGTCAAAGTGAGTTGGTGATAAGTATGCTGAATTAAATTTATCTTCTGTTGTTGAGGCCGTAACAAAAAGATTATTTTGATTGGTCATATTTACCCAAGTAACACCAACAGATCCTGAGGCTGTTGAAGTTCCTGGAGCATATAGGAAGTAAGTTGTTCCAGCTCCTACAGTTCCATTTGAAATTGTTGCGATACTTCCACGCAACACAGAGTAGTTTGCATTAAATTCAATTCCATATACAGTGGCACAAACTGAATCTACTTTGTAAATTCCATTTTGGGCTGGATATGTAGTTTGACCATTTATAAGAACTCTTTGCGAAATAGCAATACCAGAACTTATAAAACTTGTTTCACTAACATTAGTTAAGTCAGTTTGATTTGTAACAATGAGATTAGCAACAGGTTCATATGTGTAAGGATAAAATCTTTCCTGAATTTTGATTCCATCTAGATTTAATTTAAATGTGGAACTATAGGTTGTTGATTTTCCTAAATACCAAATATTTCCGCCCAATGTGTTTTTGGAATTAGCTGCATAAACTATTGTTTGATTTATTTCAGCAGGAGTATCATAATCAGTTGCTCTTACCCATAAACCAGTGCTTCCAAAACCTACATTAGATACAGAATATACACCACTGAAATTTTCATTATAATGTTTAACTAAAATTCTATTTGATGTTGATAATGTAGTTGCAATTCCAGAATAATTAGTAATTGTTCTTGGTGTGCTAGTTAAAGAACCAGCGTTTGAACCAAAATCATAACTAAATCCAATAGCACTACCTGATGTTATTTCATAATAGTAATCTACATTTATGTGGCCGTAGTTATAGGTAGCATCAGACCATTTCATAGATGCAGTTGAAGCTGTTCCACCAGTCAATCCAATAGCAGAGTAATATCTAAAATATCCACCACTTTTTGCAACACCAGCATTTATAAATTGGACATTTACAGGAATATTTGCATTTATATAATTTACAGCTGTTTTCCAGTAATCGTCAGCTGTGTCAGTGCTAGTGTAAGGATTGAATAAAGAGGATGCATTTGGTTTAGTTAAACTAGAAACGTAATAAATTCCGTTTTGTGATTTTGTTGTTTGATCTTTCACTAATACTCTATCGTTTACTGATAAAGTACGATTATCTAATACGAGTGATGAATTTGTTAAACCAGAACCAGATGATTGTAAGTTTACCGTTGTGGCACATTGGACAGGAGATAAAGCATATCTATTTGTTCTATCTACCCAAATAAATGAGGTAGAACCAGCAGCAGCAGTGTCAAATGGATTTAGATAAGGTCCATATAAATAGAATGAAGAACTTCCAACTGCAGCAATTTTGCCAGCAGTCAAGATATCTTCCGCTACAATAGCGCCTACTGTACCGCTACCTACTTGAGATGAAACTCTATAAAGACCATTTTGGAAAGCAGAAGTTTGTGATTTAACAAGAATAATTTTTGTATTATCAATTTTAACTCCATCTACATAAGTTGGCGTAAAGATAACACTAGTTCCACCAATTGTAGCTGAAGATAAATTAGAGACAGTAGCTACATCAGCATTTAATTTTTTTATGATAAAAGAATCAAATAATGTGAATCTTATATCAAAACCTAAATCCTGAAGTAGCTTTATATTGTCTGTGTTTTTGATAACAGGATAATGTTGGTTTGTATAAATGTCGGCAAACTCATTATCAATCCAAAGCCTGATGTCATCAACATTTGTGTTAATCCATTTTAATCTAAATAATTTTTTATTCCAAGTGCCAGATATGTTAGTACCAAATCCAGCACTTGAAATTTCTCTAGAGATTTCAGATTGTGAATTATCAGCGTTTACTTCAGACCAGATGAAAGCGTGGGACATTTATACTACCAATACTAATTTCTTCTTGCTTCTGGTCTATTAAAAATTTCACTAGCCACAGCAGCTAATTCAGACCTTTCGACTTTGCTTAATGTTACAGATGAAACTAGATCACTTTTCTTTCCACCTGATATAGCGTGAGAAAGACCATTTGATTTAGCATCAAGATAAGGATTTTCGACCTGTGATAGATCGCCAAGAAGGATGACTTTACTGTCTTTTCCGCATCTTTCCACTACCATCCTTGCTTCTCTAGGTGAAATGTTTTCAGCTTCGTCAAGAATAATGATAGATCTTGGGATAGAACGGCCTTGAATAAAAGCCATTGCTTCCACTTCAATAATTCCATCTCTACACATTTCTTCAAACATATTGTTAGCTGAAAGAGATTTTGATCCTAAAATTTGATCAATGTTGTCTTTGATAGGACCTAGCCAAGCAGAAATCTTATCAAACTTATCACCAGGAAGAGCACCAATGTCTTTTCCGCCCACTGGAATCAAAGGTTTCATAACAACAATTTTGTCATAAAGACCTTCGTTAATCATTTGTAATGCAGCTGCAAGAGCTAAGAATGATTTACCAGTACCTGCTGGGCCAGAAAGAGTTACAAGAGGAATAGTAAGATCAGCAAGAATTTCTAAAGCACATTTTTGCTCTAAGTTTTTTCCTTGAACACCAGAATATCCCTTAGATTCTTTAGTATTTGATTTTTCCTTAAGTACTTTCAAAATGCCCTTTCTATAAAAAGTTGGGCAAATTTTATCTCCATAGTAAAATAAAACAAATTCATTTGGGAAAATATCACCAAGTTTTTTTACTGTTTCTTCAGATAATTGATTTACTTCAATTTCAACATCAGACCAAAGTAAGGTCCAATCTGCTGCATTGTTAAGGTCAAATTTTCTTAAACCTGTGTAAATTTCATCACAAAGTTGATCAGCTCTATAATTTTCAGCTGCGCAACCCCAGGTTATAGCACGAATACGAAGTCCAGTATCTTTTGTTATGATAGCTACTTTCTTTCTAGGATTTGCTGATTTAAGGGCTAAACAACATTCTATAATTGCATTATCAGAATGAACTTTAACAATATTAGGTCTTTCATTTTTTTGTAAAGGAGACTCTGTATTATAGACAAACAATCTTCCGCCAAGTTCGTTGATTTTTACACCCTTAAGAAGATCTTGGAGTGAATAATTTTCTAAATTTCTAAATACTTGTCTAGCTGACCATCCAACATTTTCTTTTCTTGTCTTTATATCGTCCATATCGTCGATGACTGCTAATGGTATATAAATATCATTATCACCGAATTTATAAAGAGCAAGGGGATCGTGAAGTAAGACACAAGTGTCGATGATGTAAATATGCTTTGCCAAATTATTGGTCTCCTCGCATTTTTGTTGATTTTGTAATCACAGTATTGTTTTCTTTTTTGTGCTTTACAAGCCCTACTAAAAAGGTAGTTCAGGCTTTGCTAATTTTTTAAAAGCAGGTCTTTTATTGTCTATGTTTTCTAAAAAATCAGAAGCTTTTTCATCATTATTAAAAATAAATTTTCTAATATTTAATATTTCAGAAAGTTTATCTTTGTCATATTTCTTCATTTCTTCACTGTCCATCATCTTCGCTTGATTAGCTTTAGCAGCTGGTTTCAGTTCACCATTATGATATTTTAATAAATCATTTTTTAATTTGTTTTTGATATAATCGTTTGCAGTTTCTAAATTTGTAGTTTCAAGTAAGTCTAAATCGTTATACGCAGCTTTGGTTATATTTCCGTTTGACAAAGTTCTGCCTTCAGGAGTTAACACTGAATTTTCTTCTCTTACGAAAAACAGATTAGCTTTAGGAATACATATATAGATCTTAAATGGTAATGCTTTTTCTACATCCTCGTTTGATGTTAATCTTAAAACTTCGTTTTCATCATTTATTATAGAAATGACTAATTTTGTTTTTTCTTGCCCTTCAATTACAAAATCCCATTCGTAATTGTGTTCATTAGTAGTTGGAAAAAATGCTGGTATTATTTCTAAATTTTTTTTCTCATCACAAAGTTGCAAAAATAAGCTAAACCCAATAGTATCTTCTGGGGTACCTTTACGATAAGTTCCAATTTTTGCCCAATCTACTTTGAAGCTATCGTTTTCATTTACAACGGCATATTCTTCAAAAAATCCCTGATCATAAATTTTTCTAAGCAATGGATCTTCTAAAATTCTTCTTGATCTGACAATATCCAAAAAGGCTTCATTAGACCCGCCAAAATCAGGATGAGATTTTCTAGCCTTTACACGGAATGCTTTTTCAAGTATTTCAGAAGTTTTTATAACATCAGCTCTTGATTTGCCTGTTGGAAAATCAAGTTTTTGCAATCCTAAAATTTCATAATAATTTTTTTCAAAATCAATAATTTTTTTAGGATCAAATTCGTTTGACATAAGTGATTTATAAAAGAAAAGAGAATAAAATAAATATGTGGTACCGACTTGCTAAAAAATATAATATGTTTGGTCTTCCTATTTCTGGAGATAAAAAGTTCAGTTTATTTGCTGATGAAGATATAGATGAATCTCAAGCAGCAGAAACTCCTTTAGAATTACCCGAAGAAGAATTACCTGAAGAAAGAGATGAGCAAATAGGAGATCAATCTGGCCCACCTAAGTCTCTTGAAATTACAGTTGACGATCCTTCTGGAGATGATAATTTTACACCTGAAGATTTGCAAGATAATGTAGAAAAAATTGAAAATGACCCAACGGCATTAATTCAATTACCACCACTTCACGATAGATGCCATTGTGTTATAGAAACATTGCCAATTCTTTCAATGCCTGGGGTAAAAGACGGCAAAAGAGTTTGGCAAAAGAGTTATAATTGTTGCCCAAAATGTCACGAAACTGCTATGAGATTTAATGAAGCAGAAGTTCAAAGATTATTAAACAAGGGCATTGACGTTAATAGAATACCCAGATAAGTCTACATCAATTTTCTTTTTCAATATTTTATTATTGGGATTTTTTGTTTTATTTAGAGATGATAGTAATCTGTGTTTCAATTCATTTGATAATTCAGATTTTTTAATTTCTTTTACTATTGCTGGTTTTATTTTATATAATTCGATTTCAATGTGCAATAAATTATAAAAAATTTTTTCTTCTAAAGATTCGAAAATTTCTGAATTATGTCTTGCCTCTTGCATAGATAAGCATTGAAAAATTTGCGAAACAAAATATTTTATTAAATTATATTTTTGTAAATTCTTTAAGGATAAATCTAATAATTGGTCAAGTGAAAAAAGATGATCAATCTCACCAATTAGTTGATATAAATTACCTTCAACATCAATGATATAAAAAGCAACAATTTTATTATTTAGAATGATGGTTAGAATTGGTTGCCCTGATTTTAAATTAGCAAACAAAATATCACAAATGTTAGATGGATTTTCAATACCTAGCATGTGAACATCATTTTCTTTTCTTCTAGTAAATGTTAAATATGCTTTCATTTTATGATAAGGTGTTCAATTAAAGTTGCATCTTTGTAGTTAGTAGTTCCACCCCAAATATTAATCCAATAATCTATAATTTTATTTTTTCTAGCTAATAAAAAACAAGTTTCATAAATTTGATGTTCTATATTTGCTTCTTCTAACAAATAATTAACGTCTTTGTTTCTTGTCTTGTATGTTTGAATAATATTTTTAGAAAATTGTTCCTGGTGTTCTTTTATAAACATGTAAAGGTTATCTTCATAAAGTGGGTTTAGTCGTATTTTATCGTAAACTACTTTTAATTGAAAATCTTCAAAAATTTCTTCTATCAGATTTATTAAGTATAGTTTTTTGTTTCTGGGTAAAAGAAATAAATCAATTGGTTTAATTCCTATCTTCTTTATATTATCTTCATTGATTTTCTTAAAAAGATTTGGATTTATATTTTGACAGATTATAAGATCATTCTCATAATTTTCAGAATAAGTAAAATCTATCCAATAATGAACTGGACTGTCAAATAGAAAAGCTCTCAAACTGATGATTATTTCCAATCTATCATCTTGAGAGCATTGAGTTATTTTATTGGAAATTTCAACTAATGTATTCAACTCTCACTATTTTTTGCCAAATAAATGATTTACAGCTTCAGTGACTATTGGCTGTAAACTCATTCCTTTAGAATATAATCTTACATTAGATATAGAACCGTAGCTTTCTTCCAAATACTTAAATAATCTTTTCATTTTTCTACTAACTTCAATTTCAGAAGGATTGTAGTTTCTTTGAAGAGCACAAAGTCTCCTGATAGCATTTTCACCATCAATCTTTATGATCTTTATTTCGTATGTTGGATTTTGCTTGTCAGGCTCTTGATTCATATTATTTACTTATATCTAAATTTTGTACGTGTATTTCATTATATGCAAAAGCTACATTTTGGCTTGGAACATTAAATAAACAAATTGCCATTTTTTCATCTTTGTAGATAGTGTAGAAATCTTTATTTACTATAAGAACCCCATCAATTGGTCCTATAAGTGCAGATGGATTGTAGGTTTGAATTTTCCACTTGCCATTGCCTCGATTTTGTGAATTATTATCAACTGTCGCCATATTTTTTTCCTCCAAAGCGAATATAATATTATTTGTCTACTAGCATAAATCCTACCTATCTGTATAATATTTGGGAGGGAAATATATGAGAAAGAAGACATTAGTTCATGCTTGTAATTTTTGCGATAGACCTGCCAGTAAAGATGTTTTAGGGGAATTAGAAATTTTTGAGCATAAAATTGCAAAAATATATCTTTGTGATCAATGTTTCAAGAGCTACAAAACTGGAAATAAATTTGGCCAACTTCAAATTCATCAAAACATAATGTCTTTGATAATCAATGCTGAAGATGATTCGCCAATTTATAGTTTGAAAGAAAAGTTAGCTGAAGTTGCTCCATTATCTAAAAAATTCTTATTTGAAAAGAGATTGAGCACATTTAAAAAAGTTGCTCCACAAGACCTTTATATTAACTTAAATCAAAAAGTCATAGGTCAAGAAAATGCCAAAAAAAGAATTAGTATTGCAGTTTTTGAACATATGAGAAACATTGTTCATCACAGAATAAATGACAAGCAAAATATACTCTTTTTGGGCCCTTCTGGTAGTGGTAAGACATTGATTGTCAATACAATATCCACTTACCTTGACGTTCCTTATGTTTCTAGTGATGCAACATCTTTTTCACCTACTGGATTCCAAGGATCTGATTCTGACTCTTGTATTACTGATTTGTTGATAAAAGCAAATGGCGAACCTGGTTTGGCAGAAAAGGGTGTGATTTTTATCGATGAAATTGATAAATTAGCATCTAATATGAGTTCTGCTACCAGACTTGAAAGTTTTCATTATTCAACGCAAAGTACATTGTTAAAATTGATTGAGGGAAAGAAAGTTAAAGTTAGTGCTTCTGCGCTAGGGGAACAAGGATCACCTCCTGTAGTAGTAGATACATCTAGCATTTTATTTTGTTTTGGTGGTGCTTTTAATGGTTTAGAAAAAATTGTTGCTAAGAAACTTGGTCTTACTGAAGGCACAATTGGTTTTAGAAATACAAAAACAGCTGATTATGAAACACAAGTTAAAAACTATGAAATTTACAATCAAGCATCCCACGAAATATTAGCTGAAAGTTTGATTGAATATGGAATGTCTACTGAATTTGTTGGAAGAATTCAGTCCATTGTTCCTTTGGTTCCATTATCTAAAGAACAGATGCTTTACTGTCTGCTGCAACTAGAAGATTCTCCTATCATCAGAAATCAAATTATGTTTGCTGAGTCTAATATAAAACTTGAATTTGATGAAAATTATTATGATGAAGTTGTTGAAAAAGCTATGAAATCAGGTACAGGTACAAGAGCTTTGAATTCGATTGTGAAAGCATCCGTATCTGGAGCTGCATTTGAATTGTTAGGATTAAGTCATCCTGAACCTAAGAAAGTAGTTATTGGCAAAGAATGTGTTTCTAATCCTGATGCATTTGTAGTTGAATAAAGGGTGTAATCTTTTTAATTTAGTATTTTATTACTATGAGAAATGAAGAAACTATAATTAAAGTTGCTAGAATCATAGTTGATGATAATAACAAAGTTTATAAATTATCAGCTAAACAAATTGCATACACAATATATGCCACAGATGGAAATGGCACTCAAGATAGATTCATTACTAACAAAAATGATAGAAGCCCACAAGAATGGAAAAGTGCATTTGAGAGAGTACACTTCAAAAATGTTGTTGTAAAACCATTTGGAACGAGCACTCTTGATAACGGATCTGGTGGACATT
>Ga0209086_10002752_pt1 | contig 13588 bp, 12 predicted proteins | sample M_130207_XF_Meta_FD_187312 | JGI IMG/M metagenome (GOLD analysis project Ga0209086, IMG submission 187312) | Freshwater microbial communities from Lake Montjoie, Canada to study carbon cycling - M_130207_XF_MetaG (SPAdes) (version 2) | ecosystem: Environmental > Aquatic > Freshwater > Lake...
GGAGGAGAAAAGGGGGGGGGGGGTGAAAGGTCGATCGATAGAGGTGCGACCAACAACTAATAAAAAAAAAAGAGTGTCGATAAAAGAGTATCGATGGGAGCGCAATAATGTCAAAAATGAAATGACATGCGCCAAGTAAAGCACACACAATTGCATATAAAAAACCCAAAACCAAATACAAAATATAAAACCAAAACCTACATAACTAATAATAATATTGTCTACTATAACCAAAACCCAAAACCAAATAAAAGTATAAAACCAATCCAAAATAAAAAGATTTGAGTCCCGAATTAAGTTTTTATGTTTTTTTGCTAAAAAAAAAGCAACTATTTAATTTTATCGAATATGAAAACAATAAAAAGAAACATTTTTTTGTTCACTCGGATTTTAAACCAGTTCTTACCATTTTTATTATTTTTTAGAATATGGTTGAAAATTATACAGTGAATTTAATAAAAATTGTTTATAAAAGTTGAGCGTGAATGGCAGAGTGGTCTAATGCGGCGGATTTAAGACCCGCTATCCTAGGATGCGTGAGTTCGAACCTCACTTCACGTAATTATTTTTTCATATTAATACTAACTTTCCGGTTATTATTAATTTATCAAACAATTCAATTCTCTATGTTATTCATGCATATTTCCATATAAATTCCCTTCCATTTGATTTTTTTAAGTGTGTTAAAATTGTTGATTTAGGAATAGATGTTTTTCTAGAAGCAGCACTTACACTAATATATTCATTCAATAAATTATTATTCACGTCATATTGTTTAACTTTAGTTCCTAGTTTATTATCTTTTTCAATAGTTGGATCAATGCTTGCATGATATTTTTTTAAACCTTCACTAATTTTATTTTTTGTTTCTTGATTTTGAATTTTAGTATTTGGATCATTGGCGTGATATTTTTTCATACCTTCACTAATTTTATTTTTTGTTTCTTGACTAGTATAATGTTCATTATTAGCGTAATATGTTTTCAGACCTTCGCTAATTTTGGTTTTCATTTCTTCACTATGTTTATTATTTTTATAATTACCTGCTCTGTTCTCTTCTTTTGCTTTCTTCCATTTTTCAGAATTTAACAACCCATTTTTTATTTTTTCTCTAATTTCAGGATTTTTCATAATTATTTTATTTCTTTCAGATATTTGTTTTCTTAGTTCAGGATTATCAATATATTTTTGTTTTGATTTATTACTAAGATCAGTTTTCATTTGTTCTGTGTGTGTTTTTCCTTGAAACCCACCCCCTTCCCCACCACTTGTTATATTATATCCATATGGAACAACGCTGTTGTATTTTTTGATATATTCTTTTTCATATTTAAATCTTTCATCATCAAAGCAAATAATTATTATAGAAAACTCAAAATTTTCAATGCCATATTTTTTAACAGCATCTCTTAGAGCAGGACACCCTTTATTCTTTTCTATTGTTTTTTTATGTTCATTCCATCTCCATTTTACATCCTTGCTTTTTGATTCACCAATGTAATATTTCTTTGTAATTTTATTTTTTATGCGGTATATATACGCCATCTTGGTTTTGTGTTAAAAATAACTTTGATTCACAAGTCATGATCGGTATCGAGAATCACAAATATAATGAATTAAATCAATTTTTTTATATTTTTTAATAAAAATATAAAACTGGATGCGCATTTTATTTTTTCATATTAATACTAACTTCCCGATTATTATTAATTTTATCCACCTACATATAGCTAATATTTCGTAATTGTTGGGAATTCATTTATCATTTATTTTTTATTTTTTTTGAATAGTAATTGCGTTTCTTTGACTTCTTTGATTTTTTTGATTTATTTTTTTTATTTTTTTTTCTACCACCAGATTGATCATAAGCAGGAGAAGCAGGAGAAGCAGGAGAAGCAGGAGCAGCAAATAAAGCGCGTCTAGCTTCTCTATTTCTTTCATCAGATTCAATAAATTCTGTTTCAAGTTTAGCTAATTCTCCCCTTCTTTTTGTAACAACGTTTGCCGGTGTTGATTGTGGTAAACCATCCTTTGCTCTGCATTCAGGACATGTATTCCCTTGCTTTAACCATTGTTTAATGCATTTTTCATGAAATTTATGGTTACATGGTAGATATGTTTCTACAACTTCTTCAGGCCCAGATGTTATTGCCGGTTGTGTTTGGTCAGTCATTGGTCTGAAACATATAGCACATTGATCTTTTAGAGTTTTTTCTCTTAATTCATTATGAAGTTTATCTAATCTTTCCTTACGTTCTAGTTTTTTTTGCTTTAAACCGCCATAATCATCAGAGTTGCAACTATAAACACGTACGTCACTAGAACCACATACTGCCAAAAACTTGTCATTAAATCCGACCGATATAACATCTTGTAAAGGTAAAGTTTCAAGCTCTTTATTACTTTCAAACTCCCACAGTTTAGCGGCATCGTGCGACCCACTTGCAAACAAAGGCAATGATAATGATGGATGAATGGCAAGACATGTTATCTTGTCTCTTCCACCATTCAATTCGTATACACTTTTTGTTATTGGATTTATTGAATGTATGACTTCTTGTACTATTGTTTTTACGTTTGCCCGACTTGGATGCACTGTTATTGTGTCTATTAATATCACAGAACCATCATCACATCCAATAAGAAATTTATGTGTCATCATAACCCCGGAATTTGGGTAACGAGTACCATTGTTATATCCTTGAATTGATTTATAAGGTGTAATACATGTTATACTGCGGCCGGGTATTCTATAAGTTTTCCTTTCAAAGAGTTCTAACTGCTGATCATCAATATAAAAATTCTGTACGATTACACGACCTTCACGATTAGAATGAATTGGAACTTGAATTGGAACTACTATATAGGCAAACATATTTCCATCACTACTAAATGATGCCATTAAAACGTCAACATCGTTGCGTGGATTCCAAGCTGCCGGAATAATATCATATGATGCTTTAATGGATTCAGGGTCAAATGTATACATAACAAATCTACTACTAACATTTGTAGTTCTATTATTTAGACCAACTGCAATGTATGGTTTGTTTGGATGAAAAGCAATACACGAAACTTCATTTTGAAGTTTTTTTTGTAAATTTTCTAATTCAATTTTTAGGTTTTTTAAAGCATTTGGGATTTTTTTTATATCACGGTTTTTACTCGTAATTTCGGCATCTATCTCTTTGATTCTTTCCCGTATCGAATTTATTTGTTTTACCTCTTCCTGTAAATCTTGTTTTAGTTTCTCCAAAAATTGCATTTGCCGTTTTTGTTTTATCTCGTAGTCCAATTCCTCAATTTTGTTCTTCATCGCCCTTTCATTAACACGCAATGTATCTTGTTCACTATATAATTTTTCTCTTATTTTTTCCATCTGTGTCAAATTTGTTTCCATTTCACTAAATTCACGTTCAAGATCATCTTCACTTTTCAAACTAAAAACGGTATGTGATGGTTGTAGTTGTTGAACAACATCCTCTTGACCTTCTTCTCCTTGGTAACTCCACATTAATACTTTACCAGAACACCCTGCTGCTATAATGGAAAGAGTTTTATGAAATTCTGTAAACTTGACGGCGGTTCTTGGTAAACCGATTAAAACTGCCAGCTTTTTTGGCGCCGATTCAGTATTTATTTTCCATAAAATCAATTCTCCCGTATTGTTTCCAGTTACGATTAATGGTTTAGTTGAATGAACAGACATAGAAGTATAGCTCTGCCCTTCCGCTTCCATTTCCAATGAAGTCATCATATCCATAAAATTTCCACCATGTTGAACAATAGAATTTCTTAAACCTCTTTTTAATAAATGTTGTCGTTGTCGTTGTCGTTGTCGTTTTTGTGTTGACCGTTTTTTAAATTTCATTTATTAACTACTTACTATTATTATATTATTATTTTTTATTAATTTTAATAAAAAATTATTTTAATACAATAATAACTTTCGGGTTATTATTCATTTTTAAACCAATTCAATTCTTCATCTTATCTATAAACGGTTATAATATTCAAAAAAATAAAGTACTGCAAGAATCAAATAAACTACAGAAGTTAATCCGAATTTGATTTTATCGCCAATTTTCTCTCCCATTACTTTATTTACTTTGACGGCGTATATGGAACCTACAGAATATCCACCTGCCAACCCCAACATAATAGCGAGTGCTATCCCATAATTTATTTTGTTATTTTTATAAAATTCATATACGCCGAAAAGACCAATTGGTACACTGGATAGTAACATAACCGTTCCGGTAATAACTGTTTGCGAAGGTATAATATTAAGAAACAGTAAAAGATATATCAAAATGGCGGAACCCGCTGTAGTTCCTGTGAATGTAGAATATAACCCCACAAATAATCCTAAAATAATTGAAATAATATAATTCCACATTTATAATTTAATTTATATAATATTAATAATATTAATAATATTAATAATAAAATATAAAATAATTTAATCATATTTATTTTATATTTATTTTTAAAAATGTAAATTGAAAATTTAAAAACTAATCGTAATCCATGTAGTGTTTCAACCAAAGCAATCAATCAATCATCGAAATGTCGGCAGCAGCAGCAGCAGCATCAATGACTCCCTTTACTATTGACCTGGAATTAATGAATAAAGAAAAAGATGGAAGTGACAAGCATTTCGGATGCTTGAAATTTTCAACGAGCCCGTTTGTGGATGGATATAAAGAAAAAGGCAAGTATCGTGTTCACTTTTCGCTTGATGTCTCGACATCGATGCGAACGGATCGACGAATTGACCTTGCCAAAGAAACAATTGTGAAAATGGTGGAGTATCTCGCATCAACTGCAAGCGACAATCCGGGATTAAAGTTTTGGATCACGCTCACGACGTTCAGCACGGGCGCACGCATTGTGATAAACAATGAACAGGTAAGTTCAGAATCAGTTTCACTAATCGCTTCTACAGTGTACAGCATTCAACTTGAGAATTCGACCAATTTCGAAGCATCGTTTCAGCTGGACCGCGATGTCATGCATGAACAAGCCGAGAAGGACAAGGAAGCCGGAAACGCGGACATTGTGACGCTGCACATTCAGATGACGGACGGCGAGATTACGGCGGGGAGCAAGGACGAGACGTACCTGAAGTCGATGCTTGATTCGAGCGTGGAGCACGTCTTCATTGGCTACGGAGCGGATCACAAGGCGAGGTGTTTGATCAACTTGTCGAAAGTGAATGGGGTCAGCAGCTACATGTTTCTGGACCATCCGACAAAGATGGGCGGGATGTTTGCGCAGATTTTCCACCCGCACCTGTTTACTGCAGTGTCAGAAGTGACGATTACACTTACGGGTGCGAAATTCCTGGACATTGAAAACGGGTGCGAGACGCAGAGAATGTTTTTGGAGCGCGTTGCAGCGGACGCGACGAAGAAGTACCACATTGTTACGGATTCGGACGAAGAAGAAGCGGCGGCAAGCGGAGCGGCAGCAGGCGGATTTTACCCCGATGACGTTCCCTCTGTGTCCGCATCTATTTACGATTATAGCGGGGGTGTAAAAGCGGTTTCCGTGAAGGTGACATTCCGCTCATTTGACAATCAAGACCTGAACATGCCGCCCAATTTTCCATTTTGGAAAGTGTTTGAGGTTGCATCGGCAACGACACACTCAGTCGAAGTTCAGAAGGAGCGATTGCGTTGGAAGGTGCTGCTGCTGATGAAGGATTCGAAGGATATGAAGCAGCGTGAAGGCGAGCAAACAGCGCAGCAGCATTTGGACTACGATTGCGATACAGGGCGATATTTTGATGTTGATGAATTCAAGGCGGAGAAGGATGTGCTGATTCAGCGAGCAAACGAGCTGAAGAGTGAAATCAAAGAATTTGGGGAGTTTCACGACATTGCCGAGGATGAGATGTTGAAAGACCTGGCCACAGATGTTGTCGTCTGCATTTGCGCGATACCAAGCCGTGAGCACGGGCTCATGTACATTCACTCACGATTTCGTTCATGCAATGATGAAACTCCGACTTCAGTGACCGACTTGACTCCTCTGGACGAGTTTGTCACGGATTTTGTGAGCTCGGCCGGATTCAATTGCGGGGATGACCAGTTGTTTTCATGCGGCGGTTCGAATGAAGGCGTTCTTCATCGCCAAAGGTCAGGTACAACGAATGCAGCGTTTGATCAATTGCATCGGGCAATGTCGCAACCGATGTCATCGACTTCAAATACGGGAGGACAAGGACAAGGACAAGAAATTCGACGTTTGAATTCGTCTTATGGGCAAGCCGCCAGAAGCGACAGAAGCAGCTATGATGACGATGACCTTGTCGTAGTTAATGACATAATGTGAAACTGAAATAATGAACTGTGTGTGTGTTAATTGTTGTGTGTATGAATTGAATAAAATAATAAAGTAAAAAGTAAAAAGTAAAAAGTAAAAAGTAAAAAGTAAATAAAAAAATGAAAATAATTTTTTTAAAATGATTTTTATATTTACACAGAACAATGCTTTGATCTTTTTTGCTACATTCAATAAAATATATTGTAGTGAAATAATGTATAGGATAATATATAGGACGACGATCGCCGAGTAATTTGATTACAAGTTAAGAATAACAATAATCACCAATATATACAATATATATTTAATTAAAATAATATAAAATTTTTTATCCATATTAATATATAATAACCATCAGGAATTTCCAACACAAAAAACATAAATGTCAGTTTCGGCATCTGCAGAGAATACAATGAATACAAATATTGTGAAAATTATAAATTCTGAACAAATACATAATAATAATAATAGCGAAAATAGTGATAATAATAGCGAAAATAGTGATGTAAAAGAAAATAAAATATTTTTTAAAAATACAACCAATGATTCGGATGACGATATGGTTGTAATTATGTTGGAGGAGGAAGAAGAAGAAGAAGAAGAAGAAGAAGAAGAAGAAGAAGAAGAAGAAGAAGAAGAAGAAGAAAAAGAAAAAGAAAAAGAAGAAGAAAAAGAAAAAGAAGAAGAAGAAGAAGAAGAAGAAGAAGAAGAAGAAGAAGAAGAAGAAGAAAAAGAAAAAGAAGAAGAAAAAGAAGAAGAAAAAGAAGAAAAAGAAAAAGAAAAAGAAAAAGAAAATAAAAAAAAACAACAGTATATTGGAAGTGATGCATTGTTCGTACAGGTGCGAAATGAAATGGAGTTTAAAAAAATGTATCCGATATTACCATGCGCCATGATTTCTTCATTTACTTTTATAATGGAGTACGTTGAATATTTTGATGTTACAAGCGATGAAAGAAAAAAACTGGTTATTGATTTAGTAAAAAGTTTAGCGTATTCAAATAATGAATATGGATCTCGCGAGTGTTTTGAATATTTTGCTCAACATAATATGATTGACGATATTATCAAAACGGTGATTGATTGCACGAAAAATAAATATGATATAAATCGTTTTCCGCACACGAATCGAAAAATAGTATTGTCGTGTGTGTCACTTTCAAATAAAATAAAAAGTCCCAAACCCATTACATTTGACTCCCTTTTTGATTTTAAAATTAATTTGTGTGGAATAAAGCGTTTTTTCAAGATGAAAGAAAAAGATGAATCGAAACAAACATGATTAACGTGATTGTGGGTGGGTGGCACTAATCGCTAATATAACATATTAAATCATTTAACGGTTTCACGTTTGATTTCATAAGCATTTTAGTAATGGATGTGTCGATTTTATATCCATTGTTTATTAAAAATGTCATGAGATCGGGAAGCTCGTCGACTGTTAAAAAGTGATTTGGAGCATTTGGATTGCACACTACATAAATACAAGGCGGATTGAAAGTGTTTGAGTTGCAACTGTTTCCACAATTATTATTATACATGTCGAAATGTGATAAACGCGGGGAACGAACACGTTTTATAATTTGTTTTAAAGCTCCAGTTGGAAATTTATTAATTCGAATTATCTTTTTATAACATTGGTGCCTTTCATCGTAGAATGGCGCGCCAACAAGGGAATACATCATGTTTTTATTTTTTATAATAATTAATGTTATATTTTATATAGATTTTAATTATATTTAAATAAAAATGAAAAAAAACATTTTTATTGATTTTATTTTTCATTTTTATTGATTTTATTTTTCATTTTTATTGATTTTATTTTATAAACAGTACAGCAGACAGTACAGCAGACAGTACAGCAGTAGAACACAAGTCAAGGCAGCAAGGCATCACGTGGCTCAAACGAACTCACAATCAAAGTGAACACGCCCCATTTCCTTCTCGAAGCGGATGGAGGACCGAGCTTTTTGTTCAAGGCGAGTCAAGTGGGCAGGGGGTTGTTCCTTCTTCTTTCTTCCCGTAGATGCTTTCGCTGCTGCGGCACTTGCAATTTCAAGAGCGAGTTCTGCGGCTTCCGATGCGAAAGCTCGGTCACGTTCTGTCCAAATGACTCGATTTTGGTTGCGGAGCTGGCTTCTTGTGACGGCTGCATCTGCGATGCTTGCAAGGACGGACGCGGCCCCTGATGCTGATGCTTCTTGCTGTTCTTCCTCTGCGTACCTTTGCAACACTTGCTGCCGCTTTGTGAGTTGTTTTTGCTTTTGCTTTGGCTGCTGCTGCTGGTGTTCCTCTGCCTCTTGTTTTTGTTGGGTTGATTGCTGCTGCTGCTGCTGCTGCTGCTGTTTTGGTTGGTTTGGCTGCTGCTTCTGCTGAATTCTTTCACTTCGACGCACTATTGATTTTTTTGATGAGTTGGTGGATGACGATGAAGTGTTTCGACGAGAACCACGAGAACCACGAGAACCACGAGAAAGTTCGAGGTCGTCGTGAACATCGTCGTCGTATTTTTTGGAAGGAGTAGGAGGATTCGAAGTTTGCTGGAGTCCCTTTTTGAGAGCGTGCAGGTATTTGGCTGCCTGGTTGTTGTAGTTTTGCTGTTGTCTGGTAGTAGTCATTGTGTGATCGTTGTTGCTTCTTGGTTGAAACGCTAATAAATGTAAAATAAGAAAATAAGTTTTCAATTTATATTTTTTCTAGTTTTAATTATTTAAATACTTAATGAAAAAAATAAAAAAGGTTTTAGTTGTTTTTTATTTCATTTATTTTTCATTTTTCATTTTTTATTTTTTATTTTTTATTTTTTATTTCATTTATTTAGAGAGTTGGGTGTTGATTTGGGCATTGTGAGTTGGTTGGTTATTCGAGTCCTCTTTTCAAAAACTCCTCGTCGTCTTCGGAATCGGTATCTCCCCACAATTTTTTGACTTGTTCTTTTTTTTCAGCTCCAGCAGGAGCGACCCTCGCCTTGAATACAATTGGGCGTAGAGGAAGAGGAGGGGCAGAAATTGCTGTGGGGACAACAATAGAGAATCGCGAACGAGAACGTTGCTGTTGTTGTTTGGCGGTTGTGGTAGTTGTCGTAGTTGTGGTTGATGTTGTTTTGGCTGCTCCGGCAACTGAAGCCCACGATGACGATGATGACGACGACGATGATGGTGGCGCCGCGGCTGTTATGGGTGGAAGCAGTTGTACCCTTTTTTGTGGTGCTTGTGCTTGTTGTTGTTGTTCTTCACCTTCAGAATCACTTTGATGAAGATCTCCAAATGGATTGTTTCTTTTGTTGTATTTGACTCTGACCCTTGTTGTCGAGGGAGGAGAATGGACGGGCGAAGCTTCGGAAACTTCAGCGGGTCCGCGTTTTTGAAGCGGCTCATCATTTTGGACACGTGCAGACGCATTGAATTTTCCGGGAAGTGCTGGGAATTCGATTCTCTTTGAATCAAGATTTTGTTTTGTTTCAAGAGTAGGATAAACGATGCGAGGAGCGGTGTGAGGAGCGGTGTGAGGAGCGGTGTGAAAAGGTGCTCTTTGAATTTTGGGTAAACGAATATCGTCGTCGGCGACGGCATATCGGGGGCGATCATCAGGAACAGTTGAAGAAGAGGTGGTCGAAGAATTGTCGGGATTGTCGGGACAGTACCTTGACGTGTGTCCAGGAACTCCGCAAATCAAACACTTTTGAGAAATGAGGGTCGGGCAAACAACTTTTCCGTTGGGACCGGGCTGGTCCTTGACGTAATGCGAAGTGTACTTTTCAGCCGGAAGGCCGGCGTCATAACACACTTTGCAATAAGGCGACACAGAAGAAGTAGTATTCCTGCTCTTGTTGCCGTTATTGTTACCGCTGTTATAAGATCTCATTTTCTATTGACGATTGATTGACTTTGTATGGAAACAAACGCGTATGTACTTGATTGACTTGACGAAACACTGTTAAATATAAATTAAAAAATAAGTTTTTCAATTTATATTTTTTTTAATGATTTTTTTTTTTAAAATACAAGAAAGTATTTGATTTTATAAAAAAAGAAAAATAATAAAAGTAGTATATAATAATATAATAATAAGTGCAATTCTTTAGAAAAAAAAATAAATGGTAACCAAAAAATCGACAAACAACAAAACAAAAAGGGTTTCAAGTAAAAAAATGAATTACAGTCATTCGAATATAGTATGCACATTTTTAGAAATGTTGAACATGGTGAAATTGCATCATTGGAAAACGTACAGTTTTTCCACGCACAAGGCAACTGACGAACTTTATAGCGACATGAATACAAACGTGGACGCGTTTGTGGAAGTGCTCCTTGGGAAAGCGGGAACGCCGCGCGTGAACTTGATGCACACAAAATCGTTGCCGCTGTATGATTTCAGCTCTGTAGGACCGTTCAAACACAAAATTGCCGAGTTTAAACTTTACTTGGAGCACATGTCAAAAAGTTCCACACTGATGAATGACACCGATCTTTTGAATATTAGGGACGAGCTGCTTGGAAACCTTAACAAGTTTACTTATTTGCTGACGCTCAAGTAATTTTAATTTTATTATATTTTTTATTATTGAGGACTTCTAAGACCCTTCAGTCCGACATCTCTCCATGGGTGGTCTGCTTCAATCAACCGTTTCACAAATTCGGCATCTACATCAGAATATTCATATTTTTTGGATTTATTGTCCGATCTCATAAATGTTATGGTCATCACCCTTCTGGCTGCATCATAACCCATACTGTGAATGGCTTCGGAATGATGAACACGATAAAGATCGCCCTTTGTGTCAACTGGAATGGAAGTAACGTCCACCGACAATTTTGCATTTGTAAATTGTCCTTCGGATATTTTTTTTTGTGTAGTCACATTAAAACTTAGACAAAAATTTTTAATTTTAGCAGTATTAATTACAACTGGAATTTTTTTTTTGTCAAGTTCCATGGTACATGTCGGCTTAAAATCAGTTTTAGGTAAAAACTTAGTATATGCCCAATCATTTAATTGTTCGTACATCGATTTGGGATTTTCACTATCATAATTACTCCATTTTCTAACTGAATCAAAAGTAATTTTATATGTATTTTCTTTTAGTTTTACAGTGTTAACATTACCCGACATTTTTTTTGTGTGTGTATGATGGTTATCTTGCGTTGCCATATTACAGGTGATATATTTATTATATTATCCTAATATTTATGGTTTTATATTGTTTTTATAAATTATTCATATTTGTGTTTAATTTAATAATAATTAAAATTAATAATAAATAAGGAAGTTTTTAAGGAATAAAAAGAAGTAAAGAAGTAAAGAAGTAAAGAAAGAAGTAAAGAAGTAAAGAAGTAAAGAAGTAAATATAAATGAACGAGAATCAAAACGTAGAGTCAACAGAAAATGCGAACACGATGAAGATGACGACGACTATTCCACCAGTTGTCCACATTATTTGGTACGGCGTGGATGCACCCAGTCCGCTACATCACCCAAATCAAAAATACAGCCGAGGATACAACAGCATTTTAAAAAACTCAAACTGTGAAATAAAGGTGTGGACAAAAAATGACTGCGAGTATTTGATACGACAGTATCCCGAATATGAAGGCATATATCGCGGGGCTAATAACATTATGAAGTACGACATTATGAGATATTTAATTGTGTATTGTTGCGGCGGAACCTACCTGGATGCCGACATTGTTCTTAAAAAGCCGCTGGAAAGAATAACCGCGAATGAATGTTTTTTTATTGAAAATATCGTTCCTTTGAATAGAACCAATCCGGGGTACTCTGAACCAATTCGAAAGGGGGTGCTTGAGCATCCGGTTAGAATTGCAAATTATGCATTTTCGTCCAAACCCGGCAATCCAATATTTATAGAGTTTCTGGCGGAAATAAGGAGGCGCATGTACGTTCAACCGGTTCCAAAAAATGATTATGATGTGCTGTATCTAACTGGGCCGGATGTTGTAACGACGGTTATACACGCCATGAAAAAAGTCATTCCAATTAATGTTGTTTCCAAACTTGTGTCGGGTGGCATTATTGAGCACACGTGTGCAGGAGAGTGGAGAAGGGTTAAATAAATAATAAATTATTTTTAGTAAAATTAACAATGAAAATTTAGTAAAATTAACAATGAAAATTTAGTAAAAATAAAAATCTGGTTAATATGTAATATAGGTATAAGTGGTATAAATAAGCAACTAAAGTAAGTAAGTAAAAATGGTATACTTGAAGTATAATATACTTGGAAATAATAAAAAGATAAAGATCGATGAAATAGATCATGAAAATAAAAATGTAATTATGCACGATGAAAATCATTATGAATACAAAATTGGAAATTATGAACAAAAAATATTTAAAAAACTTTTACATATTCTAAAATTGTGGAATGAATTTACGGAAGAATGCAGAATTGAATATTGGGCGTGTGCTGGCACTTTATTGGGGGCAGTTCGTCATTCCGGATTTATTCCTTGGGACAATGATATTGACATCTCCATCATGTTATCGGATTTGAAACGAGTTAAGAAAAAATTGGATAAGCACCCAGTTCTTAGATATTATGAATGCGAACAAGGTTTACAAGTATATATAAAACATAAAAATAAAGATGAAACCGGCACCGATAACGGTAATGATAATGATAATGATTATTCATTCCCTTTTTTAGATGTTTTTATATGCGACTATTATAATAAAGTTACAGTAAAATATTGTGGATTTTTATCACGCGATGGGAGCCCGACATGGTTTATGAGCGACCAGTTTCCCAATGAGCATATATATTCTAATGAATTATATCCTTTAAAACAAGTTGCGTTTGAAGACACAACCATAATGGTTCCGAATCAAATCAACGTATTATACAGAACATATTCGGATAAATGTTTAACCGCGTGTAAAATTGCAAATCATATCGCTCTGCACGAATTTTCAAATAAAAAATTCATGGAACATCGATACAAATTACTTAAAAGTATTTATAGTATTGAAAATAGATTGAATATTATTCCCAGAAAAAATACCATAATTTCATTTCAATATAAAGTTATAAAAGAATTAGAAACACAACTAAATAATAATGCGTTATTCAAAAATAATTTATTAAATAAAGGGTTTTTAAAGAGCATAAATTTTATATGTAATAGATAAAATAAAATATAAAATAAAATAAAAAATAAAATAAAAAATAAAATAAAAAATAAAATAAAAAATAAAATAAAATGTTTTAAAGATTTATTTTATTTTAACATATAATTCT
>Ga0209086_10002756_pt1 | contig 13577 bp, 16 predicted proteins | sample M_130207_XF_Meta_FD_187312 | JGI IMG/M metagenome (GOLD analysis project Ga0209086, IMG submission 187312) | Freshwater microbial communities from Lake Montjoie, Canada to study carbon cycling - M_130207_XF_MetaG (SPAdes) (version 2) | ecosystem: Environmental > Aquatic > Freshwater > Lake...
GGCCGAACTTGCCGCCCACCTTCGTTTCGCGCAGCAAGAAATCCGGCAAGATCCTGATCAGCCAGTCGCCCAGGTTTGCCGAGGCCCCGAACTCGCCATTGCACCACAACCCCACGGCTTCGGTGAACCGTGCGGAAGCGGTCAGGCTGGTTAGGTCGATCATTCCATCGGGGACCCGGCCCGAGCGCTGCAGCGCCCAGAGCACCAGGTCGGCGACGTTGTCGCTGCTGTCCACGGTGGAATCAAGCAGCCGGCCGCGCTCCACGATCGTGCCGCCGCGCAGGAAGATGTTCCAGCTGGTGCGCCAGTCGTCCGATCCGCCGGCGAAGGTGGCGCCAGCCTCGAAGGTGGAAAGGCCTTGATAGTTGCCGCCGCCGCCGGTGTAGTTTGTGGGGGTCCAGCTGTAGCCGGCCTGGGCGGTGGCGAAGTTGCCAGGGGTCCAGGATCCGGCGCGTTGGTTGTAGTTCTGGGAGAAATCGCCGATGCGGCATTCGCCCAGCCGCACATCGCGCCGCTGAATATCTGGCAACCGGCCATCGGCCAGCACCATGTGGTAACGGCTGGTGACCGTGGTGGAGCTGTTCTCAAAGCGCGCTTCGGTGGCCTTGGGGAACACCAACACCCCGCCAACCGTGCCGCGCCTGCGGCCCCAGATCACCGGGATCGGCTCACCCACCACCATCGCGGCCTGGGGCACATTCAGCGGCGAGTTGCCGGCGGCGGCGGCGGCATTGGCTGGCGGGGGCAGCTTGCCGCTGCTGGCGGCTGCGGCGCCATTGATCTGGGGAACCCTGCGGGTCAGTGCAGGCCCGGCCTGCTTGGCCCTGGGATCCCACGGCTTGGATGCGTCTGGGTAGCGCATCACGCTGGCGTCGGGATATTTCATAACCGGCAGGGCACCCCGATCAGTGGCGTGATAGCTGTGCGCGGCGGGAACTGCGCACCCACCGGCGACAGCGCGGAGCCGAGCCGCCAGGTCATGGTGGTGAGGCCTGCGCTGGCCCCGATCACCTCACCCACGCAGCTGGCTGCCAGGGTGTAGGTGGCTGGTGGTGCGGTGGAGCTGGCTGCTTCTTCATCGAACTGAATCACCCGCAGCGTGATCACCCACGGGCCTGCCAGGGCCGTCTCCGTCATGGCCAGCACCGATGGCACCGCCGGGAGGGTGAGGGCGGCCTGCTCGCCCGTGGCCTGGCCGCTGGTGACGCCTGCCCAATCGAGCTGCTGATAGGTCCAGTTCTGGCCATCCCAGCTGGTGATCGCGTCAATCCAGTACGACTGCCACCGCGCGAAGACGGTGCCGAACCCATCGCCCAGCAAAACAAAAGCCGCCTGTCCGGTCGCCATCAGGCACCTCCCAGGGCGACGCGCCCAGCCGGGGTGCGCAGCTGGCCGAGCACACCAGCCGCGGTGGCCTGCATGGCCTGCTCCAGGTCGGCCATGGACACCCATTGGCTGCCGTCGGGCATCTGCAGCACCTCACCGGTGCGGATGGTGATGTTGGGGACGCCGCCGCCGCTCGACTTGGCGTGGTCAATCACGGTTTCGCGTGGATGCAGCATTGCCATGAAGCCGCCCTGCCCGTCCAGGCCGCCGCTGCGGGGGGCGTTGCCGGTGTAGCCGCCGCCGGCGTAGGTCAGGACTCCATTCACTCTCATCCCTGTCCGACCATCAGCCAGGACTGGGGCTCCGTTGAACGTGCGCCCGGTTGGTGCGCTGGCCGCCTGGTTGCGCAACTCATTGATTCCAAAGCCGATCACCTGCCGCTGCGCGTTGTAGGTGGCTTGAGCGCCGCGAGACTTTTCGGCGGCGATCTTCTGCTGGAACCTGTACTCGGTATCCGCTGAGTTAGCCGCCACCTTCATCAGGTTCACCTGCTCCTGGAGTTTTGCAGTCTCTTGCTTCATAGCGGCAGCTGTGTCCAGTGCGGCCTGAGCGCTGCGTAGTTCTTGCCAGGCTTTCTGCCGCTTCAGGTCAACTAGCACAGTCTCTTGATAGATCTGGTCGTCAAGCGCTTCTTTTTGGAGCCTGGCGTTGTCAAGCTCAATCTGCTTGATCTGCAGCAGAATAGGAATCTTCTCCGCGTCTGTCTTGGCTTGGCCGAGCTTGTATTCCAGGATAGATTTAGCGGCGTTATTTACTGCAATGTTTGCATTCAGTTCGGCATCTCTCAGGCTCCCGGCTCGCTGGATAGCCTGGGCCGTGGCGTCGATTGTGGCGTTCATCAGTCTGTAGCTGGCGTTGCTCTGCTCAACTGCTGCATTGAACGCCTCCTGCTTGGCCTTGGCGTTGTCGATGGGCGGTTCGACGGCAGCGGCGGCAGCGGCTGCAGTGTTCATCCCTGCCGCCAGCTTCTGCGCCTCCAGGGCAGCGGCAGCGGTCGAATCCCCAGCGCCCTTGGTCGCCTCATTGATGGCCCACACAGCGCCAGCGGTGGCGATCGCAGCCGCCCCCAGCTTGGCCCAGCCCGCTGGGCCGCTCAGCGCAGCCAGCGCAGCCTGAGCAATCGCGGCGGCTTTCACGGCCTCGGTCAGCAGCTTGTAGGCGCCGACCACCAGGCCCAGCCCCACCACCCACGGGCCGAGCGACTTGGCAATGCCGCCAATGGTCTCGATGGTCTGCCGGATCGGCTCCTTGTTGGCCACGATGTAATCTCGGAAGCCGATGCCAACCTTTGAGATCCAATCCACCGCGCTGCTCAGGTATGGCAGCAGCTGGTTGGCGATCTCCATGCCGATCTGGCCGAACACAGCTTTGGTGGCTGCCAGGCTGTCGTTGTAGGCGTCGGCCTTGTTGGCGAACTCCGTGCTCATCGTGGCGGCCAGCCCCTCGATGGCTTGGCGGCCTTCGTTGAGCATGGGGATCATGTCAGCCCCGGCCTTGCCGAACAGCTGCACCGCCAGGGCCGCCTTCTGCGCACCATCCGGCATCTGCTGGAATCGATCGGACACTTCCAGCATCACTTGATCGGTGCTTCTCAGCTTGCCTGCGGCGTCTACTGCGCTGATGCCTAGGGTTTGCAGCGCTTCGGCTGCGGGCCCCTTGCCGGTCTCAGCAGCTGCAGCCATGCCACGGCTGAGCTTGACCATGGCATTGCCGACACCCTCAATGGTGGTGCCCGACTTCTCTGCCGCCTGCTGAAACCTGCTCAAATTCTCCACGCTCACCCCTGTCTTCTGCGACAGGTCGCGCATGTTGTCGGCAGCATCGATTGCGCCCTTAGCGAACGCCACCACGCCTGCAGCTGACAGGCCGGCGCCCAGGGCCAGCGCGCCACCGGTCACGCTGCCAAGGATCTTGCCCATGCCGCCCAGGGCGCTGTTGGCATCCTTGCCGGCCTTCTCAATTCCCCTGATGCCCGCATTCAATCCAGCCAGGCCCGACGCATCACCCTTGGCGCTGATCTTCAGGATCGCGTCGAGGTTTGCCATCAGCTCTGCAGCTCCATCAAGAAGGCGCCTTCCATGGTCTGAATGTCCTCGAGCAGCGCCAGCGGCTGGGTCACTCCACACAGGCTAAAGAGCCACTGCGCGGCGCCATAATCCAGCCCGATCGGGCCGCGCGGGCCGGTGCGCCATTGGGTCTGCAGCCTGCAGAACATGCTCACTGCTTCGGCGTTCTCAGGCCACACCAGGAACACCCTGGGTCCAATCTCCTGCTCTGGCAGCTCCAGGCCCCAGTCCGCTGCGGCTGCTGCCAATTCATCGCCACCGCCGCCACTCAGGAGATGCCTTGCGGCATCCGCGAGGTTTTTTTTCGCCCGCCAATGATCGATTCATTCCAGGCCTCAACAATCGCCGCGGCAAACGATGCCCGGGCAATGAGCTCCTGCTTCAGGCCTTCGCTGAACTCCACCGGCTGAGCGTTGCTGGTGATGCCGCTCCAGCCCATCAGGATCTCATCGGCCAGCTGCATGTCGTCGATCATCCCGTCCACCGGCTCGCCGGCCGTGGAGGCGATCATCCGCTGGCGGATGGCCTCGTTGATCTCATCAATGCGCGGCTGGCTGAGCCGCTTGAAGCGGCCGGTGAAGGTCTCGCTTTTGTTGGTGCGGTTGGATGGCTCGCCGAGCGTGACGGTCCATTCATAGCTGTCGCCCTTGTCAATCTCAAACATGATGCCGTGGTGGTGTAAATCAGAATCGCCAGCCTGAGCCGCTGGGTTCAGGTGAAGGCCAGGCTCATCTCGTCGCTGCTGCCGGCGGTGTGCAGCGCCACGAAGGGGATTTCTAAGCCGGCGATGCCGCGGATGTCGGCCGGCTGAGGCGGGCCCCAGTTGACCGTGGGGATGCTCACCGCCAGGCGGTTGCCGGCCACGGTGCCGTGGGTGAAGCTGATGCCGCCGGTGGTGCCGGCGATGGCGAGCGCGTAAAAATCTTTGGTGCTCAGGGCATCAGGCCGCTCGATGGTGATGCTGCCCTCCACCATGCGATCGGTGATGCGCACTTGCTTGGTGCAGCCGGCGTGGTCAAAGAATTCCACTGTGTTGTTCACCGACACCGCAAAGGCGCTCACGCAGGCCGACAGACCAGCGACCGTCACCGTGGCGGTGTTGGTGCTATCAAACGCCACCGGGGCGGTCTGGTTGTTGTAGGTGGGGGTCGGAAGCGCCACGTCCGTGGGCGCCTGGTAAATGCCCTGCATGTTGAAGCTGAACCTGGGGATCTGCCCAGCTTCAAAGGCCAGGTCGAACGTGCCCCGGGAGCCGAGCGCTTGGTGCTTGTTGCCGTCCCAGTTGTGGAACACTTCGCAGGAGTCGGGTGTGGTGCTGATCGGGGCGTAGGTGACGCTGGTGCTGTTCACGGTGGTGCTGGCAAACCCGCAGGAGGTCAGCAGCGGGTCGTACTTCGGGGCGGTGCCAGCGCTGCCAGACCCTGCAGCTTCCACGTCGAACTGGATCGACATCTTGCGCATGGCGATGATCCGGGAGCGCACGCGACCAAAGCTGGGGTCGATGATCTCGCGCTCCAGGATGTCGCCATCCAATGGGGTGGGCTGCGGATTCAGAACCAGAATCGCGTCAGCTCCAGCGGCTGTCGGGCTGACCCCGTAGCTCGACTCACGCTTCACCATCAAAATCTGACGCCGGGTCGTTGCCATTGATCAGTCCTCAGAGGTTCAGCAGGAAGAGTGGGAGCGGCCGGGTGCCGTTAGGCGGTGAGATCCGAAAGGGAACTCCGATACCGCACAGCGTAGGAACTGCTCAGGATCCCGATCTCGCCAGACTCAGCCTGCCATTCCCGACTCTGCGGGTACACGTGAATCACACCCAGGCCGGTGAATGTGGCTGCAATCAGGCGGCTGTGCATGTCTACCCGGATCGGGTCGGCCAGGGTGCTGAGCGGTGCGCCGCTGATCAGCACATCGATGCTCACCACCAGGTCGGTGCTGATCGGGCCCACCGCGGGCACCTCGTCGCTTTCGCTGAGCGGCTCCACCACAATGCACGGCATCTCATTGCGGGCCACTGCTTCCCAGCGATCCCGAAACACCCGTGAGCTGATGCCAGCCGTGGGGGCCAGGGCTGTGGCGATGGCCGCGAGGATCTGTTCGCTCTTGCTGGTCACGGCCTTGGCTCCTCAGGAATGGCATCAGATCGGCGGCGCCGGCCGGGCAGGAAGCGGTTCACGGCACCTTGGATGGGACTGGGCACCAACACGCCCAGCGCCCAATTCCAGCGGCTCTCACAGGCCACCCAGGGGCTCGGGGCTCTGTATTCACAGATCCCGATGTAGCCGGCCAGCATGGCAGCAGTAATCCAATTCATAGTTTCCCCGCACGTAGGCGATCTTCGTGGTCGTCGAGGGTGTTTTTGTGATGCGCAAGGATCTCCAGGATCTTGCCTTCAAAGGTGCCCAGCCCTCTGGAGATTGCCCAGAGCGCCTTCACCCCAGATGCCGCCGTGGTGAGCGCTGTTATGCCCACGGCCATGGCTGCGATGGTTTCGGCGACACCCATTGATCCGGCTGGTCTTTCTATAGGTTAGGAAGGCCGCACCCATGCCACGATCTCCTGCGCTCTGCCTTCAGCCAGCAGGCCAGCCGCTGTGAGCATGGCCAGCCCTGGAGCAATGCGCGGGTCGGTGAGCACCACCAGGGGGCTGTTGACCAGCTCACCAATTAAGTTGGCCACCTCGGCTGATTGGGTTGCAGCTGCACGGATGGCGCCATATTCGGCCGGTGTAAACCTTTGAACAAAGGCAGCGCTAGTCAGAACGCCAATCTTGAACAGATCGGCGTAGCGGATTCCTTGCTCCTGCAGTAGCTCCAGCGCCATGGCTTCAGGGGTTAAACCCGCTCGATTGGCAGCTTCTATCCAGCCGTCGATGGCGCGGGGGTCGGTGAGGCTGATACTAAGGTTGGAGGAGGTCATGGCGATCAGGCGGAGATTTTGAGAGTTCCGCCGTCGTTCCACAACTGGCCCGCGACGTTCGGGTTAGATGTTGGTAGGCCGCCGAAAATGATGGCCCCGCTGGCTTTAACTGTTATCCGAGTTGTGCCGTCAGTTTGCAATTCCATGTCGCGGGCAGTGCCGCCTGCGGAACCCTTTTCGGTGCCGATTCGCAGGGTGTTGCTGGCCCATTCGATTTTGGCTCGCTCAAAGTTGGTAGCGCTTGTATAGGTGTTGTAGATCCGGCTGGCTTGTGCTTCGGTGCTGTTACGCTGTGCTAGTGCATTGGCGCTGTCCCGGAATAGGGCAAGGTCGATCGTGTTGTTTACATCATTGCCTGACGACCAGGAGCACGCCCATTCTTTGTTGAGTTTCAATCCCTGGCCAAAGTTTAACTGAAACGAACGTGTATTGCTTATCCAGACTTCAAACGAATTACTGCTAAATGTCTTGACCGCAAACGGAGCATTGCCTCCTTGTATTGAAACATCGGAACCAAAAGCGAACTGCCGAGCACCGCCGATCTGCAAATCCAGCAGATTCCCCGCAAACCCAGCAGGAGCATTAACTGCAAAACCTGTCCCTGCCGTGTTGTAATTATTAGAAGTCGTCCCCGCCGGTTCAATTAAAAACTGTGGCTTGGTCGTGGTGCTTGTACCACCCGTAAACCATGTGCCTGTCAGCGAATGAGGCGGGGCACTTGCTGCGCCATTGGTTGATTGAATCCACCTGGCCGTGAGCGTTAGGTTGTTGCTGCCGTCGGCGGTGAGGCTGGCTGGTAGGCCACTGCTGGCGGCGATGTTTCCATTCAGCTTCTGGATCGCCTGCAGGATCGTGTCTGTTGCGGCAACAGTCCCGGCGCCACTGACGTAGCCGCTGATCGGTGTTGCGCGGACATTGGCCTGGGTGAACCCGTCGGTGATGCCGTAGCCGCTCAGCGTGGTGGGCTTGTTGCTCACCCCTGCGTCGAATGGCAGCCCGGTGCAGTTCGTCAGCGTGCCCGATGCCGGTGTTCCAAGTAGCGGGGTGACCAGCGTTGGCGATGTAGCAAACACCAGCGAGCCGGTGCCGGTTTCGTCGCTGATCACCCCGAGCAGCTGCGCTGACGTGGTGGAGCCGAACTGGGCCAGGGTGCCGGAAGCGTTGGCCTTCAGATCCAGCGCCGTTTGCGTGGCTGTGGAGATCGGCTTGGCAAGGTCGGCGGTGTTGTTGCAGCTGCCTAGCCCGACCGTTGCGGCAGTGGCCAGGGCGGCGATTGCAGAGGCCGCAGCGTCCACCGTCGTGCCGGCCTGGTCCATTGGCACCCGCTCCGTGCCGGTCAGCGCGGAGGCGTTTGGCAGCCCGGTGATTGTCGTATCAGCCATGGGCTCAGGCTAGGAAGTCAGAGTGTGATCAGATAGCGGCCGTCCAGCGTGGTCAGCCTCAGGCCAGCCAACGTGGTGATGCCGTTCACGGCCACCGGCACCAGGGCAACCCGGCAGAAGGTGCCATCGTCAAATCGCATCGGCTGGGTTTCGCATTTGTAGCCGGTGCCATCCACCGTGATCACCGAGCCATAGCCCAGCCCGCCGAATGTTGCGGTGGGCACGGTGAGCAGATAATCAATCACGTTGATCTCACCGCCGAGGATCAGCTCGGAGTTCATGTCAAGGATGCCCACACCAGAAACGGCCCCGGCGACCACAGGGACGCCGAAGCCGTTGAGGTCGAGGAAGACGGTGAGATCCTCGGTAAAGGCCATCAGGCGAACTCCTTTGCCTTGCGCGCGGGCTTGGGCACGGGCGGCAGCTCGGTGCTGGCACGACCCAAGCGCACCAGCAGGGCGCCGTCGTCGTCTGATACGTCCTGGACGGTGCCGGCCTCCAAGTGGATGCCGCTGGCCAGGGTGCTGCGAAGGATGAGGATCTTCATAGGGGAAAGGGGCGGTAGATGCCGCCCCGGTCAGGGTTGGGAGCCTGAGCCCTTATCAGCTGGTCGTCACGTCCAGGCAGGCCGCGAAGGCCTTTGGTTCGCGCACCGCCACGTCGTAGGACACGATGCCCCGGACGCTGGTGAGCGCCTTGGAGAAGTCGTCGCTGTCCTCGCCGACCGTGATCTCGAGGCCGTTACCCCAGAGGCCCACCATGGCCTGACTGTAGTCGCCGATCAGCACCGCCGAGCAGGTGGAGCTGCTGCCCTTGGTCAGGGTGGAAGGCACCTGGTTGGTGACGTAGACGGCATAGCCGTTTACCACCGAAGGGGTGGCGCCGCGGCCGATGGCCAGCAGGTTGTCGTTCACCAGGAAGGGGCCATCGCTGGAGGACGAACCACCGGCGCGCAACTTCTTCAGGTTGCCCATCACCTTGGCGTTGGTGATGTAGCTGACCGAGTTGCGATCAACCGGCACGTTGTCGATGGTGAGCTCGGTTTCGAGGTTCACCAGGGCTTCCAGGGTGATGGCGCCACCGTTGGTGCCGATGGCCACCGAACCGATGCCGCTGGTCTGCATGATCCCCGTGGGCTGGCCGCTGGAGCCGGAGCCGTTGAGGATGCCCAGATCCATGGCAACGTTGATGCCGTCGATCAGGTCGGTGCGCACCAGCTGCTCAATGCCGGGGGTGGATTGCAGCAGGGTCTGGCGGCTGTACTTGGACAGCGCAGCCAGGTTCTTCGGCGAAAGGGTCACCTGGTCAAAGGTGGACTCCGACTGGGTGATGGCGGTGGTCTGGCTGCTCAGGTAGTAGGTGGTCGCAACAGCAGAGCGGCGGGGAATCGCCACGTTGCCCTGCAGGCCGGGCATGGTGCGAACACCAGCGGCGAGCATCACGCTGCGATTGCGCAGGAACTCAATGAAGTCCTGGTCGAGCAGGTCGGTCTGCACCAGATTTCCGCCTGTCGTACTCCCCGAAGTGACATAAGTCGCCCGGGTCAGAGCAGAGAAGGGAATGAAGAAAGCCTTTTCAGCCGAAGGGGCGCGGCCCATCGACTTGGCGACTTCGGCACTCATCTCGCGCACCATGCCGGCTTCGTAGGAGCTCCAGTCGCCAGACAGCGCGGCACGGATGCCGGCGGTGATGCTGAAGCGGCTGGCGTCGCGCTGATCCATGTCAACCGGCTTGACGGTTTCGACAGGCTTGGCGCTGATCTTCTCAAGCACCGCAGCGCGGGCTTCGTCGATGCTGCGGCCGTTTTCGATCAGGGTGGCGCCCAGATCCTTGAGGCCGTGGCGTTCGGTGAGAGCGTTGATGCTGGCGATGCGGGTGCGCTCGGCGTTGGCGGCTTGTGCAGCCGCTTCCGCCCGCACAGCCTCGATGTTGAGGTTGTCTTCCATGGGATTAGGGGAAGGTAAAGGGGTCGGGGTTGCGGCTGGGGCCGCGCCATCGGTGTCGAGCTTTCGCCCAATGCCGATGGTTGGATCGGCAGGAATGCCGACTACGGACACTTCGTAGGGTTGCCACGAAGTGGCGACGAAATTGTCGCCGCGCTCTTCCATCTGGCCGATGGAATAGCCGACCGAAATATTGCGCATCACCTTGTCATGAATGTCGGTCATCACCTCCTGAGCGAAGGCGTTCCGGCTGAACTTGACCGACACCATGCCGCGCTTTTTCTCGCCATCGATCCAGGCGCGCTGGACCACGCCGATCACGCGCGAAGGGTCATGGTTGAACAGCACTGGGGCGCCATCGTTCAAGCGGCCCAGGTCGACGGCGCCGCGCTCATGGCTCAGCACTTCGCTACCCCAGTAGCGCTGCACCGGATGCTCGCTGGAGAAGCTGAACTCCATTAAGCGGCTTTCGACGTTAATAGCAGCGTCTTCCAGGCTCGCCGCGCGGCGATGGGTCTGGCCCTCCAGGTCACGCATCAAGTCCATCACTCTCCTCGTCTTGGCTCAGGCTAACAACTCTGAGCACTAAGCAACAGCAAGCAAGCCAAGCGCCAGAGGGAGCTGGCCAGAGGCCGCTCCGGGGCAGTGCCGCTGGATTTTTTGCCAGCGGGCCTTGCTAAAGAACGGTTGGCGGTGATACCAGTCTTCAACCAGCTGCGCACGCTTGCTGGAATTGCAGCTGCGGCAAGCAGGAGCAAGATTTGATGACTCGTCCAGCCCACCCTTGGACAAGGCCAGAACGTGATCGATCGTAATGCGCTCAGCGGATCCGCAATAGGCGCATCGGCCCCCGAATAGATCAAGACGACAATGGACTTGGGCCAAATCCGCCGGGGCCAACGAGCGAATGCGCCCGCTTTTTTTTGCCGCGTACCGCCGCCGAGCAATCTCGCGCGATGCGTCGGGATGCGTTCTATGCCAGAGGTAACACTTGCGGTGAGACCTTGCCGGGTCAGCGGCGTAATGCTTGCGGCACCTGCGGCGCGCGTTTTCGCGAGACCTTTCTAGGTTTGCCTGGCGCCACCTCTTGTTGTTTCTCCGGTTGCGCTCCCTGACCCATTCCCGGTTGGCGTCGCGCCAGCGTCTGTCGTATTCAAGCCGCTCTTGCTGATGATCTGCGTTATAGCGGCGGGATCGCTCGCGCTCTGGTTCGGGGTTTGCCCAGTAAGCAAGCCGCGCGCGCTCGCAGATGGCCTCTCGATGAGATTCGTAGTGTCGTCGCCGGCGTTCCGCCGCTTTTTTCTTTGCCGCAGGATCCAGCCTGCAGCGGACGGCGTGCTTGCTGAATCCGATCGCGTCGCCGATCGATTGATAGCTCAGCCCCTGGCTCCGCAATTCCTCGGCACGGCACTGGTCCTCACTTGTCCAAGAGCGGCGCACACGGGCTGGCGCGCCTTGCAATAATTGTTCCATCGGTCTGCCCCTACAGGTCGATCACGGGCCTGGCGTCTCACCGCGCAGGCTCCCCGTCTTGGCTCAGGCTAGGAACTCCGGTTCCTTCACCTTCAGCAGTATCCTCAGTTGCCTCAATAGCCGGGTCGGTTGGCTCGACGTAGCCGCCTTCCATGTCGTCGGCCGGGTTGGAGTCGAACTGAAGGTCCAGCTCCTGAGCCCGATCCACCTCGGCCTTGCGTGCGATCAGCAGCTCCTCAAGGTCGCCGCCTTGCTCGGCGACTACTTGGGCCTGAGTCTTGGTGCCGGAGCGGATGGCCATTTTGTCGGCCTCCGCGTCCTTAAGCGGGTCGATGTAGCTCCAGCCCCTGGCCATCCACCTGCAGGCGCTGAAGCGATCCGGCGCCAGTTCATAGCCCGGCAGGTTCAGCGCACCGCTCAGCACCGCGGCCTCCAGCCAGCGCTCAAAAACTGGAGTCAGCAGCTCATCGATCAGGTACTGCTGCAGCACCTTCCAGCAGTCGCGATCTTCAATCTGCGCCAAGCGGGAGCTTGAGTAATTGGACATTGAGTAATCGCCCGACAGCGCGGCATAGTTCACGCCGATGCCACTGGCAAACGCTCGCAGCATCCCGCGCACGAACGGCTCCAGCTGGCCGTCCGGTGCGTTGATCTGCGGCACTTCGACGGACTGCCCGGGAAACAGCGTTTTGAACATGCCCGGTTCAAAACTGGTGACGTGCTCGCCGTCGATCACCTCCTCGCCGTAGGTGTCGCCAGCGCCTTCTGGACTGGTGATGAAGCCCATCAGTGCCGAGGCCGCCCGGGCCCGCACCAGCGCCGCCTGCTCGTAGCCGGCCAGGTGGTGGAGCCGTTGAATCCCAGCGGCAAACCACGAAACGCCCCGGGTCTGCTGCGGACGCTCCGGCACGAACAGGTGCAGCACCTCCGCAGCTGGCACCAGCAGATGCCGGGAGCTGGGATTGCTGCCGCCCAGGGCCGTGTCGCCCGGGTGCTTCGTCAGGAAGGCATAGGTGACCGGGCGCCCAAAGCGATCCACCTCCACACCCATGCGCCACTCGTTGCCCTGCACCGTGCTGCCGCCGTTGTAGTTCTCGTCGAGCTGATCGCTCTCGAACACCTGCAGCGCCAGCGGCACCCGGCCGCCGCCGAAGGGTTGCGGCACCAGGCGAACCAGGATCTCCCCCGACTCGACCATGGCGCCCATGACCATGCGTTCAATCTGATGCAGGTTCAGGCGGCCGGCCACGTCGCAGGTGGTCTTGCGGGTCCACTTCGCCCAGGCCGCTTCAATTTGATCATTTACCACCTGATCCAGCCGGCCGCCGCCGCGCTGCATCCGCACCTGCATCTGCAGCCGGATGCCGGTGCCGACCACGTTGTTGGTCACCAGCGACTTGGCCCGCTTGGCATAGTCGTTGTCCCGCACCAGCTGGCGGGCGCGGTTGCGCAGCCTGCTGATGGATCCCTTGATCTCGCTGTCGGCGCTGCTGCCGCCGCTCACCCAGTCGGCCGTGAGCCGCGACACCGTGGCCCCGGCATAGGCGCGGCGCTGCGGCTTGGGCGGCTCGCTCTTGCGCAGGCCCAACCGTTCACGGATTGAGAAGCCAAGACCAAATGCCATCAGCCGAACCTCACGAACAGATTGCGGGGATCGCCCAGGCCGTTGGCCATCCGCTCCGCCGCTTCTTCCTTGGCCACGTCGGCCTTGAGGCGGCTCTCAAGTTCGATCAACTCAGCCAGGCTGAACCGCTCCAGCTGGCGGGTGCCGATCGTGTAGCGCTTCACCGCGCCGCCGCTGATCAGGCTGCGGATGGCGGCCTGCACCGCGTCGAGGTCTTTCCGTGCCTGGCTGCGGCCATCGAAGGCGGCAGGGGCGCCGGTGTAGTTCAGGGCCGCCAGCACCGTGAGCGATCCGCTGCCGGTGGTGATTGCCTGCGCGCCGCTGGTGGCCCGGGCCTGCCAGTAGTAGGCGCCAGCCGCCAGGGCGGCGGAATTGGTAGAGCTGATCGTTGTCTCCCAGCCGTTGCCGTAGGCGCTGCTGGCCACGGTCAGCCCTGCGCCAGCGGTGGCCGATCGCAGGAAGAACGACAGCGCCCAGGTCGCGCTGGTGACGGCAAGGCCCAGGCTGTCGGTGGTGGCTTCATCGCGCCAGCTCACCGTGTCACCGGCGCGGAATGTCGGCGGGATTGTCATGGCCTCAGGCTAGGAAGCCTGATCTCACCAGTTCGTCAGGAATGACGGCTGCGACGGTGTGGCCTTGGCCTGACGCTGGGGGGTGGCGGCTGGCTTGGTGAGGCTGGCTTCTAGCTGGTCCCACATCGTGGCGCGGTTGTAGCGGCGGGTGACCAGCTGCAGCGCGGCGTAGGCCATCCGGGTGCAGTCGCCGGCTTCGTCGCGGGAGCCAG
>Ga0209086_10002757_pt1 | contig 13572 bp, 13 predicted proteins | sample M_130207_XF_Meta_FD_187312 | JGI IMG/M metagenome (GOLD analysis project Ga0209086, IMG submission 187312) | Freshwater microbial communities from Lake Montjoie, Canada to study carbon cycling - M_130207_XF_MetaG (SPAdes) (version 2) | ecosystem: Environmental > Aquatic > Freshwater > Lake...
GCGCTAAGTGTGGTCCTGAATCTGGAACTATAGTTTCTGGAACTGGACTGCATGTTACTGGCGGTGAATTCCAATCTGGAAGTCCCAAGGTGAATGTAAGTGTACGTGGTACTACTATTACTAACATAACAATTACTGAGACTGGTAGTGGATTTAAAAAGGGCGATATCATTACAATAACCGGACTAGATGATAATAACAATCCAGCTACTATAAAAATTACACTGAATAGCATTCAAGTTGCTCTATTAAATGGTGAAAGTCATTTAACTTCTACTGGCATAGAATTGCCTCTTGAGACGGGCGATATAATTCGCGTATTATTTACGCTTACTAGTCCGAACGGACAAAAGAACATAAGGGGTGATGATATAACTATTACTCAAACATTTTATGTGAATTATACTTTGAATTAGACCAACTAAAAAATGAATATCATAAATTATATGATATACATAACAATCTAATCTAACTATGCGCGCAGGCTAGGATTAACACAAATATCTTGGGTCGGGAAAATGTTGCCTGACATGCAAGTATCTGCCTCGCCAACTTGACTGCAGCTACGATAACCTTGTTCGCTTCCAATATAACACCATCCAGCCTTGCCTTGTTGTGTGCTGTCATATGAATCATTTGCAACATAATCTTGCTTGGGCATCTCCTGTTGTTTTGATATATTCAATGCGCGGTTCAGCGCCGTATTTTGTGCGTTATCGTGTGCGTTCTGGTTTTGAGCTGAATCTGGACTCATTTTTGAGACGGAAGCTGGGTTGGGTTTTGCATTTTCTGCCGAGATTGGTTTCTTACCGCCGTCCTGTTTGCCAGTGTCGTGAGTATCTTTGCCGGTTTTATCGTCGCCATGTACATCATCGCCGTCTACCACATTATCATCATGTTGCGTTGTGCTTGGTCCGTAATTAAAGAACGATATGATATATGTCCAAAACGGCGTGAGAACATCATTTGTTTCTTGCGTGCCTTTTGCTAAATAATTGAAAATATTGAAGCCTAGGAATGCCAATAATAGAATAACAAATATCCATACCCACCACGAAGAAAACATGCCTTCGCTGCTGGAATCGGAATCCAAGCTTGGGGTATTTGTTAGTAATTCGGGAAATGAATCTTTATTCGGTGAGGGCAACATTATAAATAAAATGCATATATTAAATTTTGATTATATATGTATTTTGATTATCTTGCTTTATTTGAAGGTGAACAAGTAAAGGAATTGATTTAAATCTCCTAAAATCTCATCGCGAATATTCAATAAATCAGTATTTGTCATTCCTCCCGCCCCAAGCGCCTTGTTATTGCTCAATGCGACTAAATAACTCTTATATGAGTCAATTTCTCTCTTGAACTCTTGCGGGCTATTCATATCTTTCACTGGTATATTCTTTGTCCGTAGTTTGATGCGGTTTTGTGCTTTACCAAGTAGAACCTCAACAAACTTGTCAATATTAGCACCTAGACTGGCATACAATTCATCCGTCGCCTTGTGCGTAGCATAGCTGTATGTTTTCCAATGATATACTTTAATCGTGTTTAACATTTCTAAAAATTTACACACAATGTCGCTCTCAAACGCGGACAATGAAGAAGAAGCAGATGCGACTTTTCCGCCACGACTGCGTGTACGCCTTCCGCGTTGGCTAGAACGTTTTCTCATTGTGCCATGTTTCATATTATATATTATACGAACAAAATATAAAATCTAAATCTAGAGACGTGGAATAAACGTTTCTGCAAAATCATTCATTTTATCCAATTTTTCAATCGTCTTTTCTAGATTGCTACTATTCACATTATGAAACAAATAATCCGTCGCAGGGCGTTGTTCGTTCTTTTTAATTTGCTTATAAACCAAATGCACCTTGTTTACTACAAGCGAAACCTTCTCTTTTGTAGTATCCTTAATCAACTCATTTCCCATTTTGGGGTTTTCAACCAGCAACGAAATAATAAAATACATGATAAACTTGCGCTTTTTATAAGTGCTTGCTGAAAATTTCAAGGTAAACAAGGTAAGCAGGCTGTTTATTATTTTCTTGATCAGCGGATTTTTTCTGTTTTCAGCCTCTTTCATAAAAATATCCCAAATGAGCCAAACTATATCTAATTGGTCCTTGCTCTCTACGGGCGCCCAACTTCTACGTTCACACGCACATTTTTCACGCTTGCTTTTGCAGACATTTTTAAATTCCATTATCCATTCCAACCAAAAGCATGCATGAATTGTATTTCGCCCCTCTTTAGATAAATTGTACGACAATTCATTGACAGCAATATATAATTCTTTCGGATCTTCTGGTTGAAATACGCTCTGCGCATATAAAACATTTGGAGCCTTTAGCTTATCGGTAAGATGCGTCATGTCAAAATCCTCTTGATTTATTTTTATTTCTTCAAATGAATGTTTTCTCTCTACTTCACACAATATACAAATGACTTCGCACAATAATTTTCTCAGTTTTTCGTTGTTTCTCATGTTGAGCTCCTTACCGGCGTAACCTCCCGAAATGATCTCTTTAAAGTTTTTTATGCGCATTTCCAAGTAAATGGCTAATATTGGTCTTCCTAGATGGATATGTTTACTATAAAAAAAAAATATGATTTCCCAGAGGTCTGCAAAATGGCCCGCACATATTAATTCTGCGCTCCAATAACAGGAGGGTTCCAATCTTGAATTAGTTAAACTATTTAGTAATTCTTTTCTTACTTCTGATTTTTTAAATCCTGAAAATGTAATACCTTTAAAATCTTTCTGTTCGCGTATATCATTTATTTCAGAATCGGTATTCATTAAATATAATTTATACAAAAAAAATATGACTATAACATATATATGAAAGAACATTCTATAGCATCCATCTTTAATGATTTATCTGGGTGGGCCATTATTTTAATATTAGTATTGATATTGTTGATAGTTGTAGCTACATTTAACACGATAACGAATAGAAATAAATCTTCCAATAACAAAGAAGGATTCGAACAAAAGGATGTTTTAACGTTGAAGGAAGGTCCCGACATTTACGATAATTTTTATGCAGGCATCTACGATCAGTTAGTATTTAATCAAGCAAAGGATAATTATGAAATTGGCGAAATCATTAACGCGACTAAACCAACGAGTGAAAGTATTGTATTGGATATTGGTAGTGGAACCGGTCATCACGTTGCATTACTCGAAGCACAAGGTATACCGACCACTGGCGTGGATTCTTCTGCCGCCATGGTGAAAAAGGCAGAAGAAAATTATCCCGACTATAAATTTGTTGAAGGGAATGTTATGGACTCCTCTTTGTTTATGCCGGGATCATACACGCATATTCTTTGTTTGTACTTTAGCATATATTATTTCAAAGATAAGATGGCCTTCTTTAATAATACTATGAAATGGCTAATGCCTGGGGGATTTTTAGTCGTGCATGTTGTAGAGAGAGACATGTTTGACCCCATTCTTCCGCCGGCAAACCCTCTATTTTTAGTATCGCCACAAAGATATGCAAAGGAGCGCATTACTCAATCCAAAGTCATGTTTAATAACATGGAGTATGTAGCCAATTTCAATTTGGATGCAGATAAAAATGTCGCGACTTTTACAGAAAAATTTAAGGAAAAGGATAGCGACAAGACGCGCAAGAATAAACACATATTTTATATGGAACCGCACAAAATGATCATCGTAATGGCACAAGAAGCCGGATTTATTTTGCAAGGAAAAATTGATTTATTGAAAGTTGGTTATGAGTACCAATATCTATATATATTTGTAAAGCCTCAATAGTATAACAATCGTTATAATAATATTTTATAAATATATAGAATACATATATTGTCATGGACAAGAGCGAATCACATAAAAAAGAGAACCAGAGTACATGTAATAAAACACGAGCCATTATAGAGTGTGAATCATTGTGTAAAGAAATGCTAAAATGCACACATCCGCAAGTTGTGCCCACCAAAGTCAAAAAGGAGCGAAAATTATTAGAAGGAGTAGAAGAATTTTTTATTTTTTGGAGTTGAGTCTGCTGGTCATTGCCGTCTTTTTCTCTCTACACCAAAAAATCGTTTGTGAATTCTATCATTGAATTTACCCTTGTAGAGAGAAAAGGTGAGACAAAAGTATACATCAGTTTAACATACCAAGTCGGATTTTTCACGATAATTTTTTGCAAGTTGTTAGAATATTTTGAGCTAATAAGCTGCGCAATTTCAATACCTGTGCGGACTTCCATCGCGTGCTTCATTCCAAATCCATCGCTATCAAAAATCCACGTCCAGGGCTTATCGCCATTATACTTCATCATATTGTCATAATGAGCAAGAATGCCTTCTCTGTCAGTATATTTGGTTGCGTCTGCTGGTTTGGTATAAAACATAGATACACCCTTGATTTCGCATAGTTTGGAAAAGGAGTGGCTCGTTGAATCTTCGTGGCATGTTTTACAAATGTGTTCCATATTCATAATTATAATTATACATATACAAATAGATAAAACATACGAGTTTTAATCTAATAAAAGAATAATGAAAATATATAGTTAAACATATTACTACATATTCTCTCAGATGGATTACGATAATGCGTGCAAAACAGATTTGTTGATTAGATGTGCGGAATTACAACTTACAAAATGTAAATCTAAAACTAGACAAGAATTAATTAAACTCATTTGTGATGCGGAGTCGCTTGGGGCCCACAGCCCACATACCCCACAACCCACACCCACAACAAAACTAAAAATGATAGACTTGTTTGCTGGAACGGGTGCGTTTACATCTGCATTTGAGAGCACTGGTAAAGTGGAATGTGTTTTTGCAAACGACATGGTTGAAGGTTCTAAACGGGCATATGATGCAAATTTCAAGCATCCTTTAACGCTACAAGATCTAAATGATATCAAAGTCGCCGATATACCCGCGCACGATATATTAACGGGTGGATTTCCGTGCCAACCATTTAGTATTGCCGGAAAACAAGAAGGATTTAATGACAGCCGATCCAACGTATTTTGGAAAATTTTGGAAATCGTTGATTATCACAAGCCGAATTTTATTATTCTTGAAAATGTAAAAAATCTTATTTCACATGATAACAAAAAAACATTTGAGACCATTAAAACCGAATTAACAAAACGCGGATACTTGATTCAATGTAAAGTTCAAAATACCGCGGAAATTACTGGCATCCCACAACATAGAGAGAGAATATACATTGTATGCATGAAATCAGAAGAAATATACTCCAAGTTCTCTCTAGATTTTAATAAAATAGAAAAAAAACAAATAGAGTCCTTATTGGAAGAGAACATTCCTGACAAATATTATTACACGGATAAATCATCCACATGGGATTTGGTAAAGAAAGATGTTGTTAAACAAAATACGATATACCAATATAGACGCGTATATGTAAGAGAGAATAAAAGCAACGAATGTCCTACATTAACAGCTAATATGGGAACAGGCGGACATAACGTTCCATTAGTATTGGACGATAAAGGCGTTAGAAAACTGACTCCGCGCGAATGCTTTAATTTTCAAGGTTTTCCCGAATCTTATAATTTGCCCAAGTTATCGGATGCAAGCCTATACAAACTTGCTGGAAATGCCGTATCGGTGCCAGTAGTAAAACTGATTGCAGAGAGACTACTTGGACTTATTGGTTAAAACAAATTTAATATACTAAAAATATTTTTAATCTAAACATATTTTTATACCATCTAATAAATGCACGAATATTATACATACATCATATTAGGGATACTATTATTAGTATTACTTGTTTATATATACATTCGTCTCTCTTACGGCTTTTGGTATCACCAGCCAGTTTTTCACGTATATGATTTTTATTATTACATATTTCCATGCGGGATTATAAACAAGGAGCTTCCAGAAAAAAATCGTTATACCAATCTAACAAACATAGAAACCTTGTTTTTTAATCATGTTGACGGCACGCCCAAGTTTACACAATTTGTCAACTTTATTCAGGTGCATTTTTTACGCAATGGCGACAATGTTTATTTACCCAAGAAAGAGAATATTGTTCCCTATTTTCACGGCCATAATCACCCGTCATTCTTTACCTTTTATAATGAAAAACAGCTTATTCAGGACGTGAAAACAAATGAATTGATACCCAATGATAAAATCATCGGCGTTATAACAGCCAGACCCTTGCATGTAAGGATTCTAAATGGGAGCAAAGAAGCCGTATTTTATGCATATTACGTCGATTATTTGTGCATAGATAAAGCCCACCGAAAAAAAGGCACTGCCCCACAAGTAATTCAAACGCACTACTATAACCAGCGTCATATGAATAAAAAACTCCATGTTGACTTGTTCAAGAGAGAAGGCGAGCTTACCGGAATCGTGCCGTTGTGTGTTTACTCTACTTATGGGTTTTTTATTGGGAATTGGATGAAACCAGGTCCAATGCCACCGCATTATTCTCTCGTAGAATGCAATAAACAAAACGTTCGTTTCCTTTTGGATTTCCTAAAAGCAAATATGAGACATCATTTTGATATAAGCATAACACCTGAACTTTCCAATATTTTAGAGTTGATAAAAACCGAAAATTATTATATTTATTTTTTGATGGATAGCACAAGCGGAGATGGGGGAAATAACATTCAGATGGCTTATGTTTTCAAGAAAACCTGTGTAAAGATTGACGGGCACGAATGCATTAGTTGCATTGCCAGTATATGCACTGGGGACGACAAGTCTCTCTTCATACAAGGGTTTGGGTTGGCGCTTCAGGCTATAAAACCTAAATACGAGTATTTACTTATTGAAGAAATCTCTCACAATAAGAAACTCATAGATGAGATAAAAATGTCGGCGCCGCCCAATTTCACATCATCTACTGCGTATTTTTTCTATAATTTTGCGTATAGCGTGTTTAAGCCTGACCGGGTATTGATTCTTGGTACATAAGCCAGTTTTTTACTGCATATTGCAGTTGCATGTTGCATATTATTATTCATAGTATGCGACATGTTTATTAGACGGCATTATCTTAAAATAAACGCCGTTTTCTTTGTGTTCGCTTTGAACGTCTTCTTTTATTTTTTCTCCGTGTCTTATTTATTTTTCGTTTATTTCTTTTACCGCCACGTTCCCCGTATTTAGCCCCTCTATCGCACGAGCAATACTCCTTAATCGGTATATCATCAAAAGGTATGATATTGTCAAGTTTGACATTCACATTGATAGGGCCAGACGCGGATATTAATTCGCTTATCCGGTCGAACTGACCTTTTTCAATTATACTTAATTGTGTTCTATATAATGTTCTTTCCAATTCCTCATTCATTATTGTTTGTAGTACTTTATCTCCTTCGTCCCGGTCTACTGAATTAGAGTATTTTGAATTAGATTTACAAATATAGGGTGCCGTATGTTTTCGCCCAGGATTTTCAATTAATATAACAGACCCAGGGCTAGTCTTAAATCTAGCAATATTGTCAGGATTTTCTATATCGATATCACCCTTGATTTCCACGGCAGTAGATATTCCTTCGTTTAAATATTCTATCAAAACGAAGTCGCTACGAATTGGTTCATTAATCTTACCTGGTATAACCTTATGCGTTATTCCTAATTCATTCAGCAATTTTCGCCACCTTTGTGGCGGATTACCGACTTCTTTATCACTGATGATTGAAATATTTGTACTATCTTGATGCCATCGCGCCAAACCAACAGGTGATTTTGGCGCGTCTATGCTTACAAAAAAATGACCCGTCTGGTTAGGTCGAATCAATTTGAATTTTATTATTTTTTCAATCGTCTTTGCAACATTATATTCATCTAAAGTTGGACTAGGTTCATATAGGAGACTTGCTAAATTTGTCATTGCTAGTCTCGTCATTTCATTTGGAGATGATTGATCGTATCTATTGTTAAAATACTTATACTTAGCTCTGCATGTTTCATGTGTTAAAGAAATTTCTAATATAAAACACGCATTCCGCGTGGATGTCAAACCAGATGTAGTAATAGTAGCTTTATCGTATAGATTTTCTTCGGGAATAAAACGTCCATACCCAAATTCTATTCCATTACAACCATGTACGATAAACCCGTCTAGTCCCGAGTTATCTATGTCTGCACTACCCTTCTCCATGGATGCACTACCCTTCTCCATGTACGCACTACCCTTCTCCATGGATGCACTACCCTTCTCCATGTATGCACTACCCTTCTCCATGTATGCACTATCCTTCTCCATGTATGCACTACCCTTCTCCATGGATGCACTTCTTTCCTCCATGTATGCACTACCCTTCTCCATGGATGCACTTCTTTCCTCCATGGCTGGACTTCTTTCCTCCATGGCTGCACTTCTTTCCTCCATGGCTGCACTACCTTGCCTATTAGGTATTTTGAGGGTTCTCCTCTTAGGGATGATAATTTTTTTTCCACGCTTGAATCTATTACTTCGTGTAACATTTATTTTTTTTATTGTGGGAGTGGTTATCCCCATATATATTATATTGCAGAAAACAAAACAAACAAATAAATGAGAAAATTACACATAATTTGCTCATTTTTATTTTTGCTCAGGATAAGACGCTATTAACGTTTATATTTGCCGATTCTAGAAAATGAATCGGCCATAAAAATGATGAATATTCCTAAAAAGGAGTACAATACAACTTCTTCAGTTATGGACCCGACTCGTTCGTCTTGGTTCTCCTCAAGTAGATGTATCATGTAATTTATTTTCTCAATTAGCACATTATTATCCGGTGCGACTCCATATGCTGGTGCGGGATATTGATTATAATATTGCTTATTAACCCTTTCATTCTCAGCTTGTTGCTTTGGATAATTTGGAACAAACTTCCTATAGTATTCTTCATTGGTAATTTTACTCCCATAGTTTGTACTAAAGTTATTCAAGTCTAATCTCTCATTTGAGTATTCTTCTGCTGGAGCAGGCGTTCTACCTAAAGTTTGGGGCGATGCCATACTTGGCATGGGTTGAACCGGGCTGGGCTTAGCATCAGTCGTCCGTTGTACGCCAGATGAAATTGGGGGACTTGGCGGATTAAAATCTCCTAGACCATTTGAATCCTCAAACCCTTCTGTTGTATTAGTATGAAGGGTTTGTAGAACATTATTTATTTTGTCCGTATCTATTAATTGATCCGGAAACTTTTTTTGTGTTCTGTTATGTGATGTAGTTCTTTTATTATTAATGGCGGAATTTGAATTATTATTTTCATTATCATCATAGGGAGCCGCACTCATTGCTAAAGACATTCTTCTTATTAAAAATTAAGATAATAAATTATCAAATCCTGCTGAAATAAAATCGGCAGTATAAATATAGATATGAAGCAAAACTATTCTATTTTTGTATCCATTGCTTTAGTTGCTGCAACCATGTTTTATTGTGGCAAAAATGTCGAGTTTTTATTATATACGTTATTAGGTAGAAGTATTTTAGTATTATCTATCATAGGACTAACCTTGTTTAATAAGTATGCAGGCATACTTGCTACCATAATTATAACTATATTGTATAACATTAACGATTATAAGGAAGGATTTACTGATGAAAATGGAATTGAAGTTGAAAATCCCGAACCATCTACCAATGTACCTTATGGTGCAGAATCTTTTAGCAGTCCTGCGGCAGTTTCACAAGATGATGACGATGACGATGACGATTTGATAGAACTTGCTACACAAGGCCAAGGCCCGCCAAATCTCTCTAATAGGCTTGTCTGATAAGGCAATACAATATTTTTGCGTTTGTAATAAAATATTGTATCTATATAAGAAGCATGAAGTGTAAGAAGAACTATATATTAGTCGCGCTTATATTGATGATATTAATAATCATTTATTTTAGTGTCTTTGCTGTTAAAGAGGAGTTTACGCCTAGTATACGTAGCATGTATAATCCCAAAAAGAGAGAAGTACGCTTGTATGTTGATAACCTAAAAAAACAAGCGACGGAATATGTGGATGTTCTTCAAAAAACATTTAGTTTGGCATAATAATAATCTTCGTTTATTATAATAATAAATCTCAATGGCAAAGAAATCAAACGTACCTGTACCTTCGCCACCTAATCCCACATCGCAACCTAGTACTGGTGGCCAACTAGAGTCGTCATCTGGTATATTTTCATATCTACACGACCATATTATGTATTTAAACCAAAGCAAGTTCTTTGCTGGAGTTGTTATGATTATGTTGAACATTGGTTCAAAATTTATTTCTATTCAATTTAGCAAATCTGCAGAACAATATTTCAAATTGTCCGTTACTAAACAAATTTTAGTGTTTGCAATGGCCTGGATGGGTACTCGTGATATCTACACGGCCTTGGTTATTACCGCAGTGTTTGTTGTATTATCCGACCATTTATTTAACGAAGAAAGTCGCTTTTGCATAGTGCCGCACAAATATCGCCTTTTAGACAAAGCACTTGATACAAATGGCAATGGATTTGTCTCAGAAGAAGAAATCAAAAACGCTGAGCGAATATTAGAAAAGGCAAAACAAGAAAAGAAAGTAAAGGCTCAAAGACAAGCCTTGTATGACTTTGAATTAGAAAAGGATGATATGAATAATATAGAGGGTAAATAATATGTGTATTATAACGAAAAAACTTCTTCTTAAGGTATTATAAGTATGGCACTTAATATTAATAATACAACACCGGGTCCATCATCGGACCCATCCAAATTAGTAAAAATAACTAAGGATAATGCAGAAAAAAACAAGTTTAGGTTTCATACTGACGACAATGATGTACTGGCTACTGAATTAAAATTAGTAAAAATAACTCCGGATAATATTTCCGACTATCCAGGACTAGACGCAAAATTTATAGGATATTATCTTTTTGTGAATCAAATTTATAATATAGATAGTGAATTTTATACAGATGTATTAGGCAAATCCTTTGTAGACGATAAAGGAAGCCCAAACCCAAAAGCAATATATGGAGGAGTACTTGCAGATTTTGATCGTGCTACCATGTATATAAACAATATAGATCTGGTAAACGCGTTTAATGCGATGTATAAATCAAACGAAAAGTTGTTCGGTGCGTTAAACAATAAAGAGCAAACCCTAGATGAATTTATTAGAAATGTGGAAGCCCTATTTCCAGGTACAAGCTTACTAAATAAAAATTCAAATGGTGGCCCATCACAAATGGAAGTCATATATGAAATAATGAAGACGACAAAACAAGACATGGTGGATGCAAAAGCACCCGCGAATAATAACAACGACCCTGACGTCCCTGACCATAACTCGCATATGACTACTATTAATGTTATACCTTTTATCTACTCAATATACAATAAATATGGAATAAGAGACAATAACGATATACTTCAATATATGGTATTTATGCAACAAGGGAGCCATGGCCAATTAGCTACTTGTGTTACATACTCATATGATACATTAGAAATCGGCAAGGATGCTTATGATGTCAACCTAATTATAGTTAATCAGTTAGGTCTGGACACTAAAATCAATAAAACCAATGAGAGTGATTATTCAGGGAAACCGACAGATGTCAATGTCACGTACATCCAGACTATAAAAGATAATAAAATGAATACACTAGAGAATAATACACGACTATATACAAAATATACAAAAGATAACGGGGGTAGATATATTTTGTCTCTTACTAATGCTATAACATATTTCGCATATCCTGTAAATCGTGTGTATTTGTTGACGGAGACAATATGGATCAATGATTCCGTTCATAAAGCACACGACTTAATTAAACCGCTAGCTACTAGTAATGATCAACGCTTTATGCGGTGGTATATGTATAAAATACTATGTAATGATTATACGAACTCTCAAATACAGCCAACATTAGTTAATATATTTGATTTATTATTAAAAATAACTGACGTTGCAAAGCGCGCAGAAATATTTGGTAAATTAAGACCAATTATGGATAAAATACTTCTATCGCCCTCTAGTTTTATCGCTGGCGAACTGCAATATTTATATTCGGTATTATTTGATGCAGGGTCAATTGATACGATTCTCAATGCAGAATCAATCGCGCAAATTGAAGCCAAATTAAAAGAATTTGACACGTGTGATGACGCAGATATAGATAGCTCGTGTAAGGCAAACGAACGGCTTTTACCCAATGAACCAACGTTTTTCAACAGGGTTTCACAAAGAGTTTCGCAAAAGGCAAAGGACGTATACCATGGTAGAATAACTCCCTTGAACAAAGAACAAGCAATTGAATCAGCCAAATCTGCAAGTTTATGGGCGGTAAAAGCATATGAGTGGTCCAAAAAGGATTCCATCGCAGGAGCGCAAAGTGCGGTAGAAAAGATTGAAGCCATCAAATCAAACTTGGACGCGTCTGCAAAACAATATAAGGAAGACATGTCTCACGATACTTCGTTATATAAAACATATAATCCGATATATGAACAAATATTGGCCATTTCAAAACAGGTGGATACTGCTTTAAATTTTGCAACAGCGGTAGTCATCATAGATACATTAAGACAGCAACCAGAAGGAATTGGGAAGAATGTGAATGTGGTTAATTCTCTCGTAATGTCTACATTAAAAAAAATGCAAGATGCGCCTGAGAACGATGTTGATGTGGATGTTGTTGATGTCGCTGATGAGGAAGAAGAGGTCGCTGATGATGAAACAGAGGTCGCGGATGAGGAAACAGAGGAGGATAAGGCAACAGATAATGGCGTTGAGGAAGAAAAAACAACAGATGCCGTTGAAGCGCAACCTCAACCAGTAGTAGCATCTAATGGCTTGGATGAGGATATGTGCGCCAATAAGCAAAAATGGGAAGAATATTATAAGGCTGCGCGACCAGTCGTTAATAATCCGATAGAGCCAGATAAGGATTGGCAAACAGAAGAACAATCAGCTGCAAGATGCGGTCATCATGCGCTTCATAACTTGTTTCATAACGCGTGGACCAAAACAGCATGTCCGCCAAAAGATAAACGAAATGGTGTGATAGAAAATGAGACATACATAAAGGACGTTGAAGCTGACTCTAAAGAATCAGCACAAATTACATCCATTAAAGACTATAATAATGAGCTATTAAATGTATTGAAAGAGTATAACGAAAACCAACCAATTGATTTATATAAATTGTGTCGGATTAATAGGCGTTTTCAATTATTAGATGGTAGAGGTCCTAGAACAACTATGGATGATTGTGCGGAGGAAGGCAACTATTCGCCAGGTATTATTAGAAACGCGTTGAATATAGCAGGTTATCCTACCTTTGAAATAGATAATGGTCCTGATAAAAAATATATAACCGAGGAATATTGCAAATTTATTATTGATCTGTTTAAATCAGGCATCAGTTTGATAGGTATGATTTTAGTAACCGGCAAACAAAAAAATTGGGTCGACCATTTTATTGAGGTTCGTAAAAATAACGATGATGAGATAGAAGTAATAGATACTCTCTACAAAGCCAATCCAGGTTTTCAATCAGAAAGTGCCAAATTAACACTCGTTCTAACGGGCGACAATGGT
>Ga0209086_10002758_pt1 | contig 13572 bp, 10 predicted proteins | sample M_130207_XF_Meta_FD_187312 | JGI IMG/M metagenome (GOLD analysis project Ga0209086, IMG submission 187312) | Freshwater microbial communities from Lake Montjoie, Canada to study carbon cycling - M_130207_XF_MetaG (SPAdes) (version 2) | ecosystem: Environmental > Aquatic > Freshwater > Lake...
AACGTCTCGAGGTTGCCCGCGCGATCGGTGAAGCGAAGTTGAAGTCGGGCGCACCTGTGTACGCTCCCCAGCGCGAAGAGCAGGTGTTGAGCGCCCTCGTCGAGGCGGCGCCGAATATTCCGGCGTCGGGCGTCCGTTCAGTCTTCCGCGAAGTGATCTCCCTTTCCATCGGCGCCCAGATGGCGAAGCCCGTCGCCTACCTTGGACCCGAAGGTTCTTTCACACAGCAGGCCCAGCTGCGGGCCTTTGGCTCGAGCGTGCCGTCCCTGCCACTGCGTTCGATTAGCGATATCTTCGCCGCTGTCGAATCGGGCGAAGCTTCTTACGGCGTCGTGCCAGTGGAGAACTCCACCGAGGGCGTCGTAAGTCACTCCCTTGACCTCTTGGCGGAATCCGAACTCAAGGTCGTCGCCCAAGTAACGTTGGCCGTCGAGCAGTGCCTCGTGGGCTTCGGCCCCCTCGATGCAGTGACGCGTGTCCTGTCCAAGGACATCGCCCTCGCCCAATGCCGCGGTTGGCTCTCCCGGCACACGCCTAATGCGGCCTTGGTCGAGACCGATAGCACCGCTGCCGCTGTCGAACAGGTGGCCCGCGAGCCCCGCGGTACCGCCGCGGTCGCTTCTGCTACTGCGGCCGAATCCCGCGGCGTCCCCATCCTCGCCCGTGGCATCCAGGATCGTCGCGATAACGCGACGCGGTTCTTCGTCATTGGGCTGACGGCCAACGCCACCGGTGCCAAAGAAGAGGTGACCAGTGTTGTGCTCACGTTGAAGCACGAGCCTGGTGCGCTCCAGGCCGCCTTGAGCTCTTTTTCCGACCGTGGTATCAACCTGATTCGGATTGAGTCGCGACCGAGCCGTCGCCGGGCTTGGGAGTACCTCTTCTTCATCGATTTCCCAGGCCACTGGGACTCGTCTGCCGTTCAAGAGGCCGTCGTTGCACTCAAGGGTCGTTGCGAAATCGTCAAGTGGCTGGGTAGCTACCCGCAGTCCGCCGGATGAGCCGTCGCGCCCTTGGCGGCGTGTTGCTCGCGCTCCTCGTGCTGACGTGCGGGGTCGCGCTTTGGTCATGGTGGCGGGCTTGGAACGCCCCTTTGGTCCGCGTGCTCTTCCGTCCGGCTTTCTCGGTGTATGGTATCTCGCCAGGTACCCCCGTGCGTGTCCAAGGCGTGGTGGTCGGGCAGGTTTCCGCCATCGGGCTTTTTGTGGATGCCGAGCAGCGCCTGCGCCCCGAGGTCGTCTTGAGCCTCGATCCAGATACGTTGGTGGACCGCGGTTTCGCTGACCGCCTGCGCCGTGAACGTTTACAAGAAGAGGTGCAGCGTGGACTCCGCGCCCACCTCGTCGCGGTGAGTCCGGCATCCGGCATGTTGCAGGTCGAACTTTTCTGGGATGCCCAGGATCCACTCCCAGCCCAGCTAGCCCGCGACGAGATTCCTGCCTCCGGGGTTACCACGCAGCGCGCCATTGAGCGGGTGGTGAAGGAACTCGAACGGGCGACGAGCCGTGACTTGGGCTTGATTGCCCAAGAGCTCGAGCGCGACTTAGATAAATATTATGCCAAGTCCGACCCCGCCCACGCCGCCGCTTTCTCGGCCCGACTTGAAGCCTCGACGGGTGCATTCGCCGAGGTGACTTCCGCCGATAACCTCGGGGCGAAGGCGCGCCGTCTGACGGAGACCTGTGCGGCCTTACGTGCCGCCACTGCCGACGCCGACCGTCGCTTGGATGGCGAAACCATCGGCCAGCTCCAAGTGCGTCTCGCCGATGCCCGGGCCGCCCTGGAGTCCTTTACGGCTTCCATGGAGGACTCCGAGGCCAAGATGAGTGGTACCGCCGCCGAGGTGGCGGATCTTTTCAAGGCGGTCTCCGAGGCGGCCCGCACTTGGACCAAGAAAGCGCGTGGTTTGACGACCGAACCCCAGCCTCGCTGAGGGAAGAGGCTTGCGGGGCTGCCGTCCCAAGGGGTAAGCAAAGGTTTTACCCAACCATGGCCGACCCGACCGATAAGATGGAAAACATCATCAACCTGTGCAAGCGCCGCGGGTTTGTCTTCCCTTCCTCCGACATTTACGGCGGTTTTAACGGCTTCTTTGACTACGGCCCCCTCGGCGTCGAACTGAAGAATAACATCAAGCAGGCTTGGTGGCAGGACTTCGTTCACCGTCGCGATGACATCGTCGGTCTGGATTCCTCAATCATCCACCACCCCACGACGTGGAAGGCTTCGGGCCACATCGAAAACTTCACCGACCCGCTGGTCGATTGTAAGGAGTCTAAGATGCGCTACCGCGCCGACCAGCTGTTCTTCGCCCCCGTCCGCGTGGCGGGCGAGACTATCGGGTATATTTCCGTGCTCGAAGACGAGACGATGTCGGCCAAGGCCGAAGTGATGGCCAATGAGATGAAGCGCAAGCTGGCCAAGCAAGGCGCCCTCGAGCCGCTTACCCTCAAGGACTACACCGAGGCGAAGCCCGAGGAGCATGCCCTCATCCCATCGCCCGCGACCGGCAAGCCCGGCTCCCTGACGCCGCCCCGCTCGTTCAACATGATGTTCCAGACGTACGTCGGCGCTATGCAGGATGCTTCCGCGACGGCCTACCTTCGCCCCGAAACGGCCCAGGGTATTTTCATTAACTTTAAGAACGTGGTCGATACCGGCCGCGTGAAGCTGCCGTTCGGGATCGCCCAAATCGGTAAGGCCTTCCGTAACGAAATCAACCCGCGCAACTTCATCTTCCGCTCCCGTGAGTTCGAGCAGATGGAAATCGAATACTTCATCGCGCCATCGGCCGATTGGCAGACCGCCCACCAGGGCTGGATCGAGGGTTGTCTCGCTTGGTTCGAGTCCATCGGTATCCCGCGCGCCAAGCTCTCGCTCTACCCGCACCCGACCGAAAAGCTCGCCCATTACTCCAAGGGCACCACGGATATCATGTTCGAGTTCCCCTTCGGCGTGCAGGAACTGCAAGGCGTTGCCGCCCGCGGTGACTTCGACCTCACGCAACACAGCGATGTGTCCGGCATCAAACTCGATTGGTTCGACGAAGCCGCCAAGGCCCGCTTCATCCCGCACGTCATCGAGCCGTCCGTCGGCGTCGACCGCGTGTTCTTGGCCTTACTCACCACGGCCTACCATGAAGACGAGGTCGAAGGCGAAAAGCGTATCGTGCTTCGCTTGCCCGCCCGCGTCGCCCCGTTTAAGGCCGCCGTCTTCCCGTTGTTGAAGAACAAGCCCGCCCTCGTCGAACGCGCCGAAGCCCTCTACCGCCGACTCAAGAAGCGCTTCAATGTCTTCTACGACGAGTCCGGCAACATCGGTCGCCGCTACCGTCGACAAGACGAAATTGGCACGCCGTTCGGTATCACCATCGACTTCGACACGATCGAGAAAGACGCCGGCGTCACGGTCCGTAACCGCGATACGCTGGAGCAGGTCCGGATGACGGAGGACGAGGTCGTCCGCTTCCTCGATGAGCAGGTTAACGGCTAACCGCCGTTGCGCCCACGAGTTCTTCCGCCACCCACGCGATCCGTCGCTTCCCGCAAAGGGAGGCGGCGATGGTGAGGTTGCGGAGGCCTTGCGGTAGGTGCGCGAGGAAGTCCGCCCGGCCTTGCTTGCGCCCGAGGAAGGCGTAGGCGCCGCAGGCCTGCAGGAGGCGCTGCGTGGCGGCGATGTGGAAGAGGTACGAGAACTCGTCGAGCGAGCCTTTCCAGTCAGCGACTTCGCGGGCGTGGTCTTCAATCTCGATCCGCCAGAGGTCCATGTCCTTGCAGGTGAGATAGGGATCGAAGGCGAGCGAGGCGTAGTCGTAGAACTGGCAACCGAGGCGCGCGCCTTGGAAATCAATCAGCCAAGCTTGGTCTTGGCGGACGAGAATATTCTGTGATTGGAAGTCACGGTGCACGAGCACCTGCGGGCGGCCGCTCAGTTCCTTGGCGAGCGTTGCCATCTCATTCTGAAGGTCGCGGTCAAGCTTGCGACCGGCGAGGACGTTGTCCGTGAAGTACTGGCGTTCCCAAGCATAGAGCTTGTCACCAAAGGGCTCCATCAAGGGCACGCTGGCGGTCTGCACGGCTTCCGCCCCGAGGCGGTGGAGATGGCCGAGCTGCTCGAGCGCCGAGGCGACGGCGGGCCAAGGGAAGGTGGGCTGCTGGGAGAGCGACCAGAGGTCGGTGTCACCGAGATCCTCCATCACCAGTACTCCAGCGTCCGAATCTTCAGCCAGGACCTGCGGGACGTTGATACCCGCGGCAAAGAGCGCGTGCCCAATGCGTCCGTAGCCGAGGTTCTCCGGCCGGGCATCGTCATAGATGCACAGCATGGCAGAACTGCCGTCGGGCTTCGCCACCCGGTGGAAGCGTCGGCCCGAGCCACCTTTGGTCGGTGCCTCGCCGGCCGTGAGGGTGTAGCCAAACAGCTTGGCAGCATCGGCCGTGGCAATCGCCCCGCGCACCGGCTTTTCGACTTCGGCTTTCACCTGTTGGTATTCTGCCACAGTACCTAGGTCATGCCAATGCGCCGAGGGGTCGAGGTACCCCTGCACCGAGCCCGGCGTGGCTTGGACGCGGGTGAGGAAGTGCTCGACGAGTGAGACGCTCGCCGGCGGCACGCCCGCGGCGAACGCGCGCGTGACGAAGCAGATACCGGTGTATTGATAGGCTAAGTCGCTCTTACCGAGGCGGTCGCGTAGATCGGTTACAAAGCCGTCGTCCGTGATGCGCACGTTTGCGTTCGGACCTTTCTCGCGCACGACGAGTGTGGCTTCGGCGCCGTTCGTGATGTGGTGCGCATAGGCTTCAGCGAGCTGGACGTCCGAGAGGATGTCACCATTCCAGACCACGAGCTGCGTATCTTCGGCCGTCAGGAATTGGGTGATGTTAGCCAACCCGCCGCCGGTTTCGAGCAGTACGGGTTCATGGACGAACCGGATTTCGGCGTCCTGCCAGCGGCCCGTCGGAAAGGCCAGCGTCCAAGCCTCTGGGCAGTGGTGCGTGTTGATCAGAAAACGGCGCGTGCCGGCGGCGTAGAGCTTCGCGAGCGCGCGCTCAACCATCGGCTTACCGCCCAAGGGGAGCAGCGGCTTCGGACAATGCTCCGTCAGCGGAAGCAGGCGCGTGCCGAGGCCGGCACCAAGGATGAAAGCGGTCTTGGGAAAATCAGGCATGGGAAGGGGGTTTGGCGGAGCAGGCCGGGCAGATGCCGTAAATCTCCATCACATGGGTCAGGTCCGCAAAGCCTTTACCTCGGGCGGCGGCTTCAAGGCGGCTGGTGTCGCAGCCAGGCAAGCGTTCAATGCGGCCGCAACGTCGACAGATGACGTGGTGGTGATGATGCCCAGGGGCGACGAGGGCGTAGAGGCTGCGGCCCCGCTCGAGCGGGTGCCGTTGCAGGATGCCGGCTTCGTCCAAGGCGCCGAGACTACGGTAGACGGTCACGAGGTCCAAAGTGCCATCCCCGGCGGCGACGTGAATCTCCTCGGCGCTCAATGGGTGGGTGGCTTCGGCCAAGATGTTGAGCATGGCTAACCGTGGGGTGGTGACCCGGAGGGAGCGCTCTTTCATCCTCAGGACCGCCGCTTCGACCCGGGGCAGGGGGCTCCCCTCGCAACATTGGTCGTCGTGTCGATGTCCCTGGGCCATGGGGTTAGTTTGCTGAGCCTTATGACGTGGCAACACCGAATGGCCACTTGCCAGCCGTCCCGGTCTGGTTTCTCTCGTGTCACGCATGTCCGACCGTCCGGTCCAGTCTGCGGCCCCGCGTGAGCTCGGGCCGACGTCCTACCAAGACTTCGTCTCGGCTGAGCCCTTTCCGCTCGAGCTGGGCGGCGAACTGCCTGGCCTGACGCTCCGCTATGAGACCTACGGGAAATTACTCCCCGATAAGTCTAATGCCATCTTAGTGCCGCATGCGCTGAGCGGTGACCACCATTTGGCTGGTCGGTATACCCCCGAAGACCCTAAGGCTGGTTGGTGGGATCATTTCATTGGCCCCGGTAAGGCTATCGACACGGATCGTTTCTTCGTCATCGGCGTAAATTGCATCGGGGGCTGTCGTGGCTCGACGGGGCCGCTTTCCATCGACCCCCGGACGGGCCAACGCTTCGGCGGCTATTTTCCCGAGATCACTTTGGGCGATATCGTCCGCGGTCAACGGTTGGTGCTGCACCATCTCGGCATTACGAAACTCCACGCCATCGTCGGCGGTTCTATGGGCGGTATGCAGGCCTTACTGTGGTCCGGCGATTACCCCACTGAGGTGGGCCGCATCGCGATCTTGGCCGCCGGTCTTAGCCAGTCGCCTATGGCCATCGCCCTCAACGCGGCCTCCCGGGCTTGCGTGGAGACCGACCCTAATTTTCGCGGGGGCCATTACACCCCCGGCGAAGGACCGGACTCCGGTTTGGCCGTCGGTCGCATGATCAGCCATATCAGTTACCTTTCTTCCGCCGCGTTTGATCAGAAGTTCGGCCGGGCCCGCGTGCCCGGCGCCCAGCCCAAGGATGCCGTCTTCTGGCAGGTGGAAAATTACCTGAATCACCAAGGTCAGGCTTTTGTGAAGCGCTTCGACGCCAATAGCTGGCTCCGCATCACCCGGGCTGTCGACCGTTTCGACCTAACCGCCCGCGCGGCCGCCGGCCGTTTATTCCAGCCGGCCGGCCCCGAGGTTCTGGCGATAGGCTTCTCCAGTGATTGGCTTTACCCGACGAGCGAGCTCCGCATGGTCGTCGCTGCCGCCACGGCGGTGGGCGTTAATGCGGCCTACTTGGAAGTGATGACCGATGCTGGCCACGATGGCTTCCTGCTGCCCGATACGGGGTTGAGCGTCCGTCTACACGCCTTCCTCGGCTAAGTCAGAGCAGCGGCGCCAAGGTCTTTGAGAGGGCTTCAATCATCCGGCCTCTCCAGGTCCGGCTCCGGCGGTAGAGGTCCTCGGAGTAAGGCGTCGACTCAGCCTCGAGGCTAGCCACGAAACTTTGTACCGCTGCCAACGCCGCTGGGTCGCGCACGACTGCCGCAATCTCGTAGTTGAGGAAGAGCGAACGCATGTCGAGGTTCGCTGAGCCGATGACGAGGCTCTCGTTGTCGGCGATAAAGAGCTTGGCGTGTAGGACGTCGGGCTGGAAGAAGAGGATTTCGGCCCCGGCTTCCTTGAGCTGACGTAGATACCAGCGGCGAGCAAAGTCGAGAAGGCGATGGTCGGAGCGGCGCGGGACCATCACGCGGACCCGCCGGCCCTTGGCGGCGACGGCGACGAGCAGTTGGAAGAGCGCTTTGTCGGGCACAAAGTAAGGCGTAACGATGGTGATTGAGACGCGGGCGTTCTCAATCAGCGCGACATATTTCTCCCACAAGGGATCGTTCACGCAGTCGGGGCCCGAAGCGATGACTTCGATGTCGGCCTCGCCTTGGTGCTCGGGTTGGTTGCGGAGGAGCTCCGCGAAGGTCGCGGGATCGGCGTCCGTGGCTTGGCACCAATCCGCAATAAAGACTTGTTCGAGCGCCGCGGCGGCGGGCCCAGCTAAGCGGAATGAGCAGTCCCGGAAGCGCCGGTTGGAGGGCTCGCGACCCATGTAGGCGAGCCCGAGGTTCTGGCCGCCGATGATGGCGACCTGGCCGTCGAAGACCGCAATCTTCCGGTGGTTGCGCCAATTCGCGGAACCCTTACCTTGCATGGGCAGGACGGGGTTGAAGCGCGCCACTTGTCCGCCTGCCTTGACTAGCGTGCGCCCAAGGCGCATCGGCGTACCCCAGCTGCCGACGGCATCTACCAGTAGCCGCACCTCCACGCCTTCCCGCGCGCGGCGCACAAGTAAACTCCTGATTTCACGACCGACGGCGTCCGGGGAGAGGATATACGTGGAAATATGGATGCGGTGACGGGCGGCAAGAATCTCGGTATGCAAGGCTTCTAAGGTGTCGTGGCCGTGTCGGTCGCCCAACATGCGGAAGGAATTACCCGCCACGGATACGGGGCCCGCGAGCCGACGCGCCTCCGCCTTGATGCGTTGCTTCACTTTCGCTAAGGCGCTGTTCTTGCGGCCGCCGAAGAGGAAGATCACCGTGGCGGTGATGAGCGGAAAGAAAAGTACCGCCGGGCCCCAGAGCAAGGCGTAGCTCAGCGTGACACGCGCGCGGACGACCCGGATAATGACAAATAAGCCAGCAAGTAGACGTAACCCGAGCCATATGTTTTCAGCGTCGAGCGCGAAGGGCAGGGGATTGGTCCAGACCAACATGTCAGCAACCTAGCGGACACCCCGGGCTTTGGGCACAAAAAAAGACCCCGGTTGCCCGGGGTCTTGTTGGGAGCGTGGTGAACGCTTAGTTACCAGCCTTGTCGAGCAAGTCGCCGAGGCTGTTGAAGTCGCCGCTGCCCGCGGAGGACGAACCGCCCGTCGACTGCGCCGGAGCACCACCCGTGGACGGGCCCTTGATGCGCTCGTAGGAGCTGATTTCGGCCTGTAGACGCTCTGGGTCGTAGTTCGCGGCCTTGATCGAGAGACCGATGCGGCGGTCTTCCTTGTCGATCTTGATGACGCGAGCCGTGACTTCCTGGCCGACCTTAACGATGTCCTTGACGTTCTCAACGCGCTGTTCGGCGAGCTGGGAAACGTGCACGAGGCCATCGATTTCGTCGGAGAGTTCGATGAAAGCACCGAAGTTGGCCACCTTGGAGACCTTGCCGTTGACGAGGTCACCGATGCGGTACTTGCGGTCGATTTCGCTCCATGGATCCTGCTGGGTCTGCTTGACGCCGAGCGAGATACGCTGCTGGTCGACATCCACGTCGAGGACGATGGCTTCGACGTCGTCGCCCTTCTTCATGACTTCGGCCGGGTTGTTGATACGGCGCGTCCAGCTCATATCGGACACGTGCACCATGCCGTCGATACCGTCTTCGAGTTCGACGAAGGCACCGTAGTTGGTGAGGTTGCGCACCTTACCGCGGACGCGAGCGCCCACTGGGTAGCTGTGGCGAACCTTTTCCCATGGATTGGTTTCGAGCTGGCGGATGCCGAGGGAGATCTTCTGCTCCTCCTTGTTGACGTTGAGGATAACCGCATCGACTTCCTGGCCGACCTTGAGGATGTCAGACGGCTTCTGGACGCGCTTGGTCCAAGAGAGTTCGGAGACGTGGACGAGGCCTTCGACGCCGCCTTCGATCTCGATGAACGCACCGTAGGCGACGAGGTTGACGACCTTGCCGTGCACCTTGGTGCCGACAGGGTAACGCTTCTCGATGCCTTCCCATGGGTTCGGCTGGGTCTGCTTGAGGCCGAGGGAGACGCGTTCGCGCTCACGATCGACTTCCACCACCATGACGGTGATTTCTTCACCGACCTTGACGACTTCGCTTGGGTGACCGATGCGGCCCCAGGACATGTCGGTGACGTGGAGGAGGCCGTCGAGACCGTCGAGATCCACGAAGGCACCGTAGTCGGTGATATTCTTGACGATACCGCGACGGATGACGCCTGGCTTGACCTCTTCGAGGAGCTTGCGGCGGCTTTCGCCCCGCTGTTCTTCGATGAGTTCGCGACGGGAGACGACGAGGTTCTTCTTCTCTTTGTTGATCTTGATGATCTTGAAGTCGAAGGTCTGACCGACGAAGCCTTCGAGGTTCTTCGGAGGGTTAACGTCAATCTGCGACGACGGCATGAAGGCGTCGACGCCGACGGATACGATGAGGCCGCCCTTGACGACGGACTTGACGCGGCCCTGAACAATAGAGCCTTCTTGGCAATTGGCTTCGATGCTTTCCCACTTCCGGATTTGGAGGGCTCGATCGTAGGAGACTGTCGGAGTGCCGTCCTTGTTTTCAAGGCGTTCGAGATAGACTTCGACTTCCATACCGACCTGGATTTCGGCCATGTCGGGGAATTCGGCTTGCGGGATGAAACCCTCGGACTTGCCGTTGATGTCGACGATGACATCCTTGTCGCCACGGATTTCCGTAACGGTGGCCTTGATGACCGAGTGTGCTTTGAGCGCGCCGAAATTAGAATCGGCGAGCAGTTTTTCCATGAGGCTCATTTTATTTTGACTGTTTGTCCTGGTCGTCGCGGAGGACGTTTCCAGGGTTTGGTTGTGGTTTTTGGTTTTCCCTTCGGAGATTCCACGGGCAGATGCCAGCGGGCCGAAAGGAGGTCCGAAAGAACCTACTGAGGAGGGGGGTGGCAAGCCCGATTATCGGGCAACGGCGTCCCAATGGGCCTTGAACTCGGGGTCATCTTTCCAGCCGGGTCGGCCCTGCAGGGCTTGGAGGGCCTTCTTGGCGGGTTCTTTCAGGCCTTTTTTCTCAAAAAAGAGGGCAACCTCCCAAACGAGGCCTTCATCAGCCTTGTCCAACCCCACCCAGACTTGGGGATTCCAGACGAGAGGGAGCGCTTGCTCCTGCCGGGCTTGGGCCAAGGCGAAGGCCAGCGGTAGAGAAGGGGTCCGGCGTTGGGCGGCATCGAGTTCGGCCAGGGCCTTGGCGCTTTCGTCCTTCGGGCGGAGCTTGGCGGCCCGGATGACAGCATAGGCCCCGAGTTCGTCCGGCTTTTTCTGGAAGTCCGCCAGTTGCTTCGCGATGTCCTGGGCAAAGGGTCGATAGAAGGGGTCGCCCAAGATCGTCCCCTGCCAACTGACGGCGGGGTTGGCATACCAAGCGGCTTCCCCGACGGTCATGCCTTGCTGGAGGCCTTGGATGAGTAGGTCCGGCCGCAACGTCAACGTGAGGTAGGGCTCGTAGACGTTGCCGGAGGTATGCGCCGCACCTTGCTTCACCAGCCAAGGGGTCCAGCCAGCGCTGTCAAAGCGCAGCGTGCCCGCCGAGTAACTGTGCAGGTGCAGGGCAATCGCACCAGGTGCCAACTTGACGGACGGTAAGGCAAAGCGGCCTTCGGCTTTCTGGCTATACCAACCGAGGTAAAAGGCGGGAGCATCGGAACGGGCCTTCGCGCCGAATTGTTGCCGCGTGTTCTCGATGTCCGTCGGAAAGCCGAGCTGCTGCGTCAACTCTGCAGCATTCTTAAACCAGGTATCGCCGTCCGGATAAGGTCCGCCGATGTCTACATAGGCACGTCCGCGGAGGCCTTGAGCTTCCGCTCGCCAAGCGCCTTGCATCGCACGGAGGACATCGGCAGGGGTGGGCCCATCCAGCCGTGCCGTCCGGATGATTTCCGCCGCGTCCGCCGGGGCCAGGGTCCGTTGCTGAAACCACGGGTTCGGCTTCGCGCCTTCCGGGTCGAGGTTCACAGTGGCGAGCAGAGCGAGTTCGCTGTCCACACAGGCTTGGTCGCCGCGAATGCCTTGTTTACCGCCGCCCAGTACCTTGATTCCGCTGGGCTGAATCTTCAGCGGGACGCCATGCATGAGCACAATCCAGCTCAGCTTGGGCGCCGCCGTGGGCAGATAATCTTGGCGACCACGCACGTCTTTGCCGGCGACGATTTGCCCCGTTAAAAGGCCCGCCGCGAGGAGCTTGCTGCGGAGCGGGTTGAGTATCGTCTCGCTGTATTGCGACCAGGTGATGGCTTCCTCGATCGAGAGGTCTAAGGTAATCAGGTTCTGGTTGGGGATGCCGCGCTGGCGCATAAACGTCTTCGCCAGCTCGACGCCCGCGGGGGTATTGCTGTTGGCGACGACGACAGTCGTAGCCGGCGCCATCTCCGCGCGCAGGGCGGACACGCCCCCGAGAATCAGTAGTAGTAAGAGGGTCCGAACCATGTCCCGAACTTAACGCCCCGCGTCCGTCGCGAAAGCGTAAACGCTGGCTACAACTTCGAGCGCACACGCGTCACGTAAGCAAGCACGCCTTCCGCAATGGCTTCCGCCAGCTTCTGGCGGTAGGTCGCGTTGGCAATCTGTGCCCCTTCGGCGCGGCTGGAGATGAAGCCACCTTCCACCAAGATGCCCGGGCAGTTCAAGGGGCGGAGTACCGCGAACCGGGCCCGGCGGACACCGCGATCCTCGGCGCCCGTCGCCTTGAGGACAGAGCGATGGACGTTCCAAGCGAGGAGCAGGTTAAAGGTATCGAAGCGGTTACCGGCTTCAGCGGTGATGTCCGCTTTACCCGAGGCCTTATTCGTCGAGTACTGCCCCGGCGGGGTCAGGCAGTAGGTTTCAATGCCGGCACTGGTGGCATCGCCCGCCGCCCCGCCATTATAGTGGAGGCTGACGAAGAGGTCGGCTTTGGCCTTGTTCGCGGCCGCGGCGCGATCGGCGAGTTCGATAAAAACGTCCTTCTCGCGCGTGAGGACGACCTCGAAGCCGCGTTTTTCGAGCAGGAGTTTAAGGCGGATTGCGGTGTCGAGCGTGGCGGCTTTCTCTTCATAGCCGAGAGACGTATTGAGTTTTCCGGGGTCCTTACCGCCGTGCCCTGGGTCGATGACGATCCGCTTAGAACCCGGGAGTTGCGGCGGCAATCGCCAGAACAGCGGCACCAGCACTTTATCGTAGTCGAGCCGCGTGACGGTCAGTTTCCCTTTCTTGGAGTCGATGTTGTCGTCGAGGAAAACCTTAGCCCCACCCACGTATACGTATTCACGGTTCTTCTCTGCGAAAAGATCGGGGAGTCCTTTGGCGGCGAACCGTTCGATGTCCGCGGTATCGCCTTTTTGCGCCACCTGTTGGAGGCCGAGCAGGCGGACGGAATCGCCGAGATAGATGTCTTGGCTACCCGCGCAAAGCGGGGCGACGCCGCTGAGCAGGGCGAGCAGGGCGGCACCGATACTCAGGCGACAGCGCACGACCTCACTCCGGATCGTTCTCGCCGTTGTCCACTGCTGAGTCGTCTTCGCCATCGTCTTCGGCTGGCGCCGCATTGTGGATTAACTTGCGTCGATTAGCTTGCAAAGGGGTCATGCCGACGACGATGGCGCGGCCGCTGCGCTTGGGCTCGTTGTCGCGTGTGGCGATGTGAATCAAGGCTTCGATCGCGCGCTTCATGGTCTCGAGGCCGATTTCCGGGTGCTCGAGTTCTCGGTACCGGTACTGCAGAAGTAACTTCACCTTGTGGCCGTGATACAGGAAGTTTTCCGCCCGGCGGACCTTGATGAAAAGGTCATGCACATCGATACGTGGGCGGAGTTTGATTTCCTTAACCTTCGTCGCCGTCTTCTGGTGCTTGTGCTTCTTCGCTTCTTCGTAGAGGTACTTGCCGTACTCCATGAGTTTGCACACCGGGGGCGTGGCCGTCGCCGCAATCTCGATGAGGTCGACACCGAATTCACGGGCCAACTCTAGGGCCTTGGCGGTCTGCATGACGCCAAGCATTTCGCCTTTGGGCGAAATGACGCGAATCTCGGTTGCACGGATGCGGTCGTTACGCTTGGGTCCTTTATCCTCCCGGCTGCGGAAGTTTCCGCGTTGTTGACCAGAGCTACTGGAGGAGGAACTCGGCCGGGGGCCGTTCGGGCGATAGGGCGGTGGCATTAGGTATCTTCGTGCGTGTCGTTACGTGCCTAAACTCCCCTTGAATGCGGTTGGGTTCAAGCACCGATTACACCGAAGACCGCTTAACGGCGGCCCAGCAGATTAACTTATTTTAAGGCGGCGATAGCAGCGAGGACCTGGCTGCCGTGCT
>Ga0209086_10002764_pt1 | contig 13563 bp, 14 predicted proteins | sample M_130207_XF_Meta_FD_187312 | JGI IMG/M metagenome (GOLD analysis project Ga0209086, IMG submission 187312) | Freshwater microbial communities from Lake Montjoie, Canada to study carbon cycling - M_130207_XF_MetaG (SPAdes) (version 2) | ecosystem: Environmental > Aquatic > Freshwater > Lake...
CCTCGGCGGGCGCGTAATCTTTTTTCGTCGAAGCCTTGAACCAATCGAGGATGCGCCCGACGAACGGCGAGATGAGCTGGATGCCGCCCTCCGCGCACGCGACGGCCTGCGCGAGTGAAAAGAGGAGCGTGAGATTGCAGTGGATGCCTTCCTTTTCCAGCACCTCAGCGGCCTTGATGCCCTCCCAAGTGCTCGCGATCTTGATCAGCACGCGGTCGCGCGAAATTCCGTTCTTCTCATAAAGCGCGATGAGCTGGCGGCCCTTCGCGATCGAGCCCGCGGTGTCGAAAGACAGGCGCGCATCCGTCTCCGTGCTCACGCGGCCGGGGACAATCTTCAGGATTTCGAGACCGAAATTCACGAGGATGTGATCCACCACATCATCCACCTGCTTCGCGCCGGTGAGGCCGCTGCCCTTGCGATCTGCGACTGCCTTGTCCACGAGCGGCGCATACTCCGGCTTCGAGGCGGCGGCGAGGATGAGCGAGGGATTTGTCGTCGCGTCCTGCGGCTTGTAGGCCTTCATGGATTCAAAGTCGCCCGTGTCGGCGACGACTTTGGTGAGTTGCTTGAGCTGGTCGAGTTGCGTGGTCATGGTGTGTTGAAAGAGCGCGGGTCTTTGGAAAATGGGGGTCGAGCGTATGCACATCCGGGCGGCGCGCAAACGGGAAAATCGCCGATGGGAAAATCGCCGGCGTGATTTTCAAAAGCTACGCAATCCCGGACTCGGCGCGCAGCTTGTCGAAGGCGTCCCATTCATTCGCGTAGAACGGATACTCCACCGTGGTGCTGTGCGGCTTGTGGCGGAAATGTTTGTAGGCCCACAGCCACAGGCCGGGCTCGCGACGGAGGCTCGGCTCAAAGTGATCCCAGCATGCCTGCGCGATTTCGCGGAGTGTGGCGGCAGGCGGGCATTCGAGGATGGTCAGACGCGCTTCGCACGAGCCGTCGCGCTGCGGAACCGTGTCCACGCAGGCGATGATCGCATCGGCACGCTGGGCGAGCACCGCGTGGAGGATGCTCGCGCTCATTTCCATGCCAAACGCGCGCACGATGGTCGCGGCCTGCGAAGGGGCGACACTCAGGTCGCAGAGGAATGCCGCGCGCCCCCCGCGCTTGACCGTGCGCAACATGCGCAGCATCGAGTTTTCCTGCGGGATGATCGTCTGGCCGGTCACTTCGCGCAGGGACTTGAAGACGGCGTCGAGCCCCGGGTTCTTGAAATTCTCCGCGACCGCGATCGCGCCGGGGCCGCCCAAGCCGCACGCGAGGCTCGACCATTCCCAGTTTGCGGCGTGCAGCGAGACGTAGATGACGCCGCGTTTCTCGCGGGCCGCGCGCTCATTCAGGATTTCCCATCCGTGCAGCCGGAGGTTGTGCGTGTTCTCCGGGCGGGCGAGGGCGGGCGACCAGAAAAGGTCCACCATCGTGCGAGCAAAATTGCGGTAGCTCGCGTGGATGATCTCGCGCTTCTGCGCGTCCGTGAGCGAAGGCCCGAGGTTCGAGCATTCCAAGTTCGCCATAGCCACGTCGCGCCCGCGGCGATCCAGCATGAATGCGACGGTGCCGAGACCGTTCGCGAGGTGGATGCAGCTCTGCCGCGTGAGGTGCGGGATCCACCATGCGAGCAACCGCAAGAGGGCGGTCTCGATGAAGTGGCGGATCTTTTTGAAAGGAGACATGCGGCGGGAAAGTGAGTGCTCAGTGCTCAGTTGTCAGTGCTCAGAGCGCGGACTCCGGGCATCGGTTGCCGTATGGGAAATGAACGCGCGAACATTTTCACGCGACTGAATACTGATTTACTGAGAACTGAGAACTGAGAACTGAGAACTGAGAACTGAGAACTGAGAACTGAGAACTGAGAACTGAGAACTGAGAACTGAGAACTGAGAACTGAGAACTGAACCACATGGACACCGCCGACATCCTCGCCATCGCACGCCGCATCCTCGCGCAGCCCACCGCGCCCTTCCACGAGGACGCCGTGAGGCGTGAAATCCGCGCACTGCTGGCGGACTGCCCGCACGTCGCGCTCACCGAGGATCGCTTCGGTAATCTCCTCGCACACTACCGGCGCGGGAAAGCCGCCGCGCGCCTCGCTTTCGCCGCGCACATGGATCACCCCGCGTATGTCGGGCGCGAATTCCTCGGCGGCGTGCCCGGGCGCTATTTGAAAAAGAAGCCCGCGACGAAAAAATTCGGCGCATTCCGAATGTGGGATCTCCCCGCGTGCGAAATCCGCGCGGGCCGCATCCGTTCGCGTGTGTGCGACGACCTCATCGGCTGCACGGCCATCGTCGCGATGCTCCGCGAACTCGAGCGCACCGGCGCGGAGTGCGCCGCGTGGGGGCTTTTCACCCGCGCCGAGGAGGTCGGGTTCGTCGGCGCGATCGAGCTGGCAAAAAGCGGGCTCCTTCCAAAATCCGTCACCGTCGTCTCGCTCGAGACGAGCAGCGTGAAAGGCGGCCCGGTGAAAATCGGCGCAGGCCCCATCATCCGCGTCGGCGACCGCACGAGCGTATTCGACTCCGCCGGCACCGCGCTGCTTCAGGCCGCCGCGAAAGCCGCGGGCATCACGCATCAGCGCGCGCTCATGCAGGGCGGCACCTGCGAGGCTACCGCTTATGCGCTCTACGGCTACCGCACCGCCGCGATGTGCGTCGCGCTCGGGAACTACCACAACTGCGGCCCCGGCGACCGCATCGCGCCGGAATACGTGAGCGTCACCGACACCCTCGGCATGGCGCGCCTCTGCGCCGCAGCCGCGACCGCAGCCGACACCCACCCGCACCGCGGCCTCCGCAAATCGCTGGAGAAACGCCTCGCCGACCACCGCCGCTTTTTCCGAAAGCTCGAAAAGTGATCCCTCATTTAGAACTGCGGCAAACGCGACGGGCACGGTGAAAAAGCCATCGCCGCGTTCTCCGTGCATGCTGCGGTTCAATCCTTCGCCTTCGCCCAAAGACGGACCTATGAAAAGATTTCCCTTGCGTTCCTGGGAATCGGGTGTCTTATCCACCTCGCAAGTTCAGAGCCCCTTTGGGCGTTGGTAGATTGCTAGTTGTGTTAGTAGCGCGGTGCAAATCGCGAGCTTCCTTTGGCAGTTTGAAATCCGATCCTCGGAAACAGCCGCAGAAAGACTCCGCAAGTTGCAGAAAACAAACACATGTCAAATAGCAAACTCTACGTGGGCAATCTCTCTTTTGAGACCCTCGAAATCGAACTTGAAGACCTCTTCAAGCAGGCCGGAACCGTCACGGAAGCAGCCCTCATGCAGGATCGCATGACCGGCAAATCCCGCGGTTTCGCCTTCGTCACCATGGGCACCGCCGATGAAGCCAAGAAGGCCATCGAGATGTTCAATGGCAAGCAGATCGGCGGACGCGCCCTCACCGTCAACGAAGCACGCCCGCGTGAAGCAGGCGGCGGCGGCGGCGGTGGTGGCGGCGGCGGACAGCGCCGCTCCTTCGGCGGCGGTGGTGGTGGCGGCGGTGGCCGTCGCGATTACCAGCGCTACTAAGCTGGCCTCACAAGGCCGCGCCTGACGCGGGAAATCCCACGTTAAAAACATTCAAAGACGCCCCGGTGGAAACGCCGGGGCGTTTTTCTTTTGCGGGAAAGTTGCGCCTCGGGATGCAGTCGATTTTATATGACGTCACGTCTCGCAGGCTTGCCTTCCCCACCGATCTGCCGCTGTCCTCCCCGCGCATGAAACTCATCTCTTGGAATGTGAATGGCATCCGCGCAGCGCTGAAAAAGGGGTTTCTCGATTTCGTGGCGGCGGAGAAGGCGGACATCGTGTGCGTACAGGAGACGAAGGCTTCGCCGGAGGTCGTCGAGGTCGAGTGGCCGGCGGGCTACGGAGCGCATTGGAATTGGGCGGAGAAGAAGGGCTACTCGGGGACGCTCATCCTCAGCCGCACCGAGCCGCTGGCCGTGACGCGAGGCATCGGCATGGCCGAGCACGACCGCGAGGGACGTGTGCTCACGGCGGAATTTGCGGATTTTTTTCTCGTGAATGTGTATGTGCCGAATTCGCAGCGGGAATTGACGCGGCTGGACTACCGGCAGCAATGGGATCGCGATTTTCTGAAGCACCTCCAGGCGCTGGAACGCACGAAGCCGGTGATTTTCTGCGGCGACCTGAACGTGGCGCACACGGAGATCGATCTCGCACGGCCGAAGGACAACGTGCGCAACCACGGCTTCACGATCGAGGAGCGCACGGGGTTCGGCGCGCTGGTGGAGGCGGGCTTCGTGGACACGTTCCGCGAGTTCGAGAAGGGCGGGGGGCACTACACCTGGTGGAGCCAGATGAACAACGCGCGCGCCCGGAACATCGGCTGGCGGATTGATTACTTCCTCACCTCGTCGGCGCTGCGCGCGCGCCTGAAGTCGGCGCGCATCTATCCGCACATCACCGGCTCGGACCACTGCCCGGTGGGCTTGGAGCTGAAGAAAAAGTAGCACACAAGCTGTTGGCAAAGGAAGGCGCGCGTTTCGAGAACCGCTACCGCACCTATCGCAAGCTGATCGATCAAAACCCGAACCGCGATTTTCTCAGCGACTACCAGCAGGAATCCATGCTGCGCTCGATGGACAACGCGCAGCGTCTGCTCGCATCGAAGGAACGCGACGCATTTGACATCACGCTGGAGCCGAAGGAGCGCGCGGAAAATTACGACACGAGCTGCTTCGGTCGCGGCTGCCTGCTCGCGCGGCGGCTCGTCGAATCGGGTGCGCGCTTCGTCGAGGCCACGACGGAATACGTGCCGTTCCTAAATTGGGACACGCAGAACAACGGCCATGTGACGCTGGAGCGGATGCACAAGGAAATTGATGCGCCCATCGCGCGGCATGCTGGACCGCACGCTGGTGATCATCGCGAGCGAATTTTCGCGCGACATGCTCGTCGAGGGCACCGTCGGCTCCACGGCAAAAGTGGGCGGGGACATGCACGAAGGCGAGACGATGAACGAGCCGAAGCACTACGGCCTGCACCGGCATTTCACTGGCGGATCGTCGGCGGTGATGTTTGGCGCCGGCATGAAGCGCGGCTTCGTCTTCGGCGAGACTGCGACGGAGCGCCCGCTCATGGCGATCAAGGATCCGGTGAACGTCACCGAGATGCACGCGATGATTTTCACCGCGATGGGCATCAGCCCGAAGACCGTCTTCGACATCGAGAACCGCCCCTTCTATGCGACGCGGGACGGGCTCGGGACACCGGTGAAGGCGCTCTTCGCGTAGGAGCTTATCCGACAACGGAACACAGCCTTCCATGCTGTGTGGCTCGCGGGCATCCTGTCTGCGGAGACCGGGGTCTGCAGGCTGGAAGCCTGCCGGCCGCACAGCCAGGATGCCTGTGTTCCGCGCCGCCCTACTTCAGCGGGCGGATGGAGAGGTCCTTGTAAAACGTGGTGCTCTTCGGATCGTGGCCTTGCAGCGCGATGGTGCCTTCGCCGATCGAGCGGCCGGGCATTCCCTTCGGCGGCTCCCAGCCTTCGGGCTGCGTCCAGTCGGTCGTCACCTTGCCGTCAATTTTGATCACGACGTGCTTGCCCTCGACCTTGATCTCGTAGTCGCACCACACGTTGTCCTTGTTCGGCGCGTTGTCGAGGACGTCGGCCACGGAGTAGAGGCCGCCGGTCTTTTTGCGGTCGCCGTGGGTCGCGTTCACCTGGCACTCGAAGCCTTTCGACAGCCAGCCCTTTTCTTCGAAGTTCGTGTGAAAATAGATCCCGGAATTCGATCCCGGCGTCGTCATCATCTTCGCCTTGAACTCGAAGTTCTTGAACTTCGCATCGCCCGTCGGCCCGACGTAGAAGATGTGCGCGCGCCCGCCGCTGACCTTCAGCTTGCCGTCCTCCACGGTGAAGACAGTCGTCTTTTCATCTGGCTTGTCCTCGGTGGAGGCGTTGGATTTCCAGCCGGTGAGATCCTTGCCATTGAACATGGAGACCCAGCCTTCCTCCGCGTGGAGCGCGGGCAGTGTGGCGGTGGTGAGGGCGGCGAGGAGGGAGAGTGCGGAGAGTTTCATCGGTGCGGAATCTGACCGCCGGAGCGGCGATGTCGAAGCAGAAAAAGGTGTCGTTTCTTTTTGCGCGGAACGGTGCCGCGGCGGCGTGAGGAATTCAAGCGGATGAATTGACAGCGGATGAATTGACAGCACTCCCGTCGGCGAATAGTGCGCCCCTGGCAAATCACCATCAATATGACCACACTCCGGCGCTTCCTCGGTATTTCACTTATCCTCGTTTCGGCAGTCACATTCTCGGGCTGCAAGCATCACTACAAAGGGTACTATCGACACTACTGGAGGCTCCCATCGCAAGCGAGCCGATCCAACACGACCAACACGATTCAAAACACGACCAACGTGTCGCGTCCCTCCTACCAGCCCGATCCCTTCTACGCACAGCAGGCTGCGAAGCGCGAGGCGAACCTGCGCGCGGTGCAGCAGCAGCAAACCAAGAACGACATGTATAACTACCAGCACGGCTACACGAACAAGCTGCCGCGTTGATCGCCTGCCCGAAGGCGAAGCATCACTTCGCCTTCGGCGCGATGCAATAGACCGTGCTCTGCGAGCGCGCGAACCACTGGCCTTGGATCGGGCTCAGGCTGGCGCGGAAAATCTCGTCGTTCGCGGAGTCCACCTTGTTGCGTGAGACGATCTCCATCGTCTTGCCGGGTTTCACCACGATGACCTCGCCATTTTCCATCTGGAAATAGACGAGCCCGTTCACGACCGTCGGTGATGTGGAGACCGCCGAGCCGAGGCGCTCGGAGAAATGGATCGCGCCCGTCTTTGTGTCGTAGCTCGAGAGCATGCCGGATAGGCTGGAGATGAGCACGAATTCGCCGACCACCGCGGGCGTCGGGAGATCGCGACCACCGACGCGCTTGGCATTCCACACGCGGTTCGTCTCGCTCACGTCGCCGCTGCCGCCGGGCTTCACCACGTACGTGTTACCGGGCTGGCCGCTCACCACGTAGAGCAGGCCGTGGTCGAGCACCGGGATCGGCTCGCCGCGTCCCGCGTAGGCTTTGCAAAACCACAGATCCTTGCCGGTCGCGGGATCGTAGGCGTTCACACCGGCCTCGCCGTTCAGAATCAGTTCGCGGCGCGCGCCGGCACTGATGATCACCGGGGTGGACCAGCCGCCCTTCGGCTTGTCCTCGCGCTTCGCAGTCCACACGGGTGCGCCGGTCGTCTTGTCGAGGGCGACGAGCGATGATGCGCCCTCGGCGTCGCAGTTTTGGATCACGATTTTGCCATCAATGATCGGCGACGCGCCGATGCCCCACGTACCGGGAAATTCGCCGAGATTGCGCTGCCACAGCGGCTTTCCGTCCATGGAAAAACAATGAATTCCGCCCGGCCCGAAGAACGCGATCACGCGCTCGCCGTCGGTCACGCACGTCGGTGTCGCCCAAGTGTTCATCTTGTGAATCTGCTCCTGCTTTGCGCTCGCGACATCGCGTTCCCAGAGCACCTTGCCGGTCTTGCGGTCGAGGCAATGCACCCAGCGTTTCGCGCCTTTGTCCGTCGCGCTCGTCACGAAAATCTTGTCGCCCCAATTCACGACAGACGACTGGCCCTCGCCCTTGAGCTTCGCTTTCCACACGACGGCGGAAGCGTCCCACTTCGTCGCCATCGCGGCTTCTGCCGAGCGGCCGTTGCCCTCGGGCCCGCCGAAGCGCGGCCAGTTTTCCTCGGCGCAGATTTTCGTGAATGCGCCGCAGGTGGCGAAAAGTGCGAGCGAGATTTGCAGGGAGGATTTCATGGGAGCGCGGGAATGGATGTTTAGTCTGGCAAACTTCATGACCCGGCACGGCGCTCTTTCCGAGGAGGAAAGTCGCGCGTAAAAAATCGCCGGGAAACGCTCTTGGCGCACCGCGTGCATCGCCTACCGTACGCGCACCCACCATGAAAACACTCGCCGCCGTCCTGCGTGAACGCGGGCTGCCTGCGCCTTACGCGCAGAGCAAGCCGCTCAGCATCGAGGAACTCGATCTCGATCCGCCAGGGCCCGGCGAAGTCCTCGTGCAGATGGCCGCGGCGGGGCTGTGCCATTCGGATTTGTCGGTGATCAATGGCACGCGTCTGTGGCCGTTGCCGCTCGTGCTCGGCCACGAGGCGTGCGGGCATGTGCGCGAACTCGGCGAGGGCGTGACCGATCTGCGTCCGGGCGATCCCGTGGTGTTTTCATTTCTCCCGTCGTGCGGACACTGCCCGATGTGCGTGGCTGGCCGCGCCGCGCTCTGCGAACCGGGCGTCGCCGCGAACCGCGCGGGCAAACTTCTGCGCGGCACCGTGCGTTTTCAAAAGCCCGGCGCGGAACGCGTGAACCATCATTCGGGCGTCGCGGGCTACTCGCAGTTCAGCGTCGTCGCGCGGGAGTCGGTGGTGAAAATTGACGCGGACATCCCGATGGAGACCGCCGTGCTTTTCGGCTGCGCGATCATGACGGGCGTGGGCGCAGTCGTGAACACGGCGCGCGTCGCCGCGGGTACTTCGGTCGCCGTCTTCGGCGCAGGCGGCGTGGGCCTGAGCACGATCATGGGCGCAAAGGCCGTAGGCGCGTTCCCAATCATCGCAGTGGATCGCCTCGAATCGAAACTCGCACTCGCGAAGCAGTGTGGCGCGACGCACACGGTCAATTCCACAAGCACGGATCCCGCGGCAGCGATCCGCGAGATCACACGGGGCGGAGCGGAGACGGCATTCGAGGCGGTCGGGCATGAAGATGTGATCGCGCAGGGATTCGCCGCGACGCGGCGCGGCGGGCGCACGGTGTGCATCGGCCTCACGCATCCCGATCGGATGCTCACCATTCCCGCGCTCGCGATCACCGCCGAGGAGCGCACGCTCATGGGAAGCTACATGGGTTCATGCGTCCCGCAGCGCGACATCCCGCGTTTCATCGCGATGTATCGCGCCGGGCTGCTGCCGGTGGATCTGCTGCGCACGTCCATCATTTCCCTCGGCGAGGTGAACGCAGCCTTCGACCTCCTCGAAAGTGGCGAAGTCGCGCGGCAGGTGATCCGGTTCTGAGGCGAACGTTGGACGTTAGATATTGGACGTTAAACGTTGAGCCCGCCGCAGGCGCCGTCCGGTTGCGCGTGAGCGTCACGATTCCGATCGGTCCGCTGCGCGGGGCTGAACGTTCAACTTTTAACGCTCAACGTTTAACATTTAACGAAAGCGCGAACGCGAAATCAGAACCCCGGCGATTTTACGTGCCGACTGCCCGCGGATGGTGTGCATTCCCCGCCCGCAAAAAATGCTGACCATTTCCGCCATCTCAAAATCCTTCTCGGGCCGCGTGCTTTTCGAAGGTGCCTCGCTGCAGGTGAACCGCGGGGATCGCATCGGGCTCGTCGGGGCGAACGGCGCGGGGAAGTCCACACTGTTCTCGATCATTCTCGGCGAGGATTCGCCGGATGAAGGGCGCATCTCGATGGAGCGCGGGATTACGTTCGGCTTTCTCCCGCAGGAGAGCGCGCCGGTGGGCGGCGAGACGGTGATCGATCTCGCGACGGGCGTGACGCCCGAGCTGGTGAAGGCGCGCGAGACAATGCGCCGCTGCGAGGCCGAAGGAGACACGGAGAGCGACGAATACCACGAGGCGGTCGGCGATTTTGCGGAGAATGACGGGCACTCAATCACGGCGAAGGCGAAGCGGATTCTCTCGGGGCTGGCGTTCCGCGAGAAGGATGTGGACCGCCCGGCGGCGGCGCTGAGCGGCGGCTGGATCATGCGCGCGCACCTCGCGCGGCTGCTCACGCAGGAGCCGGATCTGCTGCTGCTCGACGAGCCGACGAACCATCTCGATCTCGAATCGCTCGTGTGGTTCCGCGAATACCTGCGCGGCTACCCCGGCGCGATCGTGATGATTTCGCACGATCGCGATTTTCTGAACCAGCTCGTGCGCGACATCGTGGAGATCGCGCGCTGCAAGCTGCACCGCTACCGCGGGAATTTCGACGCCTACCTCGCCGAGAAGGCCGCGCGCGACGTGCAGCACGCGGCGGCCTACGCCAACCAGCAGCGCGAGATCGAGCGGCTGCAGGATTTCGTGGATCGCTTCCGCGCCAAGGCGAGCAAGGCGTCGCAGGCGCAGAGCAAGCTGAAGCAGATCGAGCGCATGGACCTCATCGAGGCGCCGCCGGATGCGGATGCGCGCGTGAGGTTCAGCTTCCCGCAGCCGCAGCGCAGCGGGCACCGCGTGATCACGCTCAAGGATGTGGACTTCGCGTATAACAAAAGCGCCGACGGCAGTGGCGGACTCACCGTTTACACCGGGCTGAATTTTGAGGCGGAGCGCAGCCAGCGCACCGTGCTCGTGGGGCCGAACGGCGCAGGCAAATCCACGCTGATCAAGCTCCTCGCCGGCATCCTCGAACCGCAGCGCGGCGAGAAGATTCTCGGGCACAATGTGCGCGCGGGATACTTCGCGCAGAATCGCGTGGAGCAGCTCAACATGCGGCAGACCGTGCTGGAGGCTGCGCAGGATTTGGCGTCGCGCCCTGGCGAGCAGGTCGCGCGCACGGTGCTGGGTTCGTTCCTTTTTCGCGGTGACGATGTGTTCAAGCCGGTCGCCGTCCTTTCCGGCGGAGAAAAGTCGCGTCTCGCGCTCGCGCGGCTGCTGCTCGATCCGCCGAACCTCATCCTCATGGACGAGCCGACGACGCACCTCGACATCCCGAGCATCGATGCGCTCATCGGCGCGCTGGAGCAATACGAAGGCACGGTCATCTTCATCAGCCACGACGTGCATTTCATCCGCCGCGTCGCGAGCACCGTGCTGCACATCAGCGCCGGCCAACTCACGCCATACGCGGGCGACTACCAGTATTACCTCGATAAAACGCGCGCGACTTCCGCGAAGGAGGCGCTCGTGGCCGGCGAACAGCTTCATGATTTCCAGCCCGTCGCCGCCGCGGCAGCAAAACCGAAGGGACCGGGCCTGAAGGAAATCAAGGAACGCGAACGCGCCGCCGCCAACGAACGCAAAGCCGCCGCGCAGGCGAAGCGCGACCGGGAAAAGCGCGTGGTCGAACTCGAACAGCAAGTCGCCCAAATGGAGAGCCGTCAGCGCGAACTGACCCAGCTTTTGCAAAATCCGCTCGTGCATGCGCCGGGCGGGACCGCGCCGGATCTTTCGCGCGAACTCACCGAACTCACGAGGAAACTCTACGTGGCCAATTCCGAGTGGGAGCGCGAACTGGCGCTGCTGGAAGGGCCCGCAACGTAGGAAGTTTTATCCGCAGATTTCGCAGATGCGCGCAGATTCTCTTCTTTGCGAAAATCTGCGCAATCTGCGGATGCCCTGAATTACTCCACGAATTCCAGCGCACCGAGCGGCGGCACGAAGCCGAGCTGCTCGCCGCGTCCGAGGAATTCGCGGATCGCGGCTCGGCCGGTGTTGCCGTAGTCGAGCGTGTAGTCGTTCACGTACATGCCGATGAATTTGTCCGCGAGCGTCGTGTCCATGTCGCGCGCGAGCGGCATGGCGTGCGCGACTCCGGCGGCGCGGTGGTCGAGTCCGTAGCGGATGCTCTCGAAGAGGATGCGGTTGATCTCTGAGCGGTCGGCGGGCGCGATGTCCTTGCGGATGACGTTGCCGCCGAGCGGGAGCGGGTAGCCGGTCTCGGTCTTCCACCACGCGCCGAGGTCGAGCACGAGGTCGAAGCCGTCGCGCGCATACGTGAGCTGGCCTTCGTGGATGATGAGGCCGACGTCCGCATTTCCCTCCTCGATGAAGCTGAAGATTTTGTCGAACGGCACGACGACGTGCATGGGCTCGGTGTAGAGGAAGAGTTTCAGCGCGAGGAAGGCGCTCGTCATTTTCCCCGGCACGGCGATGCGCTGATGGCCGAGCCAGTCGCGGATCGCGGTGAAGTCGGTGAGATCCGGCAGCGCCTTGCCGCGCTTCACGATCAGCATCGGGCCGTAGCCGTCGCCCATGCTCGCTCCGCACGGGAGCAGCGCGTATTTGTCCGCGACGTGTGCGTAGGCGTGGATGCTGATGGCCGAGATGTGCAGTTCGCCGCGTGTGGCGCGTTCGTTCAGCGTCTGGATGTCCTGAAGGATGTGCTGGAACTTCCAGCAGCCCGTGGAGATTTTCCCCTCGGCGAGCGCGAAGAACATGAAGGCGTCGTCCGGATCGGGCGAGTGGCCGAGTGTGAGCAGATTCATGAACCGAACAGTGCTGGCCCACGTAGCATCATGGCGAGCCGAGAAAACTTTTGTAAAAATGCTTGTGAAGGCGGGACATGTGGTTATCCGTTACCACATGACTTACACACTCACACGAACGAGCATGGCCCTCGACGGGTGGACGCTCCGCGCCTTGAAAGAACTCGCCGCCAAATGGGACGTATCGAAAGCGGAAGTGATGCGGCGTGCCGTGAAGCGTGCCAAAGAAGACGCCGATCGCGAAGCTGCCCTGCCCAAGCCGCTCGAAGCCCTCGATTGGCTGCACGATGGCGGCGGTCTCACTGTGAAAGAGGCTGCGGCTCACCGCGAGCAGGTGCGCGCGGAACGCCTCGCCAAGAAATACTGGTGGGAAGCATGACGCTACATCTCGACACCAACCTGCTCATTGATCTCGTCACCGCCGGATCGCCGCACATCGCGGTGGTGCGGCGGTGGCTTGCAGATGGGGAAAAGCTCGGCGTCTCCGCGATTGCGTGGTCGGAGTTTTGCAACGGCCCGCTCAGCAAGGAGCAGAAGGACGCCATTTTCGCCGTGGTCGAGCAACGTGTGAGCGACTTCACCTGGCGACAGGCGGAAGAGGCGTCGCGGCTGTTTCATCGCACGGGCAGGCGTCGCGGCTCGCACGCCGACTGCATGATCGCGGCGAGCGCGATGGCGCACCACGTGCCGGTGGCCACGCGCAACATTCGCGACTTTGAGCGCTTTGTTCCGTTCGGCCTAAAACTGCGCGCGGTGCCGACCTAGCTTTTCCACTGCGCGCCGAGCGCGTGCCCGAGCCACACGCCGAGCAGGCAGAGGACGAGCGAGAGGGCGATGTTTGCGAGTGCGAGTGGTGCGCTGCCTTTTTGCAAAAGCTCCAGCGTCTGCAAACTGAAGGTGGAAAACGTCGTGTAGCCGCCCATGACGCCGACCATGAGAAAGTAGCGGTCGAATTCGCCGGGGCCGTTTTCGCGCAGATTGCCGAGCAGGCCGATGAGGAAGCAGCCGGTGACATTCACAAACAGCGTGCCCCAGAACGGCGCGCCGGCCTTGTGCCCGATGACGCTGCCGAGCCAGAATCGCAGTACGCTGCCGGTCGCGCCGCCGAGTGCGACCTGGACGTATGTGGTGAACGTGCCCTGCGTCATTTCGCCATCAGCCCGCGCGCCTTCAGCCAGAGTTCGAGACGTCCGGGGAAATCGCCCGGCGCCTGCGTTTCATTCGCGCGCATGCCGAAGCCGTGTCCGCCCGTCGAGTAGATGTGCAGCTCGGCGGAGACCTTCGCTTTTCGCAGCGCGAGGAAGGCGAGCGTGCTGCCTTCGGCAAGCGAAGCGGGATCGTCGTAGGCCTGCGCG
>Ga0209086_10002765_pt1 | contig 13558 bp, 18 predicted proteins | sample M_130207_XF_Meta_FD_187312 | JGI IMG/M metagenome (GOLD analysis project Ga0209086, IMG submission 187312) | Freshwater microbial communities from Lake Montjoie, Canada to study carbon cycling - M_130207_XF_MetaG (SPAdes) (version 2) | ecosystem: Environmental > Aquatic > Freshwater > Lake...
GATTCAGGTTACAGAGGCCCAATTATAGGTGCATTTGATGTAATAAATTATGAAAAAAATTATTATTGTAATAAAGGTGAAAGATTGTTACAAATATGTGGTCCAAATTTGTTGCCAATATATGTAGAAGTTGTTGAAAATTTGGGCGAAAATACGATTAGAGGTGAAGGTGGTTTTGGTTCAACTGGATTATAAACTTTTTCTCATTTACAATGCAGATTATATACATTAAAATATAAAATCAATCATAAATTATCAAATATCAATCATAAATTATCAAATATCAATCATAAATTATCAAATATATAATTTATAATATAAAATCTATGAAACAGTCTTTTGAGATTTATTAAGTGCAACTTTCCAATACCAAGGAAACTGATATACAATTTTAATATCTTTATCAGAATATAGTCTTTCCTTAATAAATGTAGCATTTTCATTATTTAACCAATATTTAAAATAAATGAGTGCTCGTTTAGTTGGTATACCTTTTGCATTTTTTTTTTCAATAATATCAATATGACATAAATTACCTATATTTAATTTTATAAAAGCATCATATATTTCTTTATATCCAACATCATTTATTAGTCTAGGAATGCATAAACTAAATCTAGAATTAGATTTAGATTTAGATTTAGAATTAGATTTTGTTTGTGTTTGCATTATATTATTATTAATTAAAAGAAATAACAATATATTATTTTGATTCAATTTTTTACAAAAAGTAACAATAAAATTAAGTTAAAGACAAAAGTAATAAATAATTAAATAATTAAATGGAGTATAAAACAATAGAAAAATATTATCTAGAAAAGGTAAATGATTATAATTATAGTATAAAGATAATTTCAAACAATGATGATTATAAAGAAATAATAAATAGTATATTTTTAAAAATGGTAAAAGGTTTCAAAGATGAAAATGCAGTATTTTTTAGTGCTGAAAAGGTAGAACATTTAGAGTATTATTTAAAAAAACATAAATATTATTTATCAGAGCAATTGTGTATTAAGTTAGTAGATGATATAAGTAAGCAAATAAATTATTATATAAAAAATGGTGTAAGTATTTATGGTCTAGATTTAGACGATATAATAGTAATAAATGATAATATATTTTTAATAGTTAGTAGTGAGTATATGTTAGATTTACATAATAAAAAAAGTATGAATGTATATTTTCCGTTAAAAAGGCCATATTTTGGAAATCCAGAAATATATGCAATAAATAATCTGCCATCCCAGTTAAATATAAAATCATTGTATTATAGTGTAGGCGTTCTTGTAACATTTTGTGTATTAAATAACTATTTGTTAGTTGGTAATGAAATAAAATGTAATGAAACAATAAAAAATAGTCTGGAACCTATAAAAGGTAGAAAACTGTATTGGTTTTTATTAAGATGTTTAGAAGATGATGTAAATAAACGTGTTATGTTGTTAATATAATTGCAAAAAATAAAAACAAAATAAAAACAAAATAAAAACTAATAAAATAAAAAGTAATTCATTTTTTAATATTAATATAAAATATATGTCTCTTGCCACATTTAAAAAAAAATCAATAAATAGTGCTTCAAGCGCAACAAGTATTTCAGGAAAAAAAACAGACAAGTCTTGGAACTATCAAGGTCCATATGGTCGTAAGGGTAGTTTATCATCCACTATTTTTTTAGAAAGTTTGAGAAGTATGTCATCGCCTGATAAAGAAAACGCGGGGTTTTCAATAAATGGAACACATAACAACAATGTGTATGTAGGTACAAGTATGAGATTTAGTAAATCAGGTACGCCATTTCGTGGTCAATATCCAATAGGAAATGGTGGTACAAGAGGTAGATATCCATCAAATCCTTCAACTATATTGTATAATATGCCAGAAGTGAAGGCAGAAATTGAAGGAAATAATGCATATGTAAAATCATCTGTGTTATCTACCAAAGGTATGTTGGAAAGACGTTATCGATGGATTAATTCTGGTACATATCCAAATTATTGGGTTCAGCCAGTGTATACAGGAAACCAGACGGATAGTTCAAGTCAAGGATTATATATTCAAAGCAAAGCTGCTGCAAATGATTGTCACTATGATGTTAATAATACGGAGCAATATGTGAATTACTATGTAAGATGTGGTCCAAATGGTTGTAGAACAACTCCAGCAGATGGATATAAGATGGTATTGCAGCAATCAAATGCGCCTTATACAAAAACAATACATAAGCCAAAAGATTCCAGTGCACATACATTGCGTATACAGCGTAAATGTCAAGACCCAGTTGGTCCCCAGAAGCCATTTCCTTATCGTGTGCAAACAGGTACAGGTGTGTTACGTGGTGGTATTAATGTATCGAGTGTTGCAAGCGCGTGTAATAATGGTCCAATATATCTTGCGCCTCCAGAATGGTATACAAAGTATCCTAATCCTAATATAAATCCAAATGTAAACCCAAATATAGACCCTAATACAAATACATATAAACAAGAAGTAATAGATAGAGCTATAAAAAATTATGTAGATGTATTTTTGGAAGGAAAGACACATTAATGAAGTGTATTCTATAAAAATATTTTACACATTTTATGATATTTAGTACAATATAAAGTGAAACGCCGATTATTTATTAAGTTATTTGTTTTATTTCTTTGTTTTTCTAGTTTTCTTTGTTTTTCTAGTTTTCTTTGTTTTTCTAGTTTTCCTTGTTTTTCCTCCTCTTATATATTGATTTTCTTGAACGGCTGTTTTTATGTCGGCGTTCATATCGTGTGTTAAATCTGAACAATAAGCAATTGAGTCGCCTTTACAAACAGGACAAATTAAAATATCGTCGCTTAATAATCTATTGTTGAGTTTTCGCTTATGGTTCCACTCTATTTCACAAGTTCCGTGAATTTTTTGTTTACATGTCATACATTGGTAACAGTTCATACGATTTTGTCCAACTGGGTTAAAACAGATAGGACAATCATTTTTACCAATTTCTTGGGATTGGGAAGACATTATATTATATTATAATATATTTTAATGCAATATTATTATATAAATGTTATGTGAATATAAAGATATATTTGGTAAAGTAAAAGAAGGTGTACATTCTTATAGAATATTTAATATAGCAATAGTAGATGTACTATTTACAATATTAGCAGCAGTTTTTATAAATTTCTTTATGCCAAAATACAATATTATCTATATTTTAATTTGTTTATTTATTTTGGGAATTATTGCACATCGTATATTTTGTGTTAGAACAACTGTTGATAAATTATTATTTACATGAAAATAAATATGAAAATAAAAGTATTTTTATATTTATTGCAATAATATAATATCAACTATTCTGCTGTTAAAAATGGGATAATTATTAGTATCATGAAAATACTTGTTTGATAATAAAAAAATCCATGATGAAAAATGTGAATATGGTGAATAACCCAATAAGTTACAATATTTTGATATAAATATTAAATCGGCTACTGACTCTAATACATCATTGTATTTTCTATCTACATCTACTTTGTTATATTCAAGTATTTCATTATTATTGTTTTTAATGCTATTTATTTTTTGTGTCATCTTGTTAATTTCATTTTCATAACCATTTATGCCTAGTATTTTGATTAAATCACCATTTCTAAAATGAATTACATTTTTTTCGAGACCGTATTTGTTGATTTTATCATTAACTATTGTGTTAATTGTATCTTTAAATATGAATAAATTAAAAATATTTATGCAATAAGTTTTTGGTACAAATTCAAATATATTAAATGATACTGATACTATAAATTTATGATTATTCCATTCTTCAATTTTATCCCATCTAGTTCTTTCATTTACGCTAGTTGTTGCCCACAATTCTATATTTCTGTATTTTGGAAAAATATTATTGTAATATTGTTCTGATGATAAAATCCATTTATATTGTGTCATATCAATTATATCTTCTATGCCTATATTGCAATGATTATTTTTTCTCCAATCAAGATATATATTTGATTGTGGATATTTATCATGAATGTAAAACATATTCATTATGTTACACAATCTGTTTCCAAAACCTTGTATACATCTAAAAACCAGATGTTGTTCATTCATTATACAATATATAATATTTTAGTTTATTTTGTACTTCAGTAAAATAAACGAACAAATAAAAATCGAAAACAATATTAATAAAAGAAGATTAAAAAAATGGATAAAAAGGAAAAAATAAATACAATGGAAAAAAGAAATAAAAAAAACGAAAAATTCTTGTGTCTATTTTCTGATTCCCGCAATTCACTATTTTCTTCATTTAATCTTACAATGTCATTTTTAGTGGCCTGATAATCATTTTGTAAATAACCAATAATTTGATTTAGTTCACTATTTTTTTTGGTTAATCTGTTAATAATAGTTCTGATTTTATTGGGTTTACTTTTAATAGGTCTAGAAATAGTCATATTATATGTTAGTTTATACTCTATTATAATAACAAATATTTAAGTCAATTTTCAAATATATTATTTACATCATCATCCTTTAAGTATGTTTATGCTAATTAATATATTTGTAAAAGCTACTTAAAGAAATGCAACCATTCATCTTCTTCAAATTTATGTATACTTTTGTTTCTTACATTTTTTTAATTTACTACAAAGTGGAATTCTTACTGTAAAAACATAAAAACATAAAAACATAAAAACATAAAAACATAAAAACATAAAAACATAAAAACATAAAAACATAAAAACATAAAAAAATAAAAACATAAAAACATAAAAACATAAAAACATATATAACATAATGCTAATATCAACATCAACACCGCAATTATTTTATGTAGATAATATAATTTATTATATACATGATTATATAAAAGATGACAATAATCTATTAAATTGCAATAAATATTTATACAATTTAAAACTTAAATATTTTAAATTAAATAAAAATTATTCTTTAAATTATTTACAGGATATTTATTTTAAAAATTTAATACATTCTAAAATAACAAATAGTAAATTACAATTAAGTTTAAATTTAAGTTTAAGTTTAAATTCAAATTTAAATTTAACTGGTTGTAATAAAATAAAAGATGAAGAAATTAAAATGCTTGGTAATCTACATACATTAAATTTAAGTTATTGTGATAAAATAACAAATGAAGGAATTAAAATGCTTGGTAATCTACATACATTAAATTTAACTTGTTGTAATAAAATAACAGATGAAGGAATAAAAATACTTGGTAATCTACATACATTAAATTTAAGTTGTTGTGATAAAATAACAGATGAAGGAATTAAAATGCTTGGTAATCTACATATGTTAAATTTAAGTTGGTGTAATAAAATAACAGATGAAGGAATAAAAATGCTTGGTAATCTACATACATTACATTTAAGTTATTGTCATAAAATAACAGATGAAGGACTTAAAATGCTTGGTAATCTACATACATTACATTTAACTTGGTGCAAAAATATAACAGATGAAGGAATTAAAATGCTTGGTAATCTACATACATTAGATTTAAGAAGTTGTAAAAATATAACAGACGAAGGAATTAAAATGCTTGGTAATCTACATACATTAGATTTGAGTTGTTGTGATAAAATAACAAATGAAGGAATTAAAATGCTTGGTAATCTACATACATTACTTTTAACTTGTTGTAATAAAATAACAGATAAAGGAATAAAAATGCTTGGTAATCTACATACATTAGATTTAACTAGTTGCAATAAAATAACAGATAAAGGAATAAAAATGCTTGGTAATCTACATACATTAGATTTAAGTTATTGTAATAAAATAACAGATAAAGGAATAAAAATGCTTGGTAATCTACATACATTAAATATAAGTTATTGTAATAAAATAACAGTTGAAGAGATTGAAAAACTTGTTAATGTTAAAAAAATAATAAGATAAGATAAAAAATTTTAATATATTTTTATTAATGTTAGTTTTATAAAAAATTGAAAATATTTTATCCAACTAACTAACAAGTATCAATTAACAATAACAAACAAAATGGGTGCATCATCAAGTATATTTGGCTATGAAACAAAAGAAAATAGTAGAATTTATAAAAATCACCCAGATTGTAAATGTATCTTTAGTTGTACGTACAATAATTTTATTGGTGACAAATTAGAATTATTGTATTGTTGCCATAATTGTTTACAAAAAATTAAAACAAAGAGTTATGATACAAGAAGATTGAATCATTTAATAGCCGAAACAAAAAATATTCCAATAAAAGAAGCAATTGAAGAATCAAACTGGTTATCAGAAAAAGATGCAATGTTGTATGCATTCAATAACAAAATAGATGTAAGAGAGTTATTAACAAATACAGATATGTTGGCTAGACATAACATTACAATCTAACCCAAAACAGAATAAACAAACCAAAATAAATTATTGTAATTTTTCTAGAAGGTGATTGAGTTGTCTAATGTGTTTAATATATTTTTCTTCAGAATCGAAACATTCATATGCAATATATCCATATTCATCATAAGGACATCTCAATGATTCTTTTTCTTCAAACTCGATTTTAAGGTCGCGTTTAATAATAGCAACAACTTGCTGTTTATTTAGACTTAGTCCAGAACCCATTTTCTCATATATTTAGTAATCTTAAGACAATTTAATAAAAAGTTTTTTAAATCAATTTTTTTACAAATACTTATTTAAGAAAATAACTTAAAGACAATCAATCAATATAATATGGTCCGAGCTTAGCTCAGTTGGTAGAGCATTAGACTGTAGAAGTTAATATTGTTATCTAATGGTCACTGGTTCGATTCCGGTAGCTCGGAATAAATTTATTTATATATTTAAATAAATATATAAATAATTTAGAATAAATTGACAAAATTATTTTTTTGTAAAAAAAAATAATATAATTATAACTTATAATGAGCACTTTAACCAATTTGTCAGGACTACAAAGCATGTATAGTATGGCCATTGCACCTAAAGTTGATGATTTACATACTCTTTCAAGAAAATATATTAATGACCCTAGCGAAAAAAATTATGCTTCTATGCAAGAGTCAGCTGATGCTGTTGTAAAGAAAAGTACTAAAAGTCGTATTGTTATCACAACACCTGATGGCACAGTTGTATATGATAGCAGCAAAGGTACATCAAACACACATGAAAATGCATCAAATAAGAAGATAAATGAAAATCATAATTCAAGAATTTCTATTATTACTGCTTGTTTAAATAATACTGGAGTTGGAATGGAAAGAAAAAAATCTACTAGTACAGGTAATTTTGAAGAGTACTTAGCAGTTCGTATTGGCAAGTCATCACTTCAAGCTAGCGGTGTTGTTAGATATTCTCTTCCTTCAACCCCACCAACTGATTAATAGAAATACTTATTTATAAAGTCAAATATTGAATAATAAACAATAGATTAACCCATAATATAGTAATAATATTTATTAACATATTATGTATAAAATTTAGTTATGTTTGTCTTTTTTTTCAATGCCATATAAGTCATAGTATTCATCATAATAGCTATTTAATTCTCCTGTATTTAAGTTAGTTGCATTATTAAAAGGGTCCATTAAATTTTTGATAAATTCATTCATTTCTTCAGGATTTGTGTATTGATTATCTCTGCAAAATAGATAATTATAAATAAAATTACCTCTTTTATCTTCAGCATCTCTTATTTCCTTATGAAACATTTGGTCAATAATAGAAAATGCGGATTTAAGCAAAATAATTTCACGCATAAGATGGCGTTTCTTTTTGAAAAGGTCAATAACAATTTTTGCAATTATTTTAATTTTGTTAGTTTCTCCTTTTTCGCAGGAATAATTATTTTCATAAATGTATTTTAAATGTGTAAAATAACGAATTTCATTTTTAATATTTGTTAAATCAGTAATAACTTTCTTTCGTTGGTCTTCAATGCGTTTAATAATAGAAAATATATTAGTATTATAGATGATAGGATATCTTAATCTAATTGTACGAGGAATAATAAATTGATTCGTTTCCTTTATTTCAGAAATCTTTTTTTCAACCTCGTCTAATTTTTCACGCATAGATGTTTCAATTGCATACTTCTTTTCACGTATTTCCATTTCTTTTTTTTCAATATTTAGGTTTGTTATATTTGTATCTTTTGTACCTTTTTCTTTCATTTGGTCTAATTCGTATTGATTATTATCTAAATCACTAAAATAGAAAAGAAGTACAGAACCTGACTTAAATTCGACGCTACTTTGAAGCTTATCATATTGATGTGATGATATTTTATGGGCTTCTGATGCGGCGTCTAGTTTTAAGTAATTTACAATTGCTAAAAGAAATCCAATAATTCCGTTTAAAGCAGATATAAAAACAGGGCCCCAAATAAAATTACTAATGTAAGACGACAAAACAGTAGCAATAGTAGAAAACAAAATAGCAGGAAGCATATAACAATTCAGATGTGTTTCGCAGTAAAATTTAGCCTCCATATAAATAATTTTGTGACCCTTAAGATAACTAGCTAAAATATCAAGAGAGCTACTATATTTGTGATTAATATCAGAATAAGCCTTATCAATTTTGTATTCAACATCTTTAAATTCTAATTTTTTAAAAGGAGGCATATTTTTAATTTTCATATTATCGAGCATATTTAGTAAATTTTCGTCTTCAGAATTGTAATCGTCGTAATAATTATTATTGCGTAAATTAACGTAATTTTCAAGGTCCTTAACGATTTTTTTCTTGTTATAAAACCCATTGTTATCAGGTCCAGAACCAATTAAAGATTCGCTTTTTGATGTATTAGTTCCTTCTTCTAATTTTTCTAGAATATTTTTTTCTTCTAATAATCTTGGAATATATTCAATATCATTAACATCTTTTAACTCTTGTATATCTTGTATATCTTGTATATCTTGTATATCTTCTATGTTTAGAGTAATTGTTTCATTATTATTCATTTATTTTATATGTATATATTATATTATGAATAAAAGCGTAAAAGGATGGTCTAAACAAAGTCCAGGAGCACACCAAAGAACAATGATGATGAAAAAATGTGGTAAAAAATGTTTTCTTGGTCCAAATAAATCATTTCCAATTTGCACAAAAAACACATGTAAAGTTAATAAAAAGGGAATAAGGGCTGCATATATGCGTGCAAGAGAATACATGACTAAGAAAGGTACAAGAAAATATAGAAATATAGCCAAAAAGGCAAAACACATGATGTAAAAATATGTATATAATAGCTCTATAACTAACTCCATAAAAAATTGATTCAAATTATTTATTTAAATTATTGTTAAATAAATAAATAACTAAATAATAATAGAATGACAAACTTAAAATCATCATCAAGTTTTTCACCCATGACATTTCGTGATTATATGCAAAAATTTTTAACATTATGTAATCAGAAAGATAATGCTGGGTGGGGATGGTTTATTGATATTGAACAACATAACAACAATAATAATAAACCGAAAACAATACTTCAAAAAATATTTAGAAGGCAACCCCATCAACCCCATCAACCCCATCAAGTAAATAATTCTCCTATTAGATATAACAGGTCATATTCTGATATAAAAACAAGCTCGGAATTTCTTTTCTTAATGGACGAAGATATAAATCCAAATACAGAACCAAATATTTATAAAAAAATAACATGCAATATGATAGGTATCATGTTTGTTATTGTTATTTATGTAATTCTGTTATAAATTGAAAAGTTTTGTGATGGAATAAATTTCATATAATGAGTATAATTCAAGGTACCGCATTGAGAATTTCCGAATAAGGAACCATTAGGATCAATATTATATATAGCATAAAATGGAGTATACTCGTCACTTGTTATAGGAATTCCATTGCATATATTGGCACAATCAACTGTATTGCAAGGTATAGCAAAACTAACATCACAAACACCGTTTAAGTCTAATTTAGAGTATTGACCCATTACAAGATTACTTTTATTAATAGGTATAACACCATTGCAATTATTAACTGATGCAGTATATTTTCCCCAATTATATGAATTTATTTTGTCATAACTTTTAGATTTTGGTAGTTTATTACATATATTTTTATTACTGCAAAATGTTCGTAAACCTTTTTTTCTGGCAATATAATCACTTTGATTTAACTGTTGTCTAATTGTACCAAACGCTGGGTTTCCTGATATAACAGATATATTTCTTGACATTTTATATAATATTACTATTTATTTTTTCTAGTTTTATTACTTTTATTAGTTTTATTATAACTATGATTTTGACTTTGACTAGTTGTATTCATAATTTTATTTAAGTTTAAATATTCAATCAATGCTATTTTAATATATTGTCTGGATACTTTGGTTGCATTTGCTAGATCTTTATAATCATCACTTTTTAGAAATTGTTCTAAACGTTTTCCTTGTGAAACAGTTTTAAAAGGTATATAAAATGTATTAGGTCCTATACCATATTTACCAGTATAGTCCATTTTAAAATCAAATGTTGGTGAAATAAAAAAAATGATAGCTTTTTTAATTCCAAAACCGACAGCAAGATTGGGATTGTTAGTATGAAGCATCTTATCCTTGGTATAAACTAACTCAAATTTTGTTCCTTTATTTTTATTAATATATTGATTCACATTTTTACCACGATTATAAACAGCACTATTTCTTTCATTTATAATATATTTTTTTATAAGAGCTTCATTATGCTGATTCCAGCATTTAATAGGATTAAGTGGTCTTGGAACAAGGGCAACTGTTATATTGCTATTACATGAATTGTTTATTATATTTGTTGTATTTGCATTTGTATTTGACTCTTTCTGTAAAATAAAATAGCACATATCTTGTTGAATTGTTGGAAAATATTCTTTTAACCCAAAATAAATAGATTTTACATGACTACTAACTAACAAATTATAAGATTCTGTTAAACCTGAAAATATATTGTCAGGAGTTATAAAAGCTAAAAACCCATTTTGCTTAAGATTATTATATGATTTAATAAATATTTTTTCATATAATTTAGTTTTACCTCCTAATATTCTTTTACCTTTTGCTGTTACTCCATAGTTATCTTGGAAAGGTGGATTACCAACTATAATATCAAACTTAAAATCAAAATCTATATCTAAATAGTTACCACAATAAATATTTGCTTTTGGTCCAAATGTTTCTACAAGATGCTTGCAATTATCCTTATCAATTTCGATAAAATAGAGCATATTTTGTATTATATGATTTCTTCTTTTTGTTTCATTAGGTTCCCATTCAGTTAATCCCTTCATTAATATTGCATAAATTACAATCATAAAATAACCTTTACCAGCAGATGGTTCACACCATTTTAAATGCGGATTTTTCCAAAAATGATTCGGTAATAATTTTAAAATCTTTAAACATAAAGGTAGTGGTGTAAATACTTCACCCAAACTATCTTTTTTAATAGTATTTATTTTGTCTGATTCGTCATATTCAAGTATATTATTTATGTTTATTTTATTGATAATAGGAAGATGCTTCATTAGTTATATTTATAATATATTATAAATATATTTATTTTCTGATTCTCTTATTTTATGATTTTTGTTTTTGTAAAAACTCAGACATTACATGATGTTGTTCTAAGGCACCTCCTGAAAGATAATTACATGAAGAAACACTATCTTTTTTGTTCCATGTAACCCATTCTTCTCCATTATTATTTGTAATGCTACAATTACAAATAGCTTGTTTTGGATTATGGGGATTTATCGAACATTTTTTGTTCATGCAATTTAAATTAATTCCTTTACTGGGACAATATATTTGTTCAAAACCCATGGAAGCTATAATTGGACTAAATGTAGAATAAATAAAACTTTCCCCATTTTTTCCTTTATAAGGTGCAATTTCATTACATGATTTATCTCCATAACTATAGTTGTCACCGTTTACAACATCGCAAAAGCAGTAAGCATTATTATTATTTATAGGGTCAGGACTACATTTTGCAGCTGGACATAAAGCAAATGTTTGATTACACTTTGTTACGCCTTTTTTTTGATAATAGAAATAATTTACAAAAAGTACTGTAACTAACATAAAAATAATAAAAACTAACCAAAACCTAAATTTGGTATTTGTTATAAATTTATTTGAAAATGACTTCATATATAATACAAATAATATATAATATATAATACAAATAATATATAATATATAATACAAATAATATATAATATATTATATAATGGTTTTTGGTTCTTTTTCTTTGGGTAAATCAAATAATACACATAATCCACTAAATATACAATCTTTAGAAGTAGGCACATTTATGGCATCTTGGATTGCAAAATTTAATAAACGCAACCCACAATGTCCAATATTAGAATGGGAACCACTTTTCAACGTTTTTTTTAGAAGTGACAAAGTTCAAGCGCATGGTTGCAGTTTTGATAATAACAATAACGTGTATATGTTATGTACTGAAGACAGTTTATTTTTAAAAGGTAATCTCGATGCAAATGGTGATATAACAAATGTATTTGTATTAACACCTCCATCAAGTCAGGCATTAATGAGAGAACCAATTGGTCAATCTTTTGACCCAACATTTACGTGGATATATTCTACTAACTTTTTAGCGGAAGTACCTGGTAAACCACCATTGGCTAAATTAATAAGAACTAATGTAACTACAGGAGAAACACAGGCAATTCCTTGTCCAGAAGCTGATTTACTTATTAAAGGAGGAAACGGCGCCTTAGTTACGGAACCAAATCCTGGAAGCAATGAGTTAGTTTTGTATATATGTAGTTTTGGAACAGGGCAAATAATTCAGTTAACATTAGATACATCAACTACTACTCCAAGAGAAGTACCAGGTTCATCATCTGTTTTTGCTAATTTACCTGGGATTTATGCTCCAGGGGGTGTTGCAGCATTATTTTACAATGTGGCAACTGAAGCATTAAAAGACATACCTTCTTTAGAAGCAGATGGAACTTATTTAATTGATTTAGGATATGATTATCTTTTAAGTAAATATGGTAATTATATTCCTCCTGGTCCTGTTTCTGTCATCCCTTATCCACAAAATGGGCCTCCAACAAATCCATCATCAATGTTAATTGCTAACAGATTGTCTTCACAAGTGGTAGAAGTGCAAATAACTAATAATCCAGGTGCTGTCAGTATAATTGCTACAGCAGAAAATGGTTTAAATTTAATTCCTTTTGCATTTCCAAATAGTTTTGCTTTAAGTGAGTTTGAATATTTTTTGGTATCAAATTCATATGCTGAAACTTATGGACCTAATGCAGGACCTACAATTACAAAATTAGATACAGATGGAAAACAATTACCTTTTATACCGACATGTGTGTTGAATTTTTTTACTAAAGGTGTACGAAGTGTTGTTACACATAATGACTATATTTATATTGCAAGTACTGGAAATAAAACAGTTTATAAGATTAGCATAATAGGTATAGATAATTTATTAAATAGTTAATACTAACAAATAACAAATAACAAATAACAAATAACAAATAACAAATAACAAATAAC
>Ga0209086_10002768_pt1 | contig 13554 bp, 6 predicted proteins | sample M_130207_XF_Meta_FD_187312 | JGI IMG/M metagenome (GOLD analysis project Ga0209086, IMG submission 187312) | Freshwater microbial communities from Lake Montjoie, Canada to study carbon cycling - M_130207_XF_MetaG (SPAdes) (version 2) | ecosystem: Environmental > Aquatic > Freshwater > Lake...
TGCCGTAGTAGACGAGCAGGTCCCACTCGCCCGATTCGGGCACCTGCCGCAGTTCCGCATCCACATAGAGGTTGCGCTTGCGCAATCGCCAGATCCGCAATTCGTTGGTGGGGTCCATGGAAAGCCTCCGACACCGTTGCATGCGCCACGGTGCCATGACATTATCGCCTCCACTTTACCGACGCACGACCTACCTTCTGGAGGCAGCATGTTGAAGTCGTTGAGAATGGGCCTGCTCGCACTGGCCTGCCTGGCTGTGGGACACAGCCTCGCATTCGCGCAGCAGAACGGCAGCATTTCTGGCAGCGTCCGCGACAGCTCGGGCGGCGTGATGCCGGGCGTGACGGTGGAAGCCGCAAGCCCGGCCCTGATCGAGAAGACCCGCACCGCCGTCACGGATTCCGACGGACGCTACAGCATCATCGACCTCCGTCCGGGCACCTACACCGTGACGTTCTCGCTCGTCGGCTTCAGCACGGTGAAGCGTGACGGCGTGGAACTGACGGGCGGATTCACCGCCACCATCAACACGGATCTCAAGGTCGGCGGTCTCGAGGAGACGATCACCGTGTCGGGCCAGAGCCCGCTCATCGACACGCAGAGCGTGCAGCAGCGCAAGTCGCTCACCGCCGCCATGATCGATGCGCTGCCGAGCGGCCGCAGCTTCCAGAGCCTGAGTGTGCTCGTGCCTGGCGTCACCATCGCCCTCGCCAGCCAGGACGTCGGCGGCACGGGCGGCGAGCGCTACCAGACGCTGTCGGTGCACGGCAGCCGGTCGGACCAGATGCCGCTCGTGATGAACGGTATGCCGTACAACAACATGAACAACACGGGCGGTGGCTACAACACCACGCTCGTGCAGAACACCGGCACGGTCCAGGAAATGACCATCACGACCAGCGCGCTCTCGTCGGAGTGGCGGGCGAGCGGTGTGCTCAGCAACACGATCCCGAAAGAGGGCGGCAACAGCTTCCGCGGCTACTTCTTCGGCAACTTCTCGAACGAGCACCTGCAGAGCAGCAACCTTTCGGACGAATTGAGGTCGGTCGGTCTGTCGCGCGCGAACCGAGTGAAGCAGATCTGGGACGTGAACCCCGCCGGCGGCGGCCCGATCGTCAAGGACAAGCTCTGGTGGTACGGCGGCTTCCGCTTCTCGGGCGCGCAGAACTACATCGCGGGCATGTTCGACAACCTGCGTCCGGGCGCACCGCAGTACTGCAACAGCCCGAACGGCTGCTCGTACGGCGACGCCTTCCATGCGACGACCGTGGTGCCGAACTCGCAGGACCTGAACAGCCCGGCGGTCGGCGGCGACACCTGGACGCGCGGTGAGACGCTGAACCTCACCTGGCAGGCGGCGCAGAAGCACAAGGTCACGCTCTACGGCCACTTCAACCAGCGCCTGGTCGACTGCAACAACTGCGCGGCGACGCTGTCGCCCGAAGCCGGCATCTACTTCACCCATCGTCCCGAGTACATCCTCCAGAGCACGTGGAGCAACCCGCAGACGAACAAGCTGCTGTTCGAAGGCGGCGCCACCTTCTACAACGAGCGCTGGATCTTCGGACCCGAGCCGTACAACGTCAACGGCAACAGCCCTGACGCCGTCATCTCGAAGTCCGAGTCAACGCTCGGCATCACCTACGGCGCGGGTAACGTGTTCACCACCGCCTACAACCACCAGTTCAACATCCGCGCCGCGGCGAACTACGTCACCGGTTCGCACTCGTTCAAGGTCGGCATGCAGAACATGTGGGGGACGCGGCAGTACACCTACGAGACCAACCAGGCGCAGGCGTGGGCGTTCACCCGCGGCATCCCGACGTCGATCACGCAGTACGCGCGGCCGCTGATCGACCTCGAGAAGCTGAAGTCGGCGCTCGGCCTCTACGCGCAGGACCGCTGGAACATCGGGCGCCTGACGTTGAACTACGGCGTCCGCTTCGACTACCACAACGCCTACGTGCCGGCGCAGGAGCTCGCCGCCATCCCGTTCGTCGTCCAGCGCTCCTATGAGCCGATCTACGGCGTTCCGAACTGGAAGGACATCACGCCGCGCATCGGCGCCACCTACGACCTGTTCGGCAACGGCAAGACCGTCGTCCGCGGCAACTGGGGACGATACCTGGCGAGCGAGTCGACCAACATGGCGACGCTGAACAACCGCGTGAACACCTCGGTGAACAGCGCGTCGCGCAGCTGGTCGGACACCAACGGCAACTTCGCGCCGGACTGCAACCTGTACAACTCGGCGGCCAACGGCGAGTGCGGCCTGCTGAACGCGCCGCTCGGCTCGCTGAACGTCGCGGCGAAGTATGCCAGCGAGATCACCACTGGCTGGGGCGTGCGTCCAAACGACCAGGAAGTGGCCGTCGGCCTCCAGCACCAGATCGTCCCGCGCCTCGCGCTCGACCTGCAGTACACGCGGCACACCTTCGGTAACTTCATCGCCAGCCAGAACACGGCGCGGCCCCCGTCGGCCTACGACCAGTTCTGCGTTGCGGCCCCGACGGGCGCCGCGGCCAACAGCGGCTTCACGCTGCCGAATGCCGGCCAGCAGGTCTGCGGCTTCGTCGACCTGAACCCGTCGTTCTCGACGAAGGTGCCGTTCTTCGAGGTGCAGAAGGCCAGCAACTTCGGCGACGTCAGCGACGTCTACACCGGCTACGACTTCAACCTGAACGCCCGCCTGCCGCGCGGCGGCATCGCCTCGGGCGGCGTCAGCTGGGGCCATGAAGTGACCGACATCTGCGATGTGGCGGGCGACGCCAGCATCACCTACGCCTCGGTGGCCGGTGTGGGCGCCTCGACGGCCGGCACACTGCCGCCGACCTACGGTGCGACGAGCGCGGCCGGCACGCCGAGCACGCTCTACTGCCGCGTCGCACCGCCGATGCAGGCCGACGTGAAGGGGCTGTTCAGCTATCCGCTCCCCTGGTGGGGCATCACGACCAGCGCGACGATGCAGAATCGTCCTGGCCCGATGATTCTGGCCACCTACACCGTCACCAGCGCACTGGCGCAGAACCTCGGCCGCAACCTGAGCGCCGGTTCGGCGACCACCGGCCTGATCGCCCCGGGCACGCTCTACGGCGACCGCTTCACGCAAGTGGACGTCCGCCTGGGCAAGAACTTCCGCTTCGGTGGCGGCCGTCGCGTCTCGGCGTCGATGGACGTCTACAACCTGATGAACAGCAACGCGATCCTCACGCAGAACAACACCGTGGGACCGAACTGGCGGACACCGACCAACATCCTCCAGGGTCGCCTCATCAAGTTCGGCGCGCAGTTCGACTTCTAGAAAGGCTTCAGGCGCTGGGCGCTGGGCCAGCACGCGGGTCACACAGCGCGGCAGGGGACTTCGGTCTCCTGCCGCGTTTCTCTTGTCAGTCGTCGTGTCCGCGTGTCCCGCGTCGTGTCCGCGTGTCCCGCGTAGTGTCCGGCTTCAGCCGGACCTGTCTCGTCCGGCTAAAGCCGGACACTACCTCCAGCCCCGCCCGTCCCACCGTCATCCGCGCCCAGTTGTCCGGTAACTCGCGCTTCGATCGCTACGTCCGCGGCGAACGCACGCTGCTCACCCCCTGAGGAGCAGAACGGCCTGCGGTTGTTCCACGGTCGCGGCATGTGCACGGTCTGCCATGAAGGGCCGACCTTCACCGACGAGAAGCTTGCACAACACCGGCGTCGCGTGGTCAGCAGGCCCACGCCCCGCGTCGGGGGGGGACACTTCCTGGACGAGGTCATCGACTTCTACGACCGCGGCGGACGCGCCAATCCCTGCCTCGATCGCGACCTGCAGCCGCTCGGTCTTTCCGCTGCAGACAAGCGCGCGCTCGTCTCGTTCCTGAAGACGCGGTCCGGCGAGGCCGCCTCGGACACCCGTGGAACCCGTAGGCGGCTACGCCACACCGGCCTTTCCGAGGAGAGACCTTCGTGTGTCTTCGTGCTGGTCGTGAAGAAGTTGCGACAGTCCGCTGTACCGCGCCGCCCTGAAGGTCGGCAGCGATGTACGGCGCCTGGTTGGTCGGGTGGTCAGCTGCCGATGTGGCCGCGCAGCCAGGCCCACGCGTGCTGCTCGTCCTCGTCGGCGGGCCGCGCCGCTGCCGCAAGCCGTCGCGCCTCGTCGTCCTGCCCGTTGCGGACCAGCGCGTAGGCCAGCAGCGGCCGCAGCGTCTGGACATTCATGCCGGCGCGCGCGGCACGGTCGAACCACTGCACGGCGCCGGCCCAGTCGCGACCCGACAGCGCACGCAGCGCCCGCGCATACTCGGTCGCCCCGCCGTTATCGCCCTCGGCCCCCTCCGCAATCCGCTGCTTCATCTCGTCGCTGCCAAGGATCCACAACGGCAGCGTGCGAAGGGTCGTCGTGCCGAGCACGGTGTGCAGTTCGTCGATCTGCCGCAGCGGCAGGCCGCCCTCCCAGTAGACGCGGTTCAGCGCCGCCTGCATCTCGAAGAACGGCAGCGAACGCGCGATCAGCGGTGCCGGCCACAGCGCCCGGATGAACGGCGACGCCGCGAAGGCGTCGCGCGCCCGTCGCACGTCGAGCATCGATTGGTACATCCGCGTGACCGACTCGTCCGTCCCGTAGGCCGGGTCCGACAACGACGGCCGTCCGCGCACCGGGTCGAGCCGGTGCGGGAAATCGTCGGTCAGCGGCGGCGTTTCGCGGGTCAGTTCACGCAGGTACGCGGCATCGCCCAGGAACGTGGCGCCGATCTGCTCCGGTCGCTCGAACGCCACCTCGCGCAGGCGCGCCTCCAGTCCAGGCGTCTGCCACGGCGCGGCGAACTGCTCCATGGTGCGTGGGCCAGACAGACCGCGCGAGCCGACCAGCATCAGGTCGAACGGCGTGGCATTCCAGAGCGAGCAGTCGCCGAACACCTCGCAGAACGCGCGCACAATCGTGTTCACGTCGGTGCCAGGATGCGGCCGCGCCACCGGCAGCCAGTAGGTGACGAGCCCGCCGTCGTTGAGCCGGTCGTGCATCAACTGGAAGTACTCGCGCGTGTAGATGTTCACCGTGCCCGGTGTGCGCGGCGGTGGCGGCTCGCCGGTGATCAGATCGAATCGCTCGCGGGTGGTCTGCAGGAAGAAGCGGCCGTCCTCGAGGTGCAGGCGGACACGCGGGTCGTCCAGCGGTCTCGAGCCTGCGGGGTAGACGGCATCGCTCATCGCGACGACATCCGTCGAAATCTCGGCGACGTCGATCTGCTCCACCGCCGGGATGTGCGTCACCGCACCGACGGTGACGCCGACGCCGTAGCAGATGACCAGCGCCTTGCGCAGCGGGCCGTCGTGCAGCAGCATCGGGTAGTAGGCGAACGCCCGCATGTAACGCTGCCCCTGCAGGGCGGTGCCCGACATGGAGAAGCCGTTGGTAATCAACCGGCTGTAGACCGGTTGCCCCAGCCACTGCTGTTGCATCACGAAGAGCGTCTCCGACACCCCCTCCCGCGCCGCCACCACCCGCGAGCCATCGTCGGCATACGCCGCGGCGGCACGAGCAAAGTAGCCACGGTTCAGTGTGCCAAACGGAAAGGCCGCCGCGGCCAGCACCAACGCTCCGGCAGCCACCATCCGCACGCGACCGGGCGAGCGGCGCGCCGTCAGCAGCGCCACCAGGCCATACGCCACGCCAATGCCGAAGATCGCCCCCTCCATGCCAACGCGCGGCAGCAGCACCCAGGCCGCCACCGGCGGTCCGCAGATGGCGCCGGCGGTGTTCGCCAGCGTCAGCCGGCCCGCCGTGGCGGCAGCGTCATTATCCGTGCGCGGCAGCGCCTCGCCGACCAGCGTGAACAGCGCGCCGGACAGGCACGAGACCGGCAGCGTGAGCACCACGGCGAACCAGAGCACGGTCGTCCACTCACCGACCTGTGTGCCGGACGTCAGGCGGCCGAACAGCACGTAACTCCCGAACGTGGCGAGTCCCGCCGCACACGCCACGGCCGGCAGCAGGTCGCCGACGTCGGGGCGGCGCCGCAGCCAGGCCGACGCCAGCAGTCCGCCCAGGCCGATGCCGCCGAGCACCACGGCCAGCATCAGGCTGGTGGCCAGCGTGGTGACCAGCACGTACATTGACAGGAAGCGGAACCACACCACCTCGAGCGCCAGCAACAGCGCACCAGACAGCGCGGTGGCCAGATACAACGACGCGCCGGGGCCGAGCCGTTCCGGCTCCGGGGCGGCGCTCGTAGCGGCGGGCGTCAGCGCGGTGCCCGCCCGCAGTGCCAGTGCGGCGGCTCCAAGGTTCAGCAGCGCCGCCACCCACGCACTGCCGGTGACGCCGAAGGCGCCGATCAGCACCACCTCGGACACCATCACACCGGTCACCGCACCGAACGTGTTCCAGCCGTACAGCCGGCCAAGCGCGACGGCGAAGCGTGTGCCCTGCGCGCAGAGCGCCGACACCAGCACCGGCAGCGTGGCGCCCATCGCGGTCGCAGGAACGAGGAGGACGGTAAAGGCGATTAGAAACCGCAGCGTGTTCAGCGCAGCGCCGCTGCCGGCCACCGGGGCCAGCAGCGCCCCCGTATGCGGCAGCAGGTAGGTGACGATGACGCCCGAGACGGCGACCAGCAGTTCAAGGGCGGCGTAGACACGCAGGGGGTGCGCGAGTCGAGGGCCGCGTGTGGCCACTGCCGCACTGCCCAGCGCGAGACCGGCCATGAAGCCGGACAGCACGACGGTCACCGCGGCCACGCTGCTCCCCAGCACCAGGCCGCAGCGATAGAGCCACGTCACCTGGAAGATCAGGCCGGCGGCACCGGAGAGGAAGAAGGCGGCAGGCAGCGCGAGCGACGGAAACATCGTGGCAAATGATATAACTCTCCGGCGCCCAGCCCCTGCGGCGGGCCGTTCCGGAGGATGCCGATTTGATGACGCGCTTCGTTCCCGCCCTGCTGACCGCCACCGTCTTGTCGTCCGCTCTCGCCGCGCAGCAGCCCGCCGCGCCGGCCACGCCGCTGCTCTCGCCCGGTCCATCCGCCGCGCGCTACCCGAAGAACGCGGAGGAGTTCGACCGGATGTTCAACGAGGTCAAGAACTGGGGTCGATGGGGGAAGGACGACCAGCTCGGCGCCGCGAACCTCATCACCGAGGCGACGCGCAAGAAGGCGTTCGCGCTCGCGAAGGAGGGGATCGTCGTCGGCCTCGCGCACTCGCCGCTGAAGGAGGCAGCAGCCGACAACCCGAGCCCGTTCAATCACACGATGAACCGTGGCTGGTCGACCGACACCTACAGCGTCAGCTATCACGGCTACGCGCACAGCCACATCGACGCGCTCTGCCACATCCTCTACAAGGACCAGACGTACAACGGCCACGCGCGTGCCGATGTGCTCACGGAGAAGGGCTGCACGCAGCTGAGCGTCGACAACCTGCGCAACGGCGTGGTGACCCGCGGTGTGCTGATCGACATCCCGCGCATGAAGAAACTGCCGTGGCTCGAACCGGGCACGCCGGTCTTTGTGGAAGACCTCGAGGCGTGGGAGAAGTTCGCGAACGTGAAGATTGGCCCAGGCGACGCCATCTTCCTGCGCACCGGTCGCTGGGCGCGTCGCGAGAAGATGGGCCCGTGGAACGTGCCGCAGAACGAAGCCGGATATCACGCGTCGGTGGCGCCGTGGCTGAAGGCGCGCGGCGTCTCGTTCCTCGGCAGCGACGATGCCCAGGACGTGACGCCGTCGCTGGTCGAAGGCATCACCCTGCCGGTGCACACACTGGCCATCACGGCGCTCGGCGTCGACATCCTCGACAACCAGGATCTCGAAGCGGTCGGCGAGACCGCCGCACGTCTCAAGCGCTGGGAGTTCCTGCTGACTGTCGCGCCCGTGCCGGTGACAGGTGGAACCGGCTTCCCCGCCAACGCGCTGGCGATCTTCTAGAGGTTGGGGGTTGGGGTTGACGATGGGCGTTCTGCCGTTTGTCGATTGACGATTCGACTTTGGTCGTAGTGTCCGGCTTCAGCCGGATGTCCAGGCCGTTGCGTAGTGTCCGGCTTCAGCCGGACGAGGAGCAGTCGATGAAAGCACTCATGTGTGCGTTGGTGTTGTGTGTGTCGGCCGTTCCGGTCATGGCCCAGGCTCCGGCGCGTGCCGCCGCTCCGGTCGAACAGCCGGCCCCTGCGCCGGCTCCTGGCTCCGCCGGTATCTTCAAGGCCAACACCGACCTGCAGCGCGTGCTGAAGGCGGCGATGGCGAAGACGAACGACATGGCGACGTCACCGATCGCACTGACCGATCAGTACCGCGTCAACATCGTCCACCGGCCGAAGGCGAACGGCGCCATCGCCCACCCGGGCAACACGGAGCTGCACTACATCATCGCGGGCACCGGCACCGTGGTGACCGGCGGACAGATCGTCCGCAAGCCTGGCGCGCCGGCCAGCGACGCCACCATCGAGGGCGGAGAGACCCACGACGTCAAGCCCGGCGACGTCGTCATTGTCCCCGCCGGCTCGGCGCACATGTACAGCAAGGTGAACGGCGAGATTACCTACCTCGAAGTGCGGTTCGTCGCGCCGAAGTAGCGCGCGCGCCGGACATCAAGGCTCGCGCCGAGGAGCGGTTTCCCGCGGCGCGGAAGCGGGCTGCAGATGGCGCGGGCGACTCGGCGCAACACGGTCCGGCTAAAGCCGGACACTACGGCAGTCCGAGCACTCACACGGTCCGGCTAAAGCCGGACACTACGCGATGCCCAGCGCCCCTAGAATCGCAACAGCCTGTTCACCTTCACCACAAACGCGCGGTTCTTGAGTTCCGGGAAGCCGGTGGGAATCGTGTCGCGTTCGTCGGTGTAGACGGCGAACAGCTCGCTGCCCGGCCGGTATTCCCAGCGGAAGCGCAGGTTACTGCTGAAGACGCGGTCGTTCGAGCCGTACTGCACCAGTCCGCTGACGAACATGCGTGGCGAGAACGCGTAGTCGGAGCGCGCCCGCAGGACGGTGGTGGTGAAGTCGCCGGCCGGCAGCGTCACTGCATTCACCGACACGCTCGGCTCGACCGACAAGCGGGTGGTCACCGACACGCGCGCGCCGCTGACGGTGAGCGCATTGATATGGCCGTTATAGAACTGGCCAGCCTGATACGAGACCGTGCCCGACAGGCGCCGCTGCTGGCCGAACGCGTAGCGGGTGGTGACGTCGTTGAAGGTGTAGCCACCCGACGGAATGCGGACGCCGCGCGCCACGGTGAAGGCGGCCGGCAGGAACTCGAAATTCGTCCCGCCCTCGACGGAGAACTGGTCGCTGTTCTCCCGCTCGACGTTGACCCGCCCCGTCTGCTGCCGCGACTCCATCTGCGCAGTGACGCTGCTCTCGATGTATTCCACGCTGCCGGTCATCGAGATCTGCCGGATACCCTTGAGGTGCTTCGGCCGCGGGCTGTAGCGCGCCTCGCCGTACGTTCGCGCGAAGGCGCTGCGCCGCAGGAACCCGACCTCGGGGTTGAAGGCGTCGCCAACCTTGTTGCGCTCGAACTGGAATCCGTAGTGGTCCGGCGCCCACTCCGCCTTGGCCTGATAGCTCTCGTCGTCGCCGGTGACGCCCGCGATGTGTGACTTCGCATAGAAGCCGCCCGCCGTCAGGTCGCCGAAGAAATTGAACACGGCGTCGACGCCGTAGGCCTGGTTCGACTCGCCGGCCTTGGCGGCCGACTGCGAGCGACCGGTGAACATCGCGCCGATGGCGCTGCGCCGGAAGATGTCGCGCTTGACGCGGACGACGCTGAAGTTGGTCTTCGGCGACTTGGACGCGGCCTCGCTGTCGGTCTCGATGTTGAGCAGGCCGATGCTGAACTTGCCCACCTTGCCGGTGACCCGGCCGCCCGCCTGGATCGGCACGACGCGCCCGCTGTTCAGGCCGATCCGCCGGCTGTAGAACAGCAGCGGCACCGTACTGGTGGACGAGGCACTGCCGCCGCTGGCGCTCGACCCGGTCGTCGGGAAGGCGGCGAAGCTGAAGATGCCGCGTCCCTCGAGGAAGAACTCGCGCTTCTCGGGCAGTTGCAGACTGAAGCGCGTGAGATTCACCTGCTGCTCGTCCACCTCCACCTGCGCAAAATCGGTGTTGTAGGTGAAGTCGGCCGTGAGATTCGCGGTGATGCCGTACTTGGCGTCGAAGCCGATGTCGCCTTCGTTCTTGTTGTTGCTGGTCGGCGACACGCTGCGGTCGGTGGTCGAGCGGGCGATGCCGTACGGCTTCAGTTCGATGTTCCGGCTGGCCGGCGGCAGTTCGAGGCCGACGAGCGTCGCCGCGGCCGAAATGCGGAAGAAGCCCTGCGAGCCGCCCATCACCGTCGGCAGCGGCGTGAGGTGCGCCCACTCGTTCTTGCGCCGGATGGCGCGGCGGATCTGGATGCCCCAGGTCTGGCCGTCACCCGACATGTAGCGGATCGACTTGAAGGGCACCGCCATCTCGATCGTCCAGCCGCCGTCGAAGCGCCCGGTGCGCACCTCCCACACCGGATTCCAGTCGGCGTTCGAGTTCCCCTCGTCGGCTTCACTGAGGTCGATGCGTCCACCGACCGGGTTCGAGTAGAAGACGTAGCCGTTCCGCCGGTCGTGGAACGTGTCGATCATGAAGCCGAAGTGATCGTTCTGCCGCACCTGGTTGGCGTCGCGCCGCATCTCGTTCGCGATCCACTTGTTCGGCGGTGCCGAGTCCCACACACGAGCCGAGACGTAGAAGTGCTGGGCGTCGAACATCACCCAGGCCTCGGTCTTCTCTGTCGGCTCTTCGCCGTTGCGCGGCAGTGTCTGGATGAAGTCGGTGATCGGCAGCGTCGCGCTGTAGATCGCCTCGTCGAGCCGACCGTCGATACGCAGCGGTTCAGCCAGCTTGACGGCACGCACGGTCGCCTGCTTCGCCTCGTTGCGCGTGATCACCGCCGGCGCCACCGGAGCCGGAGGCTGCTGGGCGAATAGCGACGAAGACACCGTTGCCACCAGTGCCGTCGACAGAATCGCGTATCTCACACACACCTCGTTGCGAAAACAATCATCACGAAGGACACGAAGACACACACTCGAGTGCTGTGCCGTCGTCGGCTTCGTGAAGCAGTCGCCTCAGAATCGCAGTAACCGCGTCGCCTTCACGACGAAGGCGCGGTTGCGCAGGTCGGGGTAGCCTGGCTTCAACGTGTCGCGTTCGTCGGTGTAGACCACGAACAGTTCGCTCCCCGGCCGGTATTCCCAGCGGAAGCGGACGTTCGAACTCAGCACGTGCGTCGACGATGAGTACTGGAGCAGCCCGCTGATGAAACGGCGCGGCGTGAACCCGTAGTCGGTCCGCGCCACGAGCACGGTGTTGGTGAAGGTACCGGTGGGCAACGAGACGTGGTTCACCGTCACCGTCGGCTCGAGCGACCAGTTCGACCGGATGGCAAAGCGCCCCGTGCCGAAGCTCACCGCGTTCAGGGTGCCGTTGTAGAACTGCCCCGACTGGGCGGTCAGCAGGCCCGACATGCGTCGCTGCTGGCCGAAGCCGTAGCTCGCGGTGACGTCCGTGAAGGTATAGCCGCCGACCGGAATCGTCACGCCCGGCGCCACGGTGAAGGGGCGCGCCAGGAACTCGTAGCGGTTCGCGGCCACCACGGTGACCATGTCGCTGTTCTGCTGCTCGAGGATGACACGCCCGGTCGTGGCGCGCGTCTCGCGCCTGCCGGTCGTATCGGTGACGAGGTACTCGTACGAGCCCTCCGACGTGTACTTGCGCACTCGCGTGCTCTTCGCCGGGCGCGGACTGAAGCGACCCGACACGTAGCTGCGCCTGAAGTTGCTGCGGTTGGTGAAGCCGACCTCCGGACTGTAGTTCGCGCCAACGACAAGGTAGTCCGCGCGCACGCCCCATCTATCCGGCGCGTAGTCGAACTTCGTCTGGTAGCTCGTGTTGTTCGTGGTCCGGCCGTCGACGTCCGACTTCGCGAAGTAACCACCCGTGCTGAGGTCGTTGAAGAACGAGAAGAGGCCGTCGACGCCGTAGGCGAGGTTCGACGAGCCCTTCGCCAGCGTCGACTTGTCGCGGTTGCTGATGATGCCGCCGATGCTGCTCCGGCGCAGGATGTTCCGCTTCAGACGTGCAACGGTGAAGTTGGTCGGCCGGCTGCCACCGACCGGCTCGTCACCGGTCTCGAGGTTCAGCGCCCCAATCGTCCACTTGCCAACCCGCCCGGTGACGCGGCCACCGGCGCGGATCGGTACGACGCGTCCCGAGTCGAGGCCGATGCGCCGGCTGTAGAAGAAGGTCGGCGCACCCGTCGTCGCATCGCTGTTGCCGCCGCTGCCGAAGCCGAGCCTGGCGCCGCTGCTGCCCCCGCCACGGCCGAAGTCGAAGATGCCGCGCCCCTCGAGGAAAAAGTCGCGCTTCTCGGGAAACTGCAGGCTGAACCGGGTGAGGTTCAACTGTTGTTCGTCCACTTCCACCTGGGCGAAGTCGGTCCGCACGGTGATGTCGGCGGTGAGGTTCGAGGTGATGCCGTACTTCAGGTCGCCGCCGACGCTGCCCGTGAGGTCGTGGCTCAGCGACGGCATGCGGACGCGGTCGGTCGTGTCCGTGCCGATGACGTAGGGTTTGAGGTCGATGTTGGCGCTCTGCGGCGGCAGGTCGAGACCGACGAGTGTCGCCGCACGCGAGAGCCGGAATCCGCTGTTCGGGCCGGCACCGGCTGCCGGCAAGGCCGTGAGGTGCGACCATTCGTTCTTGCGGCGAATCGAGCGCCGCAGTTGCAGCCCCCACGTCATGTTCGAGCCGGAGACATAGCGGAGCGACTTGAACGGAATCGCCATCTCGGTGGTCCAGCCACCCTCGAAGCGACCGGCATGCACGTCCCACACCGGGTTCCAGTCGCCGTTCGGATTGCCTTCGTCGGTGACGAGCTGGTCGGTGAAGCCGCCGAGCGCGTTGGTGTAGAAATGGAATCCGTTGCGGCGGTCATGGAACGTGTCGAGCAGGACGGCGAAGGTGTCGTTCTGCCGCATCTGGTTCGTGTCGCGGCGGATTTCATTCGCGACCCACTGCGACTCCGGCACCGATTCGTACAGCTTGGCCGTGACGTAGAGGTTCTTGTCGTCGAACATGATCCAGGCCTCGGTCCGCTCCGAGACGGGCTGCCCGTTACGCGGGACGGCCTGGATGAAGCCGTCAATCGGCTCGTGCTCGCGGTAGACCGCCTCGTCGAGCTTGCCGTCGACCCGCAGCGGTTCGCTGAGCCTGATGGCGCGCACCACCACCTGGCCCCCTTCACGGATGACCGTCTTCGGCGCGACCGGCCTCGGCAGTTCGCCCTGCGCACCACCTGCCACCACCGCTCCACGCGACTGCGCGAACGCCTGACCTGCCACACACACCACGGCGGCCATCACGGCCGCCCCCATCACCCGACACTTCATCATTCCTACTTCCCGATGCGCTCGATGTTCAATCGCACGAAGGCACGAAGACCGCAACGGAGTCCAGATGACACCAGCGGTGCGTCGCGGCCTTCGTGGGCTTCGTGCTGTCCTGTGCTCAGAACCGCAGGAGCTTGTTCACTTTCACGACGAAGGCGCGATTCT